>Ga0164241_10002267_pt1 | contig 21248 bp, 19 predicted proteins | sample OricomyardsoilBY_FD_108780 | JGI IMG/M metagenome (GOLD analysis project Ga0164241, IMG submission 108780) | Backyard soil microbial communities from Emeryville, California, USA - Original compost - Back yard soil (BY) | ecosystem: Environmental > Terrestrial > Soil > Unclassified | place: USA... | reverse complement strand
TTCACGGCCGGTCTCGGCCGCGCGGGCCAGCGCCGAATGATCTTGAATCACCTCCGGCGCCAATAAGCCCTTGAGCCAGATGCGCTCGATGATCGGATAGGCGGCGACGAGCGGCAGCACGATGACCGCGCCGATGATGCCTTGCAGAGAGCCTCCGACGATCAGCGCAAGGAGCACCCCCAGCGTCGAGATGCGCATGCTCTTGCCGTACACTCGCGGCACGATCACGTACGCTTCCAGCAGGTGGTAGCCCACGTACAGACACGCCACCGTGGCCGCCACCGCCGGTGACACGGTCAAGGCCAAGAGCACCGCGGGCGCGGTCGCCACGACGATACCGACGACGGGGATGATGTCGCAAATGGCGGCTAGGAGCGCCAACGGTATAGCGGCGGGAACTTGCAGCACCGACAGCGCGACGGCCGTGAACACCGCGAACAGCAAAGAAGTGATGACTTGACCGCGCACGTAGCCGAACACCACCTCCGACACCTCGGGCACGGTCTGCGCCATTTTCTCGCGATGCCGGCGCGGGACGTACGCGAGCATCCAGGCGTAAAATCGCCGACCATCGAGCACCAAATACAGGGCGATGATCAAGACCACGAAGGTGGTGGTCACGCCGGAGAGCGCCAGCTGCCCCCAAACCAGGGGCTTGTTGAGTTCATGCGCGACCTCCGGCTTGGTCGGTAAAAGTAGTAGCTGCGTCACCAAGTGTTTGACGACCGGGTTCTCCGGTAGATGCTGCTGTGCCCGTTCACGGAAAGCCGGAAAATTTGCGGCGACGTCGGCGCCCTGTTTGAACAACGGCGGCAACACGAACGCCACGACCAGCACGCAAGCGGTCAGCAGCGTGAGTGCGACCAAGCCCACGCTCACACTGCGGCTCAGCCCCGCGCGCCCCATGCGATTGACCAGCGGCCCGAGCGCGATCGCCAGCAGCAATGAAAGACTCAGAAAGACCAGCTCCGGCCAGAGCTTGATCACGATCGACACGAGGAAGAGCCACGCCAAAACTTTGAGGATCGTCTTGGTCGGAATGTGCAGCTCGAAGTGACGTGGCAACGTGCGCATGTCAGAACCGGGGCAGAGCAGGAATCGGGCCGAGGCGCTGACGTGCTGTGAAGGGGCGCTCAGCTGGCGGAGCGCATGAATGTCATGACCAAAACGCCACAGACGAGCGGCTTTCACCCAGCCAAACCCGCCAGCATGTCGACGGCGACATGGCCCAGGACGCAAGGCAACAGGCTCTTGCGGGCGGCCGCCAGCCAGCCGAGGCCCAGCCCGTAACCCGCGAAGCGCGCCACCGCCCAACTGCCTTGCTCGCCATGCGCGATACCGAACAACAGCGCTTGCGCCACCACGCCGAACGGCAGCCAACCGGACAGCGCCGAGAGCTGTCGCTGCAGATAGCCGCGATAAACGACCTCTTCTGAAAAACCTACCAACGCCGCAACGAGTGTCCACGCGAGTTTTTCGGCCACGGTATGTGGCAACAGGGCATGCGCAGCCACGCTCTCGGGCAAACCGAGCACCCACTGGAGCGTCTTTTCGGTGCCCATCAGCGCTAGCGCGACGCCTGCGCCCCATGCGAGCTCGACGACCAGCGCGCGCGGCGCGTCATGGGGCCTCTGGCTGAACACGTCGGCGAAGATGTTGCGTTCGAGCCCGATACGGCACGTGTAGAGGAGCAGTCCGAGATTGACGAGCGCCAGCGGCAGGTACGTCGTGGCGAGGGGCGAGCCCTGCGTGAGCGGCGCCGCGTCGTGTCCGAGAGCCGTGCCGGCGGCGGCGACTAGCAGCATCAGGGCGACCAACGCGCGCGTGTGCCAGGGCGGAGCGAGCGCCGAGATCGCGGCGACGGGCCGCGTCTCGCTCGCGGCAAGCTGGCAGGCTCCTTGCACCATGCGCTCGTGGTCCCTCGCAACAAGTGGACCAGGAGAACAAAATGATTCTGCTCGCTTCTGCCGCTCCCGTCCTCGCCGCTGGCTGGTCGATGCTTTACCTCCTGTTCGGTGGTGGCCTCGGCGGCGCCGCGCTGATCTTCATCGTCCTGAAAATGCTGGGTCGGTAACCGGCACAACGCTGCCGGAAATTCTCGGTTAGACAAGAACCGCATTGGCAGCAATTGGACGGCCGCGGAGCGGTTGCTCGGTCAGGCTCGGTCAGGGTAGCGTCGCGCGCTCCGCATGAAGCCATCCACGCTCGTTTTCGGTCTCGCATTCGCAACACTCCTGCTCGGCTGCGAGGAGGAGAAACCGCCCGCCCCCACCAAGGCCAGCGCTGCCCCCGCGGCCGCACCCCCGCCGCCGCCCGTACCGAGCACGCCGCCCGCCCCACCCAAGTTGCGTGACGACTGCCCGAAGGGCTCGAGCGGTGTCGGAACTTCCGCCGAGCCATGCCTGGCGTCCGGCGCCTCACGCATGATGGAAGTAGCGTACACGGGCAAAACGACGGACCAAGGTCCGAAGTTCAGCATCGTCAACAAGGCCGACCAGCAAATCTTGTTCGGCTCGCTCGCCGTCTACTTCTACGACAAGGCGGGTAAGCAATTACAGGTTGCGGGCGACAAGCCCAAGCCGTTCCAGGTTTGTTCCGGAAACATCTTCGCGGGAGCCGTGAAGCCCGGCGAAAAGATCTTCATGTTCTTTTCGTGCGTGAAGAAAGAGCATGTGCCCGAAGGCACGGTCACCATCGAAGCCGAGATCAAGACCGTGGGCTTCGCGGACGAAGCCGGTAAGAAGAACGAGTTTTACTGGTCCAACCCCGACCTGACGCCGAACGAGCGGCCCAAAGGCGGCAGCAAAGCCACCGCCGCAGCGAAGAAGAAGTAACTCGCCTCTAGGTCGGAGTGGCTTTTTTCGGCTTCGGCGCTGGGTGGCGGACATCCAACCCGCGTGGCAACCGCACGCATCTATCGTTTCAGTCCCGCCTTGGCCGCCCTCTCGGTAGCTTTCTCGCTCGGGGCTTGCAGCTCTGACAACACCGATGGCGGCAGCGCGGGCAGCCCCAGCACGGGCGGCAGCGCCACCGGCGCTGGCATGAGCGGCAGCGCCGGCGGCGCTGGCATGAGCGGCAGCGCCGCCGGCGCTGGCACGAGCGGCACGAGCCCGGCCGGCAGCAACGGTGGTGGCGCCGCCGGCGCCGGAGCTGCAGGCGGTGGCAGTGCGGGCGTGGGCGGCGGCAACGCGGGTGGTAACGGCAGCGCGGGCAGCGCGGGCGCATCGGCGGGGTCGTCCGGCAGCGCGGGCACCAACGCCGGCGGCACCGGCCCCGATCCGTACGTCGAAGGCGACTTTACCTGCACCGCTACGGACGAGTGCCAGACCGAATGCACCGACGGCAACTGCGTGGGCACGTGCACGGCCCAGTCCGAGTGTCTGGCGTTGTGCAAGGGGGGCGGTTGCGACTTTACGTGCGGCGCGCCCGGCGCCCAGGACGAAGCCGAGTGTACGCTGCGCTGTGCAGGTGGCGGCTGCGATATCACTTGTCAGGGTGATGTGATTTGCGACGCCGGTTGCGCCACGGGCGGCTGCAACTTTCACTGCAAAGACGCCGCCAATTGCGCTTTTTCTTGTGCCGGTGGCGACTGCACCTACGAGTGCGCGACCACCGAGACCTGTCACCATCCCTGACCGGCGAATGCCAAGCGGTCGGGTCCGTCACGCTAGCGCGACGGACCCGAGCGAGCCGAGCCTCAGAGCGACTTCAGGAACGCCAACAGGGCGTTCTTGTCGCCTTCGGGCAGGGCCGTGAACGCCTTCTGCGCCGTTTCGCCCTCGCCGCCGTGCCACAGAATGGCTTCGGTGAGCGTGCGAGCGCGACCGTCGTGCAGGTAAGCTTCGGCGCCCGCGGTGTCTTTGGTGAAACCGATGCCCCACAGCGGCGGCGTGCGCCACTCTTGGTAGGTCGCGGTGCCCTCGGGCAACGTGTCGGCGAGGCCGGTGCCCATGTCATGGAGCAAGAGGTCGGTGTACGGGTGGATGGTTTGGCCGCGCAGCTCGGCGTGCACCGCGTATTGTGAGGTCTTGAACGTGGGCGCATGGCACTTGGCGCAGCCGGTGCTGACGAACAGCTCCTTGCCCTTGACGACGTCGGGCGCGGCCCAGTTGCGCTGCGGGCGCACCGCCAAGAGCGAGATGTAGTCGGTGGCTTCGGCCAAGTCCGCATCGGGGAGCTCGACCGAGGACGCTCCGCAGCCCGCCTGCGCGGAGCCGCAATCTGGCGTCGGGAACACGGACGTGAGCACACCCATGTCGGTGCGGAATGCGCCGGCAACTTGGTGCCTGACCGACGCTTGGCCCGCCTTCCAGCCAAAGCGACCAAGCCGCGTCACCTTCGACTCCGGATCGCTCAACAAGCGCGGACGGCCGGAGATGCCGTCGCCGTTGGCGTCATTTTCGTCCGCCAGCTTCAGAATGTCGAGCTCCGGAATCGCTTCGAGCAAGCCCATGCCGACCAGTTGCGGCGAGATGCGCGGCGAGAAGTGCGCAGGGGCGTTGCCGCCGGTGAAGGCGAACTTCGGCGAGCGCAGGTCGTTGGCTTCGGTCCAACCAGCAATGCTCACGCCGGGCTCGCCGTTGGCGTCGGAGGGCTGCAGCACGCCACCCAGCATCGGATCGGGCTCGCCGTTTTCGGTGCCGACCTTGAACACGTACTTGGTCAGCGGTTGGCCGACTTCGGGCGGGACGGCGCGGCTGTTTTGGGCGTGACACTGGTTGCACGAGTGATTGATGAACAGCGGCCCGAGCTTGCCGATTTGCTGTGTCCAAGCCGGATTCTCGGCGTGCTCGTCGTGATGGCCGTCGTCGAAGTTGGTGTGAATGGCGCGGCGACCGCGCACGAAGTGCTGGCCGTTGATCGGCGCCAAATTGCCGGCCATCTGCATGAACGCATTCTCGGGCTCGCCGGACACGATTTCGTGCATCGTGGTGTGACCGCCCAGCCAGGCATCTTCCGGAATCGGCTCGGAGTCGCGGCAGACCTCTTCGTCCGTGTTCTGGCAAACGGCGCCGGTCTGGGCCCAGGGAACCAGACCCTTGCCCACGATGTACAGCATGACGGTGCCGTAATAGTTGTCGCGGCCGGTGAACTGATCGGCTTTGTAGTTCTTGTCCAAGAACTGGCTGAGCTCGAACTCGATCTTGTCGCCCACCTGCAGCGCCCCCCCGCCCGGCTTGCTCGACGTCGAGCGCGTGTAAGTAAAATCGTCGATCGCTCCGAACGGCGTCATCGACTTGTTGTCGCTGTACTCGGCAACGGTGCCGATACCGCGGAAGAAGAAGCGCAGCTCGGCCTGACCGTTGTCCAGCTTCCACTGACTCTTGACGTTGAACGTCACGCTGCCGCCCCCGGGCTTGCCGACGGTGTCGATGATCTCGACCGCGGCCGTGCGCTTCTCCCAATAGATGTGCAGGTAGTGCTCGTACGCGTGAAAGCGCGCCTCGCGTGCGTGGCGATCACGGGCGCGATCGGACCAATAGGTCTTGAGGGCTTCGGGCGTTTCGACCGTGATGGCCGGCTCCAGCACCGTCTCGGGTCCGAACAGCGGCACGATGTCGCCGAGCTCCGGATCGGGCCGCGAGCCACCACCGGCGGTGCCGGCCGTGCCGCCCGCTCCGCCCGTCGTGGGGCCGGGGTCGCTGCCCGCGGTCGGCGCTCCAGCGCCCGTGCCGGAACCGGACACCCCCGTCGCGCCCGCGATGGTCGCGGTACCTGCCGTACCGCTCGGACCATTGCCGCCCGTCGCCCCCATCATCGCGCTGGGGGTCCCGCTATCGCTGCAACCTATCCCACTCACACCCACCAGGAACGCGACCGCGGAGACACGCGCGCCGCTCGAAAGCACTCTCGCCATGCCCCGCTAATGTCCGCCAGCCGCCAACCGTGTCAGGCCTTCCTCGAAGAGTCTTTCACTTTGCGGTGACAGCGCATAAGTACAATACGGGCGCCATAAAAGCGGGTCTTCGGCGCCCCCGCCCGATGGCTTCGGTGCAGTCCCAGACAGGCGGGCCCGCCAAACTCCGTCGCGCCCGCGCGGCCACGCACGTCGCTCCGGTGCCATCACCATCATTCATATCTGGACTCGTTGTCGGGCGAGCGTGACTGGGAGAGCTTGGGCGCCGCTCGAAGAAACCCGTACACCGCGCGATTTCGTACGGCTTGGAACAGGCAAAAGTCACAAGCAATCGAGGCAAAAAGTGCCAAGCTCAACAAGTGCTTCAGGTGTGGTTACAGCGACCGTTCGCGTGACCAAGAGACATTCTGCGCGGGCGTTTTGCGGCCCGTCAGGGCGTCGCTAGAGAGGCTCAGGCACGTGAACAGGGCGGAAAACCTGGCCCAGACCAGGCTGGCGGACGCGAAGGTGCTGCTCGTCGACGACGAGCCGGCGGTCCTGCGCATCACGAAGCGACGGCTCGAGCGCCTCGGCTACTCCGTCACCGCGTGCGCTAGTGGGGCCCTGGCCTTGGAGTGCTTGGAGCGCGACTCGTTCGACGTCGTGGTCAGCGACGTGCACATGAGCGGCATGGATGGGCTGCGGCTGCTGCGCTTGGTGCGCGAGCGCGATCTCGACTTGCCCGTCGTGTTGGTCACCGGCAATCCGCACGTCGATTCGGCGTCGGCGGCCGTGGAGTACGGCGCCTTTCAGTATTTGATGAAGCCGGTCGGCGATGAGCTAGGACCGGTCGTGGAGCGCGCCTCCGGCATCGGCCGCATGGCGCGCTCGCAACGCGAATACGTCCAGGAGTTCGCCAGCGGAGTCTTTCCGATCATCGACCGCGCCGGCGTCGACGTCGCGCTCGACCGCGGGCTCGCCTCGCTGTGGATGGCGTTTCAACCCATCGTCGACGTTTCGGGCGCCGTGTTCGCGCACGAAGCTCTCTTGCGCAGCGCGGAGCCGGCTTTGCCCCACCCGGGGGCGATGCTGGAAGCCGCCGAGCGCGCCGGTCGGCTCGATGATTTGGGGCGCGAAGTGCGCGCGCGCGTCGCCAACGTGATTGGCGCTAGCGACTCGCCGTGGTGCTACTTCGTCAATCTCCACCCGCGAGATCTGCTCGATCCGGATCTTTACGATCCCGAAGCGCCGTTGAGCCGCTCCGCGGGTCGCGTGGTGCTCGAGATCACCGAGCGGGCTTCGCTCGACGCGCTGCCCAATCTGCGCGCGCGCATCGGCCAGCTGCGGACCATGGGCTATCGCATTGCGCTCGATGATTTGGGTGCCGGCTACGCTGGTCTCACCAGCTTCGTCACCCTCGAGCCCGAGTTCGTCAAGCTCGACATGTCCCTCATCCGCGATATCCACCAGAGCGACGCCAAGCGCAAAATCGTGGGCACCATGGTCGGCCTGTGCCACGAAATGGGCAAGCTCATCATCGCCGAAGGCGTCGAAGGCCCCGCCGAGCGCGACAGTCTCATCGAGCTCGGCTGCGATCTCTTGCAAGGCTACCTGTTCGCCAAGCCCGGTCGCCCGTTCCCCACGCCTGCCTCCTTTCCGCACGTCGTCGAGGCGTAGCCAAGGGCCCGCGAATGGCTCAGTCGATCGATCTCGCGGCCGATGCATCCCGCCTGGCTTCGTTGCTCCTCAGCTACCTACTGCAGTAGGCGCCTTCGGCGCGCCTCGCCATCCGGGCGCCTCGACCACGATCTTCGACCGACTTAGCCATTCGCGGGCCCTAAGTCGAGGCGTTGGGCGGCGCGACGGAACCGTGAAAAGCCCCCCGTCGCGCGACGGGACGGTCAGCGCGGAGCATTTACCCGGGTAATATTGACAGGGGTTTTTCCCCGGGTAATATGCCCGGGATGTCGGCGGCTTCTTATGTGGCTTTCGTGGGTGCGCGCGCAGTAGCGGCGGGGCCCTTGGCCGACGTTTTTCCGGTCTTACAGAAGCGGCAGCTCAAAAATCCCAGCGAGCCGCTGCTCGTCTTCGAGGTGGAGACGGGACGGCAGATCGAGCTCAACCTGCAACGGCCGTTGGCCGAGGTCCTGGAGCGCGAAGAGGGCACGAAGGCGGCCGGTCCCGGACGACCGCGGCTCGGCGTCGTCAGCCGTGAAGTGTCGTTGCTGCCGCGCCATTGGGCCTGGCTGGAAGAGCAGCCGAACGGCATCTCGGCCGCGCTGCGGCGACTGGTCGAGCAGGCGATCAAGACAGAGCCTGGCAAGCAACGCTCGCAACGCATGCGCGCGGCGCTCAGCCGAGTGCTGGGGGCCATCGCTGGCGATCGGCCTCATTTCGAAGAAGCCTGTCGCGCCCTCTACGCGGGCGATGAGCGGCGCTTCGAGACGCTGATCGCGCGTTGGCCGCACGACATCAAAAGTTACGCCACCCAGCAAGCCGCGGAGGCCGCTCGCGCGGAACGAGAGACCACATGAGCACAGCAGACATCGTCGACCGAGTGCAAGACACCGCGATCTGGGTCGCCATGGCCCGAGCCCTCGAATCCGAGCGCAAAAACGCGCTTTTCAGCGACCCGCTGGCTCGTCAGCTGGCCGGTCCGCGCGGCGAGGGCATCGTCCGAAAACTGAGCGGTCGGGCGAGCGATACTTGGCCGATCGTCGCCCGCACGTACATCATCGACGCGCAGGTGAACGAAGCCGTGAACGGCGGCCTGGACGCGGTGCTCAACCTTGCCGCCGGGCTCGACAGCCGACCGTATCGGCTACCGCTACCCAAAAGCCTCACGTGGCTCGAAGTCGACCACGCCGACCTCATCGACGCGAAGAACGAGACGCTAAAAAACGTCTCCCCCAACTGCCAGGTCGAACGCATCGCCCTCGATCTCTCGTTGACGACCGCTCGACGCGCGCTCTTCGAAAGCCTGCGCGCCCGTTTTTCACGCACGTTGGTGATCACCGAAGGCCTGCTCTACTACCTGCCGCAAGATATCGCCCTCGCGCTCGCTCGAGACCTGCTGATGTTGCAGCCCCGGCTCTGGATCACCGATCTGCACAACGCCGCCGTTGCCGCGTACGTCGCCAAGCGCTCGGGAAATGCCCTGCAGGGCACGGCAACCATGCAATTTGCGACCGACCAAGGTCCGAACATTTTCGAGCCGCTCGGCTGGAAGCCACTCACCACGACATCGGTGCTCAAGACGGCGGGGCGTCTGAAGCGGTTGCCGTTTCCGCTATCGCTGCTCGCCCGGCTTCCCGAAAAGCCGTACGGTGTCGCGTCGCGCCCCTGGACCGGCGTGTCCGTGCTCGAGCCGGCGCGGGACGACACCGAGGCCCACACGATCGCGTTGTAGCAAAATTCCTCTAACGGCGGCACCACCGCACCGTTTGTTGACGGTCGGCGCCGCAAGAGCCTAGCTTGGCTCGCGTGTCCGGGGTCGCGTTCGGTCGAACCGTCAAACGACGTTTGGGTGCGCTTTCGCTCGCGCTCGCCAGCGCAGCCTTGCCCGCGGCGGCGCAGGCGCAAGAGGCGGGCCCCGACCCCGACGTGAAGGTCCACGCCTTCGTCAGCCAAGGCGTGATCAAGACCACCAAGAACAATTACCTCGCCCACTCGGATCGGGGCTCGTTCGACTTCACCGAGGTCGGCATCAACTTCACCGCCAACTTGTCGGACAAGCTTCGCGCCGGCGTGCAGTTGTTCGCGCATGACCTGGGGCCGCTCGGGAACTACACCCCGACCTTCGACTGGTACTACTTGGACTACCGCTTCGCCGACTGGCTCGGCATTCGCGCCGGCAGAACCAAGATCCCGTTCGGCTTGTACAACGACAGCGCCGACATCGACGCCGCCCGCGTTCCGATCCTACTACCCCAGTCGGTTTATCCGATGGACCATCGCGACTACCTGCTCGCGCAAACGGGCGGTGAGCTGTACGGCAACGTCCGTCTCGGCGAAGCGGGCGCGTTCGAGTATCGGGCCTACGGCGGTACGCTCGATTTCGGCACTCCTCTCCCACCCGCGCCGGGCGTCACGGTCGAAAACCTGCAGATGCCCTACGTTTACGGCGGGCGCGCTTGGTGGTCGACGCCGCTCGACGGGCTGTCGGCGGCGGGCAGCTACCAAGCGCTACGCTTCGACAGCGAGTATCACATCGCGCCGCCGCTCATCCCGGTGCTGCAGTCCGTCGGCCTGCTGCCGCCCGGCTTCACCGGTACGTTGCCCACGCAGTTTCGCGTCAAATTGTGGGTCGCGTCCTTGGAATACCAGCGCGGCGATCTGCTCGTCGCCGCCGAGTACAGCCGTTGGATCGGCAAATTCAACAGCCAGGCGCCGGCGCTGCTGCCGCCCCACATCGTCAACGAGCGCTACTACGGCATGGTGTCGTATCACGTCACGCCGTGGTTCACGCCCGGAGCCTACTACTCCGTTTACTACCCCGACATGGACAAGCGCGAGGGCAAGCAGGCGTTTCAGCGCGACTTGGCCCTCAGCGTACGCTTCGACGTGACTCCCAACTGGCTCGTCAAGCTCGAAGGACATTTTATGAACGGCACGGCCGCGCTCGAGCCCACGCTCAACGACGGTCAACAGCCGAAAGACTTGGTGCAAAACTGGGGTGCGTACTTGCTCAAGACCACCGCCTATTTCTGACGACTACGAAACCATGGCCCGCCATCCTTCGACCCGTCCCAGCTTCGACCCGCGGTTCAGCCGCGGGCGGCGGACGCTCGTCCGCGCCGGCCTTTGGCTGTCACTCGCGGCAGCGCTGCTGGGCGCAAGCACGGTGGAGGCCGAGTCTGGAGCGCCGACCCACGTCGTCATCGTACACCCGCATGCCGGCACCAGCTCGGTCAGCCGCGAAGTGTTGGGCGACATCTTCCTCAAGAAAACCGCGCGCTGGGAGACGGGCGAGCCCGCGCGGCCCGTCGATCAAAAATCAGGCGCGGCGGTGCGGGAGGCGTTTTCGCGCGCCGTCTTGCGTCGCTCCACGGCCGCGGTCCGTAGCTATTGGATGCAGCGTATCTTCTCCGGCCGCGAGGTCCCGCCGCCAGAGCTGGACGGCGACGCTGCCGTCGTCAACTACGTCGCAAGCCATGTTGGGGCCGTGGGCTACGTGTCCACGAGCGCGAACATGAGCACCGTGAAACCGCTCGTCGTGCGCTGACGCGCGGCCCGAGGCTCGCGCCGCCACCTCGCCCTAACGAAGTTCAGGCGGCGGACGTAGCGAGGGTTCGGATGTGGTTTCGTTGGCGTGCTCTTGACTGGCTGTTCAGTGCGGCACTTTGCTTCACGGCTGCAAGCGTCCACACGCGCGCACACGCGGCCCCCAAAAAGGGCGACGTTTTGCAGACGGACAGCCTGAGCGTGTTGCTGGCCAGCCACGACTACACCACCAAGACGTCGAGCTCGATCAAAGACACGGTCAATCTGTCGGGGGTCGTGGGCCTGCACTACTACTTCGTGAACCGCGTGCGCATCGGCATGGGCCTGCAATTCACCGAACGGCTCTGGCCCCAGCCGCCGCTCGGCACCAGTCGCTTTCAGCGCTTCGCGTTGATGCCACAGCTAGGCTGGAGCTTCGCCGACCCGTTCTACACCGCTGTCATCTTCTCGTACGCTCCACGCACGCTCGGTCGCGCCAACCTCGACATGGCTATCATCGGAGCGCTGGGCGCGGCGTTGCCGGTCACCCGCCGCATGAAATTCAGCCTCGCCCTCGAGGTACCCTATGCATTCTACTACCATCGCACCGTAGGCCTGGTCGCGCTCACGGGCGTTTCGTTTCGGCTGTGATGGCGCGGCGCCGATCATGCTGCCCATCCCCGGTACGAGCTCGGTCGAGCACCTGGAAGAAAACTGGGATGCGCGCCGCATCGGCCTGACGCCGGACGAAGTCGCGGCGCTCGGCAAGCAGGGCTAGCCGCAAGCCGCCCGCCTGAAGCACTTACAGAGGTCACCTCATTGCCCGCCGCATCGCGCCGCACCTGTGGCTCAGACGTGTCGGGGCGAATCCGTACAAGGCTCCAATTCCAGGACCAACGAAACGGGCATGCACCTTGCTTAGGGCTCGCCCATGCTCGGAGCGGCGCCCAACCTGGTCAGCGACAACCTCCTGCTCTTGAAGACCGTCGCTGGGCAGCCGCTGGTGGTGGTGTTCGCCGGCGATTGGAAGGAACCAAGCCGCGAGATCCTCGAAGGCATTCGCGCCGAGCTTCGCGGTCTGGGAGCGGCTCTGCTCATCGTCAGCAAGGATTGGTTGTTCTTCTTTCGGCCCGACGACGAGCTGGAATCGATCGGTCAGACGACGAGCGCCGGCCCCAGCCTCGACCGGCTGTGCGAGCGCCACGGGGTGAGCCCCAACGCGCTGTTGTCGGACGGCATGACCCTCGTTCTGCTGGACGGCGAGGGCGGGCTGCGGCTCCGCCGCACCATTGCCGGGCCCGCCGCTGTCGCCGATTCGCTGCTGCTGGCGTTGCAGCTCGCGGGGACGGAGGTCGCGCGTGCCAGCCGCGGGCCGAATCGCGGCGAGGTCTCACGTCGCGAGATGGTAACGCTCAGCCTCCTCGGCTCGCTGGCATTGGTATTGGCCGAAGGCTGTAAGGGCAAAACCCCCGCCCCGCCGGCGGCTCACCCCGCGCCCCGCGCGAGCCGCGAGGTCCCGGTCGAGCTGAACATCAACGGCCAGGTCCACGCGCTGAAGCTCGAACCGCGCGTTTCGCTGCTCGACGCGTTGCGCGAGCGGCTGGGCCTTACGGGGACGAAGAAGGGCTGCGACCACGGTCAGTGCGGCGCCTGCACCGTATTGGTCGACGGCCGACGGGTGAACGCCTGCCTGACGCTGGCGATCATGGCTCAGAAAAAACCGATCATCACGATCGAAGGCTTGGCCGACGGCGAGCAGCTGCACGCGCTGCAACGCGCCTTCATCAGCGAAGACGCCTTGCAGTGCGGGTACTGCACACCCGGTCAAATCATGAGCGCGGCAGGGCTGTTGAAGGAAAATCGCGCCCGCAGCGACGACCAAGTGCGCGAGCAGATGAGCGGCAACATCTGTCGCTGCGGCGCCTACGCCAACATCGTGCGAGCCATTCAAAGCGCGCGGGGGCCCGTACCCGCATGAGGGACTTCGAGTACGTTTCGCCCCGCAATTGGGACGAAGCGCTCTCGCTGGGTAAGCCCAGCGAGAGCCGTTTCGTCGCGGGCGGGACGCTCATGATCGATTTGCTGCGCCTGGACGTCGAGCGGCCGGCCAAGCTCGTCGACTTGAACGGCGTGCTCTCCACCGACCTGACCTGGAACGAGCACGGTCTCACCGTGGGCGCCGGCGTCAAGAATACCGATCTCGCCTACGACGCACGCGTCGTGAGCGAGATGCCCGCGCTCAGCCAGGCGCTGCTATCCGGAGCTTCTCCCCAGCTTCGCAACATGGCGACCGTCGGCGGCAACCTGCTGCAGCGCACGCGTTGCTCGTACTTTCGCGACGTCGCCGAGAGCGCCTGCAACAAGCGTAAGCCGGGCTCGGGCTGCGCGGCGCTCGACGGCTACTCGCGCATGCACGCCGTGCTCGGTGTCAGCGACCATTGTATCGCGTCTCATCCTTCCGACATGGCGGTCGCGCTATTGGCGCTCGACGCCGTCGTGCGTACCCGCCGCTCGCACGGCCCTCGTGAGCTGCCACTGGCCGACCTGCACGTCGTGCCGGGTGACCACCCCGAGCGCGAAACGCAGCTAGAACCGGGCGAAATCATCACAGAAGTGTTCGTCCCCAGCTCGGGCATGGCGCGCCGTTCGGCCTACGTCAAGACGCGTGACCGCGCCTCTTACGCCTTCGCGCTCGCCTCCTCCGCGGTCGCGCTCGAGCTCGACGGCTCGCGCGTCAAGGCCGCCCGCATCGCGCTGGGTGGCGTCGCCACCAAACCTTGGCGCGCGCTCGACGCCGAAGCGGCGCTCATCGGCCAGCCCGCGACGCGCAAAAGCTTCGAAGCGGCCGCGCGCCTGGCCGTGCAAGGCGCGCGTGCCACCCCTCACAACCGGTTCAAGCTCGAGCTCTTGCCGCGGGTGGTGGTGCGTGCGCTCGAGCAGGCAGGAACCAGCGCATGACCGAGCAGAGCGTCGGCAAGGGCATCGACCGCGTGGATGGAAGGCTCAAGGTATTGGGCCAAGCACAGTACGCGGCCGAGGTGCCGGTCGCGAACGTGCTGCACGCCGTCATCGTCACCAGCGCGCGCGCGCGCGGGCGCCTGCAGCGCTTGGACGCCCAGCCCGCCGAGCGCGCACCCGGCGTCATCGCCGTGCTCACGCCGTTCAACGCGACCAAGCTTCCCGGCGCGAAAACCAAGGCTGATCCGCTCGATCGGGTGCTCCAGCTCCTGCAAGACGAAGCGATCGCCTACGCCGACCAGCCGATCGCGGTCGTGGTCGCCGATACGCTGGAGCGCGCCCAGGGCGCGGCCGAGCTGCTGGTCGCTCGCTACACCGAAGAGACCCCGAGCGTGTCGCTCGAGCGCGCGCAAAGCAAAGCCTACCAGCCGAAGACGGCGGGCCCGCGCGAGCCGGCCGACTCGTCGCGCGGCGACGTCGCGAAAGCGCTCGAGCAAGCCGCGGTGCGCGTGGACCAAACGTACACGACGCCGATGCAAAACCACAACCCGATGGAGATGCACGGCCTCACCGCCGTCTGGCAAAGCAAAGATTCGCTCACCCTTTACGACACGTCACAGGGCATCTTCGGCGTGCGCAAGAAGGTGGCGCAGATTTTCGAAATTCCGGCCGCCAACGTGCGCGTCATTTCGCGCTACGTGGGCGGAGGCTTCGGCTGCAAAGGCTCACCGTGGTCCCACGTAGCGCTGTGCGCGCTGGCCGCCCGCACCGTCGGGCGTCCGGTGCGACTCTCGCTCAGCCGCCCACAGATGTTCTCGTTGGTCGGCTACCGCCCGCGCACGATTCAGCGGCTGTCGCTGGGGGCGTCACGCGACGGCAAGCTCTCGGCCATACGCCACGACGTGGTCTCGGAAACCTCGCAATTCGACGAGTTTTCCGAGCCTTCCGCGCTCCAGAGTCGCATGCTGTACGCGTGCCCCAACGTGGCGACGACGCACCGGCTGGTAAGGCTCGACGTACCGACGCCGACCTTCATGCGCGCGCCCGGCGAAGCGAGCGGGACCTTCGCGCTCGAGCAAGCGATGGACGAGCTGGCCTACGCCCTCGACCTGGACCCGCTCGAGCTCCGCCTGCGCAATTACGCCGAGCGCGATCTCAACGAAGACAAGCCTTGGTCCAGTAAATCGCTGCAACAATGCTACCGGCGAGCCGCGCAAAAATTCGGCTGGGCCAAGCGCCGCCCGACCCCGGGCTCCCAACGCGACGGCCACTTGCTCGTCGGTTGGGGCGTGGCGACGGCTACGTATCCGGCTCGTCAAAGCCCGTCGTCGGCCTCCGCGCGGGTGCTCGAAGACGGCAGCTTGCTCGTGAAGGCCGGCACTCAAGACATCGGCACCGGCACCTACACGATCATGGCGCAGATCGCCGCCGACACTTTCGGCGTCCCGGTCGAGCGCGTACGCTTCGAGCTCGGCGACACCGACCTGCCGGAGACGCCGGTGTCGGGCGGCTCGCAAACCGCGGCCAGCACCGGCACTGCCGTCAAGGCGGCCGTGCAAGACTTGAAAGACAAGCTGGCGGCCAACCCCGCCGCCAAACCAACGGAGCTGATGGGCGAGGCAAAAACCCAAGAAAACCCGCAACGAAAGGGCTATTCGTGCCACTCGTTCGGGGCGCATTTCGTCGAGGTCAAGGTCGACTCCGACCTGCGTGAAGTCCGGGTTACGCGCGGCGTCTCGGCGTTCGCGGCCGGCACCATCTTGAACCGCAAGACGGCCCACAGCCAGTTCATGGGCGGCATGGTGTGGGGCATCGGCTTCGCGCTGCATGAGCACACCGTGCGCGACGAGCGCAGCGGCCGCGTCGTGACGCGCGACTTGGCCGACTACCACGTACCCGTCAATCTCGACGTGCCCGATCTCGAGATCATCATGGTCGACGAAAAGGACGAAATCGTCAACGCCGTGGGCGCCAAGGGCATCGGCGAAATTGGTATCACGGGTATGGCCGCAGCTATCGCCAACGCGGTGTACCACGCCACCGGCAAGCGCGTGCGCGACCTGCCCATCACCATCGACAAGCTTCTGTGAAGGGCGACCCATGCGCGAGATAGCCGAAATCGCCAGCCGCCTCCGTAACCTGGGCCCGCAGCCAGCCTGGCTCGCCACCGTCGTGGCCATTCAGGGCTCCGCTTACCGGCGGCCCGGCGCGCGCCTGCTCTTTTCGCGCGACGGCAAGCTCGCGGGCGGCATCAGCGGTGGCTGCCTGGAGCGCGAGGTCATGCGCACCGGCGAATGGCTGGCCCAGTGCGGCCCCGTTCTACGTATTTTCGACGGCAGCCGCGACGAGGACGGGCACGGTGCCGCGCGCAGTGGCTGCAACGGCCTGGTCGAAGTGCTGATCCAAGAGGTGACGCCGGCCGTCAGCGAGACGCTCCAGCGGGCCGCCGGTGAGCTCGCTCAGCAGCGCTCGGTGGCCCTGACCACGCTCCTGCCATCGGGTCGCATCTTCGTCGAGCAGCTGCAGCCGGCCCCGCACTTGTCCGTGTTCGGTATCGGCGACGACGTCGTGCCGGTGGCGCGCTTGGCGACTCAGGTCGGCTTCGACGTCACGGTGCGGGCCGCCCACGGTGGGTTCGGGGCACGGGCTCGCTTTAGCGGCGTCGCGCCGCTCGAGCTGCGCCCTGTCGCCGACCATTCGTTGGCGCACTACGCGCGGCTGTTCGCCGTCGTCATGACTCATGACTACGAGCAGGACCGCGCGACGCTGGCGGCGCTGCTGCGCTCGCAGGCGCGTTACATCGGCATGCTGGGTCCGGCTCGACGCACGCAACGCATGCTGAACGAAATCCAGGCCCGCGAGGCCTGCCCGCTCGAGCGCCTGGCCTGCGTTCACGGCCCCGCCGGCCTCCACCTCGGAGGCGAAGGCCCAGACGCCATCGCGCTGGCGATCGTGGCTGAAGCGCAGACGGTGCTGCACGGTAAGCAGGGCGGGTTTCTGCGCGCTCAAAAGGCCGCCATTCACGATCAAGAGCAGCCCGCCGTGCGCGTGCTGCAAGCCGAGGGAGCTTGATCGAGGTTGCGGCGGTCCTCGCTGCGGGCGCGTCGCGTCGGCTCGGCATGCCCAAGCAGCTGCTGCGCTTGCCGGGCGGCACCCCGCTCTTGCGCCACAGCGTGGAGCAAGTCCTGGCGGCGGGTCCGGCGGCGTGCGCCGCCATTACGGGCAGCAACGCGACCGTCGTTGCCCACACTTTGGACGGCCTGCGCGTTCATCTCGTCGCCAGTCAGTCCCCTGAGGAAGGAGTCGCGGCGTCGATTCGCGCTGCGACCGCCTGGGCCACCGAACAGCACGCCGACGCCCTGCTGCTGTGCGTGTGTGACCAGCCGCTGTTGACGGCCCACCACCTCAGCGCGCTGCTCGAGGCGTCGCGGCGCCGCAAACGCCCGGCCGCATCGCTTTACGCAGGCGTGCACGCCGTGCCGGCCGTCTTTCCGCGCGCCTATTTTCCGCGCCTGCGTGAGCTCCAGGGCGACCAAGGCGCGGCTGCGTTGCTGGCGACGGCTCCCCACATCGAGCTCGTGGACTGGCCCGAAGGCGAGCTCGACATCGATACGGCTGCCGATTGGGCGCGAGCGACGCTCTCTCTACCGGATCACTGATTACCGGATCCCTGATTCGGGAGCGGCCTTCACCTCCGCCACGATGGCGGTGATGTTGTCGGTCCCCCCGCCCGCGTTGGCCAGCTCCACCAACTTGACGGCGCGCGCCGCGCATGACTCGCGCGATTCGAGCACGCTCTGGATTATCTCGTCGGAAACGTGTTTGTTGAGCCCGTCCGAGCACACCAGCAGTATTCCCCCGGAGCCGAGCTCGACCTTGCTGACGTCCGGCACCGGACGATCGACGCCCGCGCCCAGCGCGTTCCACAAGATGTGCTGTAGCTGCTGGGGCGGCTCGATGGGACGCGGTGACTCTTCGACGAATTTTTGAGCCAAGTTGTGGTCCGTGGTCAGGCAGCGCAGCTGCCCCGACGCCAGCAGGTAGCAGCGCGTATCACCGACATGGGCAATGTACACGAACGGCCAAAGCACGAACGCCATCGTCAGGGTCGTGCCCATCCGCGGTGTCCCGCCCTGGGCGCCTTCGGCCCTGACCGTTTCATCGCCGGCCATGACCGCCGTCGACAGCTCACCGCGCAGGCTGGTCCGCGCGGTCGGGGGCGAGCTATTGTTGGTGTTGACCTTCACCCAAGGCATCACGTTGAGCAAATGACTCGCGACGGCGTTGACGGCGGTGCTGCTCGCCACGTCGCCACCACCCTGGCCGCCCATGCCGTCGGCGACGATCAACAGCGTGCCGGCCGGATCGCCCGGAAACCAGCCGCGCGCGCCGGGGCTAGCCTCGTGCACGTTGATGGAGCGCTGCAACGTGGCAATCAAATAGGCATCTTCATTGGTGGTACGCAGGCGGCCCACGTCAGTGGCTCCGCTTGCTTCGACATGCATGTCTTGTCGGGGGCGGGGGCCTGCCGCGGGCTCGGCAGCGGCTTGAGCTGACATGCAGCGAGGCATGGCAACAACCGAGCCAGCACCGTGTTCGCCTAACTCCGCAAAATCGAGCGAACCGCGCGCTCGAGATTGAGGCGGTTCTGCACCGTAGCGCGCCCTCGCCACGCCGCGGCGTCAGCGCGGCGATGACTCAGCGAGCGCCAGCTCGGCCAGGATCTCTCGCGCCGGGCGCGGTGGTGGCAAAGGACCCGTTTGCCCCAGCAGCGGCCACACGGCGTCGCGCACTTCGGTCGGAAGAACGGTGTCCAAATACTCGAGGGCGGTGCCGCGGTATTTGCTGTCGGAGTGATAAAGGGCGCGAAAGGCGCGAACCAAGGGCTCGCGCTCGAGCATCACCGAAAGGAGCGTAAAGATGTACTCCAAGCTGCGATCCACGCGGTCACGCAGCAGCACGTCGACCAGGGCGTTCGGCTCTTCGTCGGGGGAGTCGTCTTCTAGCTCCGCGCTGGCCGTCTCCAACACCTCGGTTTGAACCTCACGCTGGACGGCCTCAATCAGCGCTTGACGAGACAAGACGATCTCGACGTTCGCCCTGGTGACGCTGGAAAGCGCGCGCCCGCACTCGTAGCGCACCTCGAACCTTTGATCGGCAATGCCCAGCAGCAGCCCGTCGGCGACGCGCTGGGTCGGGGCCGCCGACAAGATGCGCGGGATGCGCCGCCGGACCGCAAAATCCATCGTCGGAGTCAAAAGCGCGTCGAGCAACTGCCCGGTAGCGGAACCGGCGACGCCACGCAGGGCTGTCGAGGCCAGAGGATGGAGCTCAGGGTGCGCCAACAGCAAGACCGCGCAAGCCACACTCGGTTCGGTCGGTCGCAAGCGAGAGAGCCCGCGTCGCACGCGCGCGGCATCACCGGAAAGCAGCTCAGTGGCGACGGCCAGCACCGAAGCTTTGTGACGCAACGCCTCCGTCGCCAGCCCGGGCGAGGCGGGCGCGGCCGGATCTGGGCTCACCCCCTCGTCGAGCAAGGCGCTCAAACCGCCGGGCTGCAAGGCCTCGACCTTCTCGATCAGCTTTTCACGCGCCAGCAGTGACTGTCGACCGCCACGCGATTCCGGCGAAGGCAAGCCAACGGTCGCGCCATCGACTTGGGCGCTGCCCGCCTTCAGGCTGTCCTCGAGGGCGGTCACGTATCCGACGTGAATGCGCCGAATCAACGGCAGCGTGCCCATCGCCATCACGACCACGGCCCCCAGCAGCACTTTGGTGGCGGCGGGCGCGAACACGAGCAACGCCAAGCTTGCCATCGCGCTACCCACGACCGTGCCCAATCGGTCGAAGCCGACGTCGATGACGGCTTTGGTCGAGCGCTTGCTGGCCTCGGCAACCGGCGTGTAGAGCAGCTCATAGGCCGAGCGAAACAAGGTGTTTCGTTGCACCGCTTCGGCGCTGCGCAACAGCGCCGCGCTCACCAGTCCCGGCACCGCGAGACCGAACGCGCCCCCCAACAAGATGACCCCGGGCAGGATCGCGATACTGACCGCGAGGCCCAGCTTTTCGAGCGCGACCTCGCCCAGGGCGATTTGCAAGAGGAACGAGACGACGCCTACCGCCAGCCACAGCAGCGAAAAGAACGAGAGCAGAGGCTGGCCCTTGCCAAAATGAACGACCGCCTGCGCGCTCAATACGTAGTCGAGCAGCGCCGAAATAGCCGCTCCCAGCGCGACCAGCAGCGCCAAATTACGCAAAAAACGCGAGCGCTTGAGCTCATCGAACGCCGATGCCCCGACCGGCGATCCTACCCGCGCCGGTCGGGGCGCGGGCTCGGGAAGGTCGCGCTTGCTGATCAACAGCGTGCTGGCGAGACCGACCACGCTGAGCCCCGCCAACAGCGCGATCAGCGTCTCCGGTTGCAAGAACGCCGCTGCGCGCCACGCCGCCAAGCCCCCCAACACGCCGCCCACCGTCCCGCCCGCCGCCACCCGTGCCACCGCGCGTTTGCCATGGTGCGGATCGAACCGCTCGTTGATGAGCGACCAGAAGGTCGAGATCATGGCCGGGCCGAAGGCGGCCATTTGCAGGTAGACGGCAACCGACGCCGCGCGCGGCGAGCCGAGACCCAACGTCCATGACGACATCAGCCCGGTGGCGTTCAGGCCGAGCAGCACGGGCATGATTTGCCTTGGCCCATGGCGCCCCATCAGCTTCGACAGCCAAAAGATGGCGCCCAACGACAGGACGGCCCCGCCCGCCATGACCGACGGCAGCGAAGAAGCGCGGAAGCTCGAGAGGAAGAGCGCGTCGCGCGTCGCCTTACCCGCCACCTGTTGAGCGATCAGAATCGCCGACGTGACGGTCGCCATCCGTGCACCAGCGGGTTCAGGCGAGGCGGCGCGCACGCCCACAACCTACCACTCGCCGCGGCAGCGCCCGCATCCCCTGACGGCCGTCCGCGAGAAAAGAGCGAGGCATTTCTGCGCCAGACCCGCGAACGGCAGCGGCCACGCTGCCGTCGTGAGGCGGCCGGGCGTGGCGCGCCGCCGGGCTCGCGTGCGGAACGTAGGCACGACCCTTGCTCCGACATCGGCCATGCGTCGTCTATCGCTCATCGTTGCGGCCGCGGTGCTGTTCGCGTGCACCCGCGAGCCCGCACACTCCCCCGCCGATCCGCTCTCGGCCGGGCCCGTACCACCGCAAGACGCCGCCCCCACCGGGGCGATGGATGCGGCGCCGGGTGCGGCGC
>Ga0164241_10002266_pt1 | contig 21250 bp, 17 predicted proteins | sample OricomyardsoilBY_FD_108780 | JGI IMG/M metagenome (GOLD analysis project Ga0164241, IMG submission 108780) | Backyard soil microbial communities from Emeryville, California, USA - Original compost - Back yard soil (BY) | ecosystem: Environmental > Terrestrial > Soil > Unclassified | place: USA... | reverse complement strand
GAGGCGCTGATTCTCAGTACGACGGTCGCTGAAATCGAGGGACTCAAAAAAGAGCGGCCGCGTCGCGGGCAAACTCTGGAAAAACTAAAGCTCAGCCTCGACGAGACCATCTCGACCATCCTCACGCTCAACACCATCGCCAACACCCTCGGCTCCGTGATCATCGGCGGCCTCGCCACGCGACTGTTTGGCCAGACGGCGCTCGGGGTCATTTCGGGCACCCTCACGTTTGCGATCCTCGTCTTCTCAGAAGTGCTGCCCAAGAATCTCGCGATCGCCCACCGCCGCGGCCTTCAGCCGTATGTGGTATACCCACTCGCGTTCATGACCAATGCCCTGCGGCCCGTCACTTATCTGTGCAACCTGCTCGTGCGCGTCTTTGTGAAGCCGCCCACCAACACGGAAAAATCCGACGAGGAAATCATCCTGCTCGCCGAGCGCGGCGCGCAACAAGGCACCATCAGCCGCAGCGAATCCAGCATCATCACCAACGCGCTTTCGCTCGATGACGTCCGCGTCGCCGAGATCATGACGCCGCGCACCGTCGTCACCGCCATCAAGAAAAACGCCACCGTCGGCGAGGTTTTCCGCGAGTATCCAAATATCCCCTTCGCCCGCATGCCCGTGTACGGAAAGAGCATCGACGACATCGTCGGCCTAGTCCGCCGCCGCGATCTCCTCAAGGCCAAGGCAAACGACCTCGACATCGACCTCGTCGAAAAATGGATGCAGGAAGTTCACTTCATTCCCGAGACGGTGACGGTCGCCAACGCGCTCCAGGTTTTCTTGAAGACGCATCAACAAATGCTGGTCGTGGTGGACGAGTTTGGCGCCACCGCTGGCGTCGTTTCGATGGAAGACGTGATGGAGCAATTGCTCGGCCGGGAAATTTTCGAGAAGGACGACGTCGCGGTGGACATGCGCGAACTCGCGCGCGCCCGGCAGGCGAAACAAAACAAACCCCCGCGCCGCGGCACCGACACCCAGCCGCCCGCCAGCGGTCCGCGCAGTTAAGCGCGCGAGAAGATCCTGACGACCGGCGGAGAAAAATCCTTGGCGGAAACATCGTCGATCTCTCGCTTGTGAGCGTCGGTGTGCCACCGGCTTTCGGGAACCGTCCATCGCTTCATCGCCTTTCCATGCCTCTGATCCGCACGCCCCGCCTCGCCACCTTCGCTGTTTTCATCCTCGCGCTCTCGCTGCCGCTCCCCCGCGCCGCCGCACAGGATATTCACTTCAGCACAATCATCCCCTACGATCCGTCGTCTGTCCCCGACGTCGCACCAAAGCTGATACAAGGCTTCTCGCCGCAAAAGCTCCACGGACTCGCCGACGAAACGCCGCACGTTCACGCGGAAGCGGTGCTGGTGGGAGCCTCCGGGACGATCCTCGCGCAAACATGGGGACTTACTTCTTCAACCGACGAGTCATTCAAAAATCCCAACCGCTTTGGCTCGCTGCGTTTCCGGCCGGCGTTGACGAATAAAAAAGCAGTGCCGGGCGCGATCTGGCTCATCGAAATATACAACCCGCCGTCGGCCTCGAAAAAGGATCCCGACGCCACCGCTCGCATCGAAGACGCGGTCCCCTGCATTGTTCCCTTCGATAGTGGCGAGGCGGGCCGCGTCTTCACGCGTCCCGAGGCCGTCGTTTGGGTGACGGCCGTCATCGATGCGCAGGGCCGCGCGTCCCACGTCCAAATCGAAACCCCCGCGGCGCGACCACTGCTTGCGCTGATCGAAGAGTCGCTGCGGCACTGGACGTTTTCGCCTGCGCGGCGAAATGGAAAAACCCAGTCAGCCAGCCTTCGTTTTCCCGTTCCCGTTTTCCAAGGCCTGCCACTCGCCGCCGATCCAACATCATTCGGCGCGACGGCTTGCGTGGAGCCAAATCCACTCCCCGCCGGCAAGGCGGCCAACGTCTTTACCGTGACTCAATGGAAGGGCTTCACGCTCCCTCGAGCCTACGCGGATTTCCCTCTGTTTCTCCGGAAGAAATGCGGCTTCGAAGCCTCCGTCGATGAGCACGGGCAGATAGTGGAAATATCCGTGAACAACGCAGACGCCGAGCCGTTGAAACCCTATCTCGAAGCCGGAATGAAAACGTGGAAATTGTCCGTCGAAAAAAAGAAAGGCCGGAAGCCCGGCACCGTCGCATTCATCCTCCGCCCCAGGCACGCAAGAGGGCGGCACGACGCGATACGGATTTACTCCGAGGACGCCGACTTCCCGCCCTCGCTGTCGTACGAGAAAGAGTCGTTGAGGGGCTCCGGGACGACGAGAACGGCCGGGGCGATGGTCAGCCGCGGAGGCGCCAGTGCTGTTGGCGAAAGAGGGTCGCGCACTGCGGCACCATCGAGCGGCGGCTTTACCATCTCTGGGCTTGGACAAATCGCACCCGCGCATTTCGCCCTCACCGCGGGCCGCGTCGTTCTCCAACTCGACATCGATGCGGCAGGTCGCCCAGGAAATCCGCGCGTCGTAGAAAGCAACGCCTACAGTCTCGAAGCGGCAGCGATCAAGGCCGCCCTCGCCTTCCGATATGAACCGGCGACAGATGCCACCGGCGTTCCGCGTGCGAGCACGATCACCGAAGCCCCTTTTTTCCAAATGAGGCCCGATCCGCGTGTGCGATACGCCTTCTTCGAAGCCGCCCGGAGCACGCCTGATTGGGACCGCCCGCCAATCCTCCGCAAGCTAGCCCAACCCGTGTACCCCGCCGACCTTTTGAGCGTGGACAAAAAAGGCACCGCCTCCGCCGAGTTCGAGGTATCTGCGGATGGCTCCGTATCCGGCGTCGTCATACTCTCCGCGTCCGATCCCGCATTTGGCTACGCGCTACAAGCGGCTTTGCAGGCGAGCACATTTACCCCCGCAATCAAAGGCGGTCGCCCTATCTCCAGCGGGCTGAAACGCACCGAGCTTTTCAAGCGCTCCCCCAATTTCGTGCCGGCCAGCAATTCGCTCAACGACATCTCCCTCGCGATCGATCCCTCGCTCGGCCCCGACGCGCCCATCACCCCGCCCCGCGAATTGGACCGCCTGCCTTCGCCGCTCTTGCAGCACGCACCGGTCAGCCCGGCCGCACGCGCCGCCTCGAACGAGGTGGCCCCGGCAGCGCCGGAGAAAGTTCTCCTCGAAATCGTGATCGATTCCGCCGGCTTCGTCCGTTCGCCGCGTATCGTCTCCACCCCTACGCCGGAGCTGGGCTACGCCGCGATTCAGGCCGTCTCCGGCTGGCTGTTTACCTCTCCTCTTAAAAACGGCATCCCGGTAAATACGCGCCTGCGCATCCCGATTCTCTTCGATCGAGCGCCCGTTTTCGCGTCAGAACCCACCTCAAACCCCACACCCGAAACGGCCGCGAGCGAGGAGCATTGATCGCTGCGCGCTTCTTAAAGCATCACCACGCTGACGCGGTCGCTTTGTTGCCGGACAGGCGTAGAACGCCTGCGGGCCGCGACCCAGCGGCGGCGCGAGGTCGGCGAACTGTAAGACCTCCCATGCGTACAAATGACTTTTCGCTCTGCGTATTTTCCGCTCATAAGCCTCACCCATGCGCGGGCACCCCTACCGCTTTTTGTCCTGTCTTCTTCTCGCGTTTCTTGGCTCGGAGAGAGCAATGAGCGATGACCGCGTGGCCGCTTTTGCCACCAACACGGCGGCATATTTCGCCCATCGTTCGGAGAAAGATCCGTCGAAACCAGAGACATATGTCTTCATGCAGGGCCAGTTTTTCGGCGGCACCGTTCGTGATCGCGGGTTGGAAAAAATGCCCTTCATCACGGTCGCGCGCGCTCTGGCACCGGGCCTTCGCGAACAAAACTTCGTGCCCGCGCCCACCTTCGCCGACGCCGACCTTTTGCTCGTCGTCCACTGGGGCGTGACCATCGGAAGAAACCGCGACTACGAACTTGAATACGAGAACGCCGATCGCGGCCGCGCGCTCGTGGCCGACTATCCGCTCGTCAAGGCGCGCGAGACCGCGGATCAAGCCGCCGGTGGCCCGATCAGCGGGCCTTCGGTTCTTTCCGTGAATCAAGCGGTGGACTTCGCGTTGCTGGAACAGTCGACCGAAAAAATTGCGAGCGCCGCGAGCGGCAAAACCGCGGCCAACCTGCTCGGCTTCTCCCTCGATATGAGCCGGGAGGAGGCATACACGCACATCACCGAGAAATCGCGCACGTTGACCACGCTCCTCGAAGCCGACCGGTACTTTGTCATCGTCATCGCCTACGACTGCCAGCGGCTCATTCATGGCAAACACCTAGTTCCGCTGTGGACCGCGCGCCTCAGCATTCCTTCCGCGGGAGTGAATTTCCCGACCGCGTTGACGCGAATGAATGCAGTCGGCGGACAAGTGTATGGGACCAATCAACAGGAACTGACGATCACCCGCTCCAAGAAGAAAAAGGAAAACGTGTCCATCGGCGACGCCATCGTCATCGAATACCTCCGCCCAGAAACGCCGCCACCCACGACGCCGTCAGGCCAATAAACCCGATGCGCCGTCAGCCGTTCCGGGTGCGCGCACGGGGCTCAATTTGCCAGATGTCCGGCGCAATCCACGCGGTGGCTCTCCGGGGAGTGCGGTGCCTCCGCACCGCCTTGTTCGCCGCGCCTCGGCGCGCATCAGGAAAAACCAACGCAGCGACGCGATCTCGCGAGGTTTCTACTCGATCGCACGGACGGGAGGCGTTCAGAGCTGAAAGCCGAAATACTTGAGCGTGCTCCGCGCAAATTCCACCGGATTCGCAAAATCATCCGGTCCGAGCGGAAGGCTGCGCAGACCGATCTCGTGATGGAAAAAATAGAGCGTGTCCGACGCCGCGTGCGCTGCGAACGCCGTGTGACAGCCGCCGCCAAGAGCCGCTTGAAACGCCCGTTCGAGCGTGACGGTTCTCGCCGTCGCCGCATCGAAAACGCCTGCGAATTTCGCGACGTCGCTCGCGCGACATTGCACCGCGATCGCCGCCTGGCCGACCGCCGGCACCATGTGCTCGAAGCCCAGCGCGTGAAATTCCACACCCGGCCAGTTGCCGATGTGAAGACGATTCAAGCCCGCCGCGGCGAGCAGCGTCGCATCGGCCGCGCCGCCTTCCGCGATCTTGCGCAGGCGTGTATCCACATTTCCACGTATCTCGGTAAACTCCGCGTTCGGGAAAAGCATGCCGATTTGCAAACGCCGGCGCGGGCTGCCGGTCGCGATCTTCTTCGGCTCCGGCACGCCCGAACGCAGCACGAGAATATCGCGCGGATCTTCACGTGGCATGTAGCCGCCGATGCCCAGACCTTCCGGCAGGTCGCCGGGTAAATCCTTCGTGCTATGCACCGCGACATCCGCCTCGCCACGCAAAAGTGCCTGCTCGAGTTCAGAGGTGAAAAGTCCTTTGCCTCCTTTCGCCTCAAGCGACCAGTCCGTCTGCCGGTCGCCGGTCGTCACGAGCTTCAACAGCTCCGTTTCGACGCCGAGTTTTTCGCGCAGATGCGCGGCGACCATCTCCGTTTGCGCGAGCGCGAGCGGACTTTTGCGAGTGGCGAGAGTGAGTTTTTTGGAAGCAGACAAGGGCGGAAACGATTCGTGGTTAGGTGAAGCGCAAAGACGCCAAGACGCAAAGATCGAACGCTAAGCTCAGATTTTATTTCCTCTCTCTCATAAGTCCGAAGCCCACGTTGCATCGGCTATCGCCCATCGACTCTTTGCGTCCTCCTTCGCGTCGTTACGTCTTCGCGCTTCAACCAAACAAACGAGCCACCCCGCCGAAGCGAGATGGCTCATCTTAAATCAACTCAGCGAGTCGAGGCTTGCGGTAGAACTTAGTAAGAAGCCTGCACGCCCTTGATGTTCTTCTTGGCCATCCAAGGCATCATCGAGCGGAGATAAGCGCCGGTCTTTTCGATCGGGTGTTTCTCTCCGTCCTTGAGGAGCTTGTTGTAATTCTTGAGGCCGCCCTTGTGCTCCTTGACCCATTCCTTGGTGAACTTGCCGCTCTGGATCTCTTTCAAGATCTTCTTCATCTCGGCCTTGGTCTTCTTGTTCACCACGCGTGGGCCGCGGGTGATGTCGCCATACTTCGCGGTTTCGGAGATGGAGAAACGCATGCCGGCGATGCCGGACTCGTACATGAGATCACAGATGAGCTTCAGCTCATGGAGACACTCGAAGTACGCCATCTCGGGCTGGTAACCCGCTTCGACGAGCGTTTCGAAACCGGCCTGAACGAGGGCCGAGGCGCCACCGCAGAGAACGGCCTGTTCGCCGAAAAGATCGGTCTCGGTCTCTTCCTTGAAGGATGTCTGGAGAACGCCAGCGCGGGTCGAGCCGATGCCTTTGGCCCAAGCGAGCGCGGTCTTCTTGGCGGACCTGGATTTGTCCTGAGCGACCGCGATGAGGGCGGGCATGCCTTTGCCTTCAGCGTAGAGGCGGCGAACCATGTGGCCGGGGCCTTTTGGAGCGACCATGATGCAATCGACGTCCTTCGGGAGCTTGATCAGGCCGAAGTGGATCGCGAGGCCGTGCGAGAAAAGGAGGGTTTTGCCCTTCGAGAGATTAGGGAGGATGGACGACTCGTAAACGTCGGCCTGCTTCATGTCGGGAAGACCGACCATGATGACGTCGGCCTGACGGACGGCCTCGCCGGTTTCGACGACTTCGAAGCCGTGCTTCTTGGCGACGTCGGCGGATTTGGAACCTGGATACAGGCCGATGATGACCTTGACGCCGGAGTCCTTGAGGTTGAGGGCGTGCGCGTGGCCCTGGGAGCCGTAGCCGAGAACGGCGACAGTCTTGTTTTTGAACACGCCGAGATCGGCGTCTTTATCGGTGTATACTTTGGCGGGCATGATGAAAGTAAGGTCTAAGGTTTAAGATGTAAGAGGAGTAAGCGACGAGGAAGTGAGCACTGGCGGGAGTCCGGTTGCGCACCCGCCGCGGCGCGTTTGGAATTTTGGCGTTTCGGCGTTTGCGATTTCCGTGCTCAAGCGCGGCCTCACCTTGTGAGCGCGAGCGCGCCCGTGCGGGCGAGTTCGATGACGCCGAAGGCTTCGATGAGCTTGAGAAACGCGGAGATTTTCCCCTCGTCGCCGGTGAGTTCGACGATCACGGAATCGGTCGCGACGTTGACGATCTTCGCGCGGAAGATGTCGCAGATCTGCATGATCTCCGAACGCGTCTTCGTGTCGGCCTTAACCTTGGCGAGGAGCAGCTCGCGTTGGACTGCCTGGCCTTCTTTGAAGTCCACGACCTCGACGACGTTGACCAGCTTCCGGAGCTGTTTGGTGACTTGATCGAGCGCGGCGTCGTCTCCTTTGAGGACAACGGTGATCCGCGACAGCGTCGAGTCATGCGTGGGGGCGACGTTGAGTGAATCGATGTTAAAGCCGCGCCCGGAAAAAAGACCGGAGACGCGGGCCAGAACGCCGAACTTGTTCTCAACGAGGACGGAGATCGTGTGTCGCATGAAGGAGCTAGGTGGTGTTGAAAAAATGGTGGACGCTGAGGGACTCGAACCCCCGACCCTCTCGGTGTAAACGAGATGCTCTAACCAACTGAGCTAAGCGTCCGGGCGGAAAGGATGAGCAAAAAGCGCGGGAGCGCGGGGTGACAAGGTTTTATTCCCGGTCACGCGTGGGCGAGCGCGCGCTTGGCCTTGAGCCAGCCTTCACGCGCCATCAGCTCGGCGTTCTGCACCGCATTCAGCGCGGCGCCTTTCCAGAGATTGTCTCCGGAAACCCAGAACGAGAGCCCGTTGTCCAGTGCCGTATCCACGCGGATGCGACCGACGCCGCACTTCACCTTTTCCGCGAAATCGAGCGGTGTCGGGTATTTCTTGTTCGCCGGATCATCGACGAGCACGGCGCCCTCAAACGCGGCGATGGCTTGGCGCGCTTCCTCGACGCTTACGGGCTTTTCGAACTCGGCGTTCACCGCGATCGAGTGCGCCCGCAGGACCGGCACGCGCACGCACGTCGCGGAAACCTTCAAGTCGGGCAGTCCCATGATGCGGCGGCTCTCGAGCATCATCTTGTGCTCCTCGCCGGTGTAGCCATCGGCGTTGAACGAATCCACTTGGGGGATACAATTCTGCGCGATCTGGTAAGGGTAAACGCTGTGCGTGATCGGCTGTCCGTTCACATAAGCCTGCGTCTGGTCTTCCAGCTCGCGCACCGCTTCCGCGCCCGTGCCGGAAACCGACTGATACGTCGCCGCGAAATATCGCTTCAGGCCGAACCGTTGATGCAACGGCCAAAGCCCCATGAGCGTGACCGCCGTCGAGCAATTCGGATTGGCGATCAGGCCGCTGTGCATACGCAGCGCCTGCGGATTGATTTCCGGAATAACCAGCGGCACCGACGGGTCCATCCGATGCACCGAGCTCTTGTCGATCACGAGGCAGCCATCCTTGATCGCATCCGGCGCGAGCGCTTTTGTGACCGAGCCGCCGGCGGCGAAAAACGCGACATCCATATCCGCGAAAACCCCGGGCTTCGCCTCTTCAATCACGTATTTTTTGCCGAAGCGCTCCACGGTCCTGCCCGCTGACCGCGCCGAGGCGAAAAGCCGCAACGAAGCCATCGGGAAATTGCGCTCGTGCAAGAGCCTGACCAGCTCTTGACCGACGGCGCCGGTCGCGCCGACGATGCCAACTGTGAGTGAATTTTTCACGATAGAATCTCCTTGGGAGTCGGCCAATAAAGCCCGGGCCGCCCTCGGCATCAAGCCCGCAGAGCGTTTGCTTTTCGTGAGTATCGCCACGCAAACCCTGCAATTTTTCCACCACGGGAAACTGGCCCGCAGCTTCGTTATCTCCACGTCCAAACGCCCTCCCTCCAACGTGAAAAACTCCCTCGGCACTCCGCGCGGTCTTCACGAGATCGCCGAACGCATCGGAGCCGGCCAGCCCGCTGGCATGGTCTTCAAAGCGCGCGTGTGTACCGGTCACCATTTCAACGAACTCACGCCCGAGGCCGACAATGGCAACCTCATCACCAGCCGCATTCTGTGGCTGCGCGGCCTCGAACCCGGCGTGAATCGCGGCGGCGATGTCGATTCGTATCAGCGTTACATCTACATCCACGGCACGAATCGCGAAGCCGCTCTCGGCCAGCCGCAAAGCGCCGGCTGCGTCCTCATGCGCAATCTCGACATCGTCGAACTCTACGAGGAAGTCCGCGCCGGCGATTCGGTGTTGATCGTGGATTGAGAACATGAATCGCGAGGCGCCAGGGAGTCGGAGAAAAGCCCAACCAACCGGTTTCCTCTCAGTCGTTAACTCCGTTCCAAAGGACGTGCTGAAAACTTGGAGACGGGCTTTTCACAGGAGGTAACGAAGAGAACGAGGGCCACCAAGACCTCGAGCGACCTGCGCGCCTTCGTTGCCTTCTTATCTTTTGTTCAAATTCCGAGAAATCGTCTCAGCGCGTAGTGAACTAACCAGCGCTTCCTGGCGCCTTCGCTTCTTCGCGCTTCACCCACCGACGCTCAGCGATTTCGCCCCAACAACAGCCGCAGCGAATTCAGACACACGATGACCGTGCTGCCTTCATGCGCGGCAACGCCCAAGCCGAGCGGCACCACGCCCAAAATCGACGCCACCGCCATCACCACCACCACGCCGAGCGAGATCGTCAGGTTCTGCGTAATCACGCCTTTCGCGCGCTGACTCAACCGCAGCGCCGACAGGAAATTCTCGATTCGGTCGTCCATCAGGATGACCTCCGCCTGCTCCAGCGCCGCGTCGCTGCCCCGCGCGCCCATCGCCACGGAGACATCCGCCGCCGCCAGCGAAGGCGCGTCGTTCACACCGTCGCCCACCATCGCGACCTTCCGGCCTTCCTCGCGAAAACCCTGAATCGCCGCCACTTTCTCCTCGGGTGAAAGTCCCGCGCGAACGTCGTCCAGACCGATTTCGCGCGCGACGTTTTCCGCCGCGTGCCGTCGATCGCCCGACAGCATCACGGTGCGTATGCCCTGGCGTTTTAACCTGGCCAGCACGCTCCGCGACTCGGAACGGATCTCATCTTTCAACAGCACGCGGCCCACCAGATCTTTTCCGATGACCCACACTTCGCTCAATTCCGGCGCCGCCGCCGGCAGCGTTTTTGCCCACTCCGCGAGCGGTCCGCGTTCCAGTAATTCGCGGCGGCCCATGAGCACTTGCGCGCCGCCCACCTGTCCGCGCACGCCTTGTCCCGTGATCGACTCGAAGTGCTCGGCATCCACTTCGCGAATACCTTTTCCCCGCGCGTGCTTCACGATCGCGCGCGCCAGCGGATGCTGCGAATTCGCCTCCAGCGCGAACGCCAGCTCCAGCACGTCGCTCTCGCGGCCCGGCGGGAAACTCTCCACCGCCGTCACCGCCAGTTCGCCCGTCGTCAACGTCCCCGTTTTGTCCAGCGCCACCAGATCGATGCCCGCGAGTTTCTCGATCGCCGCGCCACCGCGAAACAAGACGCCATGCTTCGCGCCCCACGCGATCGCCGCGAGGATCGCCGACGGAATCGACAACACGAGCGCGCACGGACTCATCACCACAAGCAAAGTCATCGCGCGATAAAACGCCGAGGTTTCCCCGCCCGCGTTTTCGAACGCCGGCACGCCCAGCGCCAGCCACCATACCAGGAACATCGCCGCGCACACGCCGAGCACCACGAGCGTGTAGCCGCCGCCAAACCTGTCCGTGAACCGCTCGCTGGGCGCCCGCAGTTTTTGCGCGGTGTGGATGAGCCGGATGATTTTTTGCAGCGTGCTCTCCGACGGCAGCCGGCGCACCTCGAAATCCACCGCGCCCCAGAGATTCAACGTGCCGCTGAACACCTGCGCGCCGACATCTTTCTCCACCGGCATCGCCTCTCCCGTGAGCGCCGATTCGTCCGACGCGCTCCGCCCTTTGGATACAATTCCATCCGCGGGAAACCCGTCGCCGGGCTTCACCCGCACGCGATCGCCGATGCCCAGTTCGTCCACTTTCACGAGGCGCTCGCTGCCATTCGGCATGACGAGCGTCGCCGTCTTCGGCGCCGCATTCAGCAGCGAGCCCACTTCGCGTTGCGTGCGATCGAGCGCGTAATCCTCCATCGCCCCGGACGACGAAAACAGGAACAACAACAGCACCGCTTCGCCGTACGCCCCGATGCAGACCGCGCCTATCGCTACCGCGAGCATGAGAAAGTGAATGTCCACTTTTCGCTCGCGCAGATTCTCCCAGGAGTCCTTCGCCGCATCCCAACCGCCCGCGATCAAGGCCACGCCGTAGAGCGCGCGGCTCAGCCACTCCGGGCCGATGGAAAATTTTCCCGCCGCAAAACCCAATGCGCCAAAAACGCCGCACGCCGCCGCGAGCATCGCGAGTTCCTTCCACTCGGATTCCTCCATCTTTTCCGGTTCGTCGAGTTCCGGCCACGCGAACTCCCGCCATTTCCAAAAGCTCGGCGCCGTCGCGCACGTTTCCCCCGCCAGCTCCGCCGCGTCGCCGTCCCGCTTGAGCGTGAATCCTTTTGGCGCCGTCGCTCCTTTCGCGAATTGAAACTCCACCGCCGCGATCGTCTCCGCCAGCCGCGTCTCCAATTTCTCGATATCCACGTCGCCCCAGGTCGCGATGGCGAGTTTGCGCTCCGTCGGATCGATGCGCACCGCTTCCACGCCTTGCTCTTCGCGCAAAAACCGGGCGAGCGCCTCCACCCAGTTTTCCGATTTGGCCGAATGGTGATGAGGGTGCGACATGACCGCGAAGGTGCGTGTCGCCACGGTCTGCGCAAATCGCAATTGCGCCATCCCGTGACGCGGCGTTGGTTGCGCGTTCGCGTTTTCATGATCGGCCTCAACGACCACCTCGAAGCTCCTCCGCCCCCGCCGCCTTCGCACGCGCCGGAGCTGGCCGCAAAAATCTTCGCCGAGGGCGGCTGGCTCCAGGACGGCCTTTCCCTCGAACACCGTCCCGAGCAGGAGCAAATGGCCCACGCCGTCGCCGCCGCGATGACCAGCGACACGTCTCTCCTTTTCGAGGCCGGCACCGGCGTCGGCAAATCCCTCGCCTACCTGCTTCCCGGCCTCATTCACGCGGTCGATCAGAGCCGCCAGCTCATCGTTTCCACCCACACGATCGCGCTCCAGGAACAGCTCGAAGCAAAAGATCTCCCGCTTTGCCGGCGCGTCTTCGCCACCGCGCCCGCGCTGCAAAAATACGCCACATTCAAGAGCGCCGTCCTTGTAGGGAAATCCAACTATCTGTGCACCACGCGTCTCGCCACCGCGCTCCGCGATAAACACGAGCTCTTCGCCACGCCCGAGCACAGCGAACTCCAGCGCATCGCCGCGTGGGCCGGCACGTCCCGCGACGGTCTTCGCCACGAACTCACACCGCCGGTTTCCCCCGACATCTGGGAAATGGTCAACGCCGACTCCTCCGCATGCGCGCGCAAATACTGCGACTGCGAAAAATGCTTCTACCAACGCGCCCGCGCCCGCCTCGCGCAGGCCAACGTGATCGTCGTCAATCACTCGCTGCTCTTCGCCCATCTCAACGCCGGCGGCGCCGCGGCTCGTGGCGGCACGCGCGGCGTCCTGTTTCCCGACGATTTTCTCGTCCTCGACGAAGCCCACACCGTGCCCGATGTCGCCACCGATCACTTCGGCCTGCGCCTGTCCAGCTACGGCGTCGATCGGATGCTTAAGTATCTCTACAACCCGAAAACCAAACGCGGCCTCCTCCAAAAACACGGCGGCCCCACCGAGCGCCAGCTGGTCTGCGATGCGCTCGAAGCCGCGTATCAGTTTTTTACCTTCATCGCCGAACGCCTCCTCGACAAACAACCGCTCGTCCGCGTCCGCGCCGAGGGCGTCGCCGAACCCTGGCTCGACGGTCCGCTGCTCGCCCTCGCCAAGGCCGTGCGCATCGCCGCCGACCGCTTCGACGAGGGACGCGAACGCGAAGAGCTCCTCGAACAAACTCAAAAACTCAAAGCCGCGCAGACTTCGCTGCGTCAGTTTCTCACCCTCGCCGACGATCAATCCGTTTACTGGCTCGAACGCTCCGGCCGCCGCCAGACGATTGTCACGCTCCGCAGCGCGCCGATCGACATCGCGCCGCACCTGCGCGACGAACTGCTGCGCCGCGACACCTCGGTGATTTTCACCAGCGCGACGCTCGCGATGGGCGGCCGCATCGAGCCGTTTCAAAAACGCATCGGCGCCGAAGATGTCCGCTCGGTCGTCGTGAAATCGCCCTTCGATTTCGAACGCCACATGCGCGTTTTCATCGCCTCCGATATTCCGCTGCCCACCGCCCGCGAAGCCCGTCTCGCGCTCGATGCGCTCATCGACTACATCGAGTTTTGCACGCTGCGCGTCGCCGGCGGTTCGCTGGTGCTTTTCACGAGCTATCACGACATGCGCCAGGTCGCCGCCGCGCTCGATCCGGTCTTCGCGAAAAACCGCCGGCCATTCCTCATGCAAGGTGCCGAGCTGTCGCGCACCGAGCTCGCCCGCCAGATGCGCGCCGCCGGCAACGCCATTCTCTTCGGCACCGATAGTTTCTGGACCGGCATCGACGTCCCCGGCGACGCCCTTTCCCAAGTCATCCTCACGCGCCTGCCCTTCGAAGTGCCAACCCAGCCGATTCTCGAAGCGCGCGCCGAATGGATCACCGCCCGCGGCGGCAGTCCTTTCAGCGAACTCACGCTGCCCGATGCGCTGATCAAATTTCGCCAGGGCATCGGCCGCCTCATCCGCACCCACACCGACCGCGGCCTCATCACGCTGCTCGACAGCCGCATTCTCGCAAAACCCTACGGCCGCGAGTTTTTGCAATGTCTTCCGCAGCCGCGTTTCGAGCGGCTGACGAAAGAAAATCGCGACACGCGATTTATGCCTTTTGCTTAGTCCGCCGGCCTGCCTAACTAACCGACTCACCCTTTCATGCATCTACGCAGTGCCGCACTTTCCGACATCGGAAAACTTCGCCGTTACAATGAAGACCGCCTCCTTCGGGACGAGACGCTCCATCTCTACGGCGTCGCCGATGGCGTCGGCGGATTGCCCGGCGGTGCGGAAGCCGCCCAATGCGCGATCGAGTGCGTACACCACGGCATCCACATGGCCGACGGCGAGCCCGACCTCACCAAAATCACCCTCGACGCCAACAAAACCGTCGCCCAGCTCGGCGCGCGCCTCAGCCCTCATTACGGCATCGGCTCCACGCTCACCTACGGCCTTTTTCGCCGCGGCCAGCTCCAGCTCGCGCACGTCGGCGATTCGCGCTGCTACGTTTCCGTCGGCGGCGATTTCGAAGCGTTGACCATGGACCACTCCGTGGAAAACGAAGCCCGCGCCCGCATCGCCCGCGGCGAACTCGTCTGGGTCAGCGAACAACACCGCAACGCCCTCACCCGCTGCATCGGCCAGACCACGCCGCTCCAGGTGGACATTTCCTTCCGCCCGCTCGCGAAGGGCGAACGCTACTTTTTTTGCAGCGACGGCGTCACCAAACTCATCCGCGAACCCGAGCTCGCCGAACTCGTCGCCGCCAACGAGGAACCGGGGAAAATCCTCCGCAACATCGTGGACCTCGCCAATGCCCGTGGCGGACTCGACAACTCCACCGGTGTCCTCGTTTTCGTCGACGACCTCGCGTAACGGAAACGGCCTCATATAAGTTTTCCGGTGAAACGCTCCGAAACCTTCGCCCCGCTCGTCGCGCGACAGCCCGACAACGAACTTTTTCGCTTCAGTCTCGCCCAAGCCCTCGTCGCCGAGCACCGCCTCCTCGACGCCGTCGAGCACTTCAAATTCTGCCTCGATAAAAAGCCCGACTGGATGATGGCGCACATTTTCCTCGGCAAACTTTACCTCGAGCTCGGCCGCAAAAACGACGCCGCGCTCCAGCTCCAGACCGCGCTCCAGCTCGCCGTCGAGCAATCCCACGAAGACCCCGCGCGCGAACTCCGCGATCTCCTCGCGTCGCTCAACTAACCAGCCTCGCGCCACGGCCCCCAACCCCGCAAAAACCCGCGGTCGGCTAGTCCGGCTCCGACGGTCCGGGGAACACAAGCGGCCCGCCGGCCACGGATCGATATGCAGACCAGAGGCCGCTCACACGTCACCTCACGCCTCAACAGCGCGTGCGCGTCCCGCCCACCGCGACCTACTCCGTATAATTAAAGTACTGCGCCATTCCCGATGGCCGGCGCACCTTCACTTGCTCCGCCACTTGCGAGGTCTCCACGTGAAACACGAGCTTCTCGATGAATCGCGGCGTCAGCACCATGCCTTCCATGAACATCGGGATCTCACTCACCGCCTTCGGCGGAAACGGCTCCGCCAGCACGTCCAGTTCCCGCAGCGCGCCGGGCACCAGCTCGAGCACGGGGCAATCATGGTGCGACAAAATTAACTGCGCCGCCTCCCCCTCGATCACGAGGTCATAGGATTTGCTGTCCGGCGGCAGCGCGGGAAACATGTTTCGCGTATCCACTTTCACCGTTCGCGACATCAGCGGATGCTGCACACCGCCTCCGCCGCGACGATCGAGCGTCCGCATGAAGCCCATCACGATCGCCCGCGCGATCTCGGCCAGAAAGTAACGGTGCTCCACTTCCGTCGTCGCCTTGCGCGCGAGCGCCTTTTCAAAAAGCGCGGTCAAGGTCGCCGCCTTCACCGCCACCATCACGTCCATCCACACATGGTCGGCCGGCAACATCAACGCGCCCCAGGCGCAGTATTCGCACGACTTCAGGCTGAGCGGCTCCGCACCGTTGCGCACTTTCGCCGCCTCCAACACCAAACGCATTTCCATCAGCGTCGCGGATAGGAGGAACCGGATTTCCTGATTCGAGAAATCCGTAGTTCGTAGTTCTTTTTTAAGGACAGGCGTATTTCCCGCCGTCACCGTCACCGTCGCCGGCACCGCCGCAGGCTCATCCAGTTTGGACGGCGATTCCTTGCGCGAAGCCTGCTTCATATCGGCTTGGCTCTCCGCCGCGGTCCGCACCTGCAGTTCGCGCTGATAGTCCAAGGTCCGCTGCGCGACCCGCAGCCGCGCCTGAAGCTCCGACACGTTGAAAGGCTTTGAAACGAAATCGTCCGCCCCGATGTCCAACCCGGAAACCGCATCGGTTTTCTCCTTCTTCGACGTCAGGAAAATAATGTACGGCCGCACGGCGAGATTCGCCGCCCGCAGCTTCCTGCAAAGTTCCGGCCCGTCGATGTCTGGCATCATCCAGTCGAGGATGATCAACGGCGGCGCATTTGCGGCCAGCGCCGCTTCCAACCCTTTGCGACCCTCCGAATGGATCTCCGCGCCGTAGCCGGATTTCTCCAGCAAGATCTTCATGATCTTTTGCGTGGAGGGATCATCGTCGATGACCAGAGCTTTCATCGCGGACATTGGGGTGGACTGGATAAGGCGCAGCCTGACCGGCAGACCGCGACCACCGGCTTCAATCGACACCGCGCGCCCTCGCTTGAGGAATTTCTTCCCGTCCCGTTCGCTCAGCTCTCGCCGACCAGCCAGCGCAACCGTCCCGCCCCGCCCGGCGCCTGCGCCAGTCGCTTCGCCAACATCGTCAGCACCGGGGCGATTTCCCGGTCGATCTGCCACGGCGGATTCACCACGAGCAACCCGCAACCTTTGAGTTTTATCGGCGCGTCTTCACCCGCGACGGTGAGCTCTGCCGTGAAACACGGCGGCGGTCTCAACGCCTCCAACTTGTACAAAAAATCATCGATGCGCGCGCGCTCCGTCAGCGGATACCACACCGCAAAGGTCGCCGCCGGCAGCCGCCGCAATCCTTCGCCGAGCGCCTCGACAATCCGCGCAAATTCATCCCGCGCCTCGAACGGCGGATCGATCAACACCAGCGCGCGTTTTTCCAACGGCGGCAACATCGCCCGCACGCCCGTATAGCCATCCATCTCATAAACCCGCACGCGCCGCTTGTGCGAAAATTCTTCCGTCAAAAACGCCGCCTCCTCCGGCTGTTTTTCGCAAAGCGCCAGCCGGTCCTGCTCCCGCGCCGCCGCTTCCACGATCCACGGCGAACCCGGATACGCGCGTAATTCCAAGCCCGCTTCCCCCCCGTCCACCGGCTGCCCGTCGAACGCGCGCACGATCCGCACGTATTCAGCAACTGGAGTCGGCAGTTCGCCAGAGCCCGCACCGTCTGCGGTCAGCAACCGCCCGATGCCGTCCGGATGCTCCGGCTTGCGCGCGAGCGAATCACCCCGCGCCGCCACCGTCAGATCGTATCGGCCGCGGCCCGCATGTGTATCGAGATAAAGGAACCCTTTTTCCTTCCGCTGCATCCCGCGCACGAGTTGGAGCAACAGCACGTGTTTCATCACGTCAGCGAAATTGCCCGCATGAAACTGATGCCGGTAATTCATGCGTTCCTGAAACCTCGCCGTGCGCGTTCACGCCGGTCTGCGTGCGTCCGTTTTTTCACAGCACCGGCACTTTGATCACCGTCTTGTGCAATAGCGCCGGCTCGCTCACCGCCAGCGACGGCATGTGCCCGTCCACCGGAAAAAACACCGCCACCTCCCCCGCGCCGACTCGCAGCACCGACGCTCCCGCGAACAGCGTGTATTTGATCAAGTCCTTCGCCGGCGTGAAATCGTCCCCCACCGTCAGCTTCGCCACGTCGGCCACTTCCATGAACTCTTCGCCGCTCACGATCACCTGCACGTCGATGTAGGCGCGGTGCGATTCGAAAAATCCCTGCGTGCGCGGCTTCGTCAGATACGCCTGCTCCAGCGCAAACGCCCCGCCGCTCAACTCGACGCGCTCCGTCTTCCCCGCCGGCACCGCCAGGATGCGCGCTTTCGCCGCGCTGCCGGCTTTGAAAACGTCCTCAAGATAAGCGAACGCGGCATGAAAATGCGCCTCATGCGCGAGCTGCGCACGGACCGTTGCGAGAGAGCCAAAAAGAGCCATGCGCGCGAGAACAGCCACCGGTGCAAGCGCACGCAAGCTCGCGCCGGTTCCCTTGCGAAAAACTCCGCCGATCGCAGCACCACGTTACGGCAAACCATCGCGTTTTTCCTGTGCGCGTCGCCCCCGTCACGGCGCCGGCCTTGCATGCCGCGCGTTCGCGTTATCCTTTGCGACACGCCGCGCGCGCGCTTTGACGCACGCATTCGTTCATGGTCCTTTTTCCGCCTTCGATCGCCCGTGCTCACCAGAATTTTTTCCGATCTCCACTATGATGATGCCACCAGCCACGTGCGCACCCTGGCGATGCTCCGTCCGCTCCTCGACGGAGCCGACCGTGTCATCATCAACGGCGACGCGCTCGACTCCCAGATCATCGCCCACGGCCCCGAATTGATCGCCGAGGTGAAATCGTTTTTCGCCGCGCACACACCCGAAACCCTCTTCATCGCCGGCAACCACGATCCCGATATCTCACCGATCAACGAACTCCTGCTCGCCGGTGGACAAATCTGGCTCACGCATGGAGATGTTTTTTTTGAATACCTCGCTCCCTGGAGCGTGAACTTGCCCGAATATCGCCGCCGTATCCACGCGCTCCGCGATCACCTTCCCCCCGACGAACGCGATCGGCTCGAGACCCGTTATCGCATCCTCCGCGCGATCAGCGTCGGCCTGCCGCCCGAGCACGATCCGGCCAACCGCAGCGTGAGTCATCGCTTGTCGCGTCTCGCCCGCATCCTCGTCAATCCCCGCCGCCCGCTCGCGATGTTGCACGCCTGGGCAACCTCGCCGCGCACCGCCTCCGAGATGGCCGCGCGCCACCACCCGTCCGCGCGCTTCGTGATTTTTGGCCACATTCATCACCCTTGGGTCTGGACCGATTATCGCCCCTACGTCGTGATCAACACGGGCTCGTTCACTCCCCCGCGCGGCGCGCTCATGGTCGAATTCGACGAGGAAAACCTCCGCGTCCGCCGCGTCGTCCGCCAGCGAGGCGCCTTGCACCTGGGCGCGCTCGTCGCCGAGTTTCCGCTGGCACCGGCGCCCGCCTCCGCGTAAACCGCCCGCCATTCATTTATGAGTATCGAGTTCGGTTGGTGGTCCAAAGACGACGACGGCAAATTCCAGATCAACGTGCGTATCCACGGTGGCAATATCGAGTGGACCCGTAAAAGCGGTCACTGGCAATCGTGGGAAAAATATCCGGCCGGCGACGCCGACTGGGAAAAACTTCTCGGCGAAGCCGCCCGCCGCGTCCCCCGCCGGTTGATTTCCCCCAAGCAATACGACGCCATCAAATCCCTTCGCGACCGCAGCTTCGGCGGCAACACCACGCCCAAACAGGGCCACGAAATCAAAGAGTAGCCCCGCCCCTTCCTCATCGTTCTCGTTCTCTTACTCCTACTCGTTCTCGGTATGAATTTCCGAACCTGAGTTCCCGATCTGAGCAGCGGAGGAGAACGAAAGTAAGAGAACGAGTAAGAGTAAGAGAACGAGACGATAAAACCCCCGGCCCGCGCCGCCTCCGTTTCCGCCTCCCCTACTCACTACTGACTACTCGCTACTCGCTACTCATTCCTCGCTCCTCGCTCCTCGCTCCCTTCCGCCCCACCCGTCCCCAGATAAACCGGAACGCCCGCGAAAATTCCCCCGGCCGTTCCGTCACCGCGCGCGTCACGTCCTCCACGCGCCACCACTCGCCCCGCTCGATCTCCGCCGGATGCAACGCAAACGGCCCCGCAGATTCCGTTCGATAAACGCGCACGAACTCCCAGCCCGTATCCGCCGTCGCGTTTAACTGCAGCACCTCGGTCAACACCTCCGGCCCGCGCACCACGAGCCCGATCTCCTCGCCCAGCTCCCGCACCGCCGCCGCTGCGTACGTTTCGCCCGCGTCGAGATGCCCCGAGCACGACGAATCCCAGCGCCCCGGCGCCGTGTCCTTCGCCATCGACCGCTTCTGCAAAAAAACCCTCCGCCCTTCGTAGCCGCGAGCGCCAGCGAGTGGCCCTTGCGCGCCGCCGCCCTCCCCGCCACCGCCCGCGTTCCCCGCTTCTTCCGGCGCGAACACCAGCACATGCACCGCTCGATGCCACAGCCCCTTCGCGTGCACCTCCCGCCGCGTCGCCTGCCCGATCACCGCGTCGTTCGCATCGACCACGTCGAACACTTCGTCCCCGCGCTGCGCCGGGCCCGTCTGCTTGCCAAAACCGTGCGCCGCACCCGGCTCGTCTGTTTGCATGTTTGTCTTGTCGCTCTGTTCAAAAACGTGCCCCTTCGTGGGCCAAAACCGCCCGCCGCACCATGCCAAAAATTGACGTCAATAAGGTCGCCGAAATCCTCAAAAACAACGAGGTCGATCCCAAGCTCCTCCGCCAGATCGTCGAGGAGATGAACCTCCTCACCCAGGCCGAGGCCAATGAGGAAAAACCACCCGCGATTAAAAAGCAGTGGGCCATCCTCATCTCCGATCCCGACGGCCATCTCCCCGAACACGACTTCGTCGGCTGGGTCATGCAAATCCCCGAAGACGACTCCGTCGCCACCACACAGGACCGCATTTTCAAAGGCGTCTACGAATACAACGCCACGCGCAAAGGCCGCCTCAATCCCGCCAAGACCATCGGCGAAGCGATGGAATACATCCCCGCGAAACATTTCAAAGAGGCCGATCTCTGGATCAAAACCAAAACCCCCGTCCTCATGCTCCGCACCGACAACGAAATCCCCAAGGACGAATCCCACGGCAACCGCGGCCGCAAATCCTCGTAACCAACTCCGGTTCTGGTCAATGCGCGGTGCCCTCACCCCGCTTTCGGGGTCCCACATGAGCACTGAACTCGCCTGTTTTCTCTTCGGAATACCGGCCTCCTTTCTCTGGGTAAGAGCGGTCCGTCGGGGCGTCATATTCGGCAGTCGAACTCATTGGCTTAGGCGCGATGAAGATCCTCTGCTGTTTTGGTTTTTCAGTATTCTCTATGGCTCGATGGCTCTAGGCTTATTGATCACACCCGTGCTGGTTTGGCTCAAACTAAGAGACTGAGATGCTCCACTTTTTTCGCTCACTGCGTTCTCTTGCGTCGGTTGTGTTTTGTCAGCCGGCATTTCTTTTCGCCGCCGTCCTCCTCGTCATCCCCGCCTGCAAAAAAACCGCCGCGCCCGCGTCGGGCCACGGCGAATACACCTACACCGTCGTCAACTCCTGGCCTCACGACCCTCAGGCATTCACCCAAGGTCTGCTCTATCTCGACGCCGGCGTCCTCCTCGAAACCACCGGCCTCAACGGCCACTCTTCCCTTCGAAAAGTGGAGTTGGAAACCG
>Ga0164241_10002265_pt1 | contig 21254 bp, 14 predicted proteins | sample OricomyardsoilBY_FD_108780 | JGI IMG/M metagenome (GOLD analysis project Ga0164241, IMG submission 108780) | Backyard soil microbial communities from Emeryville, California, USA - Original compost - Back yard soil (BY) | ecosystem: Environmental > Terrestrial > Soil > Unclassified | place: USA... | reverse complement strand
TAATGAGACCTCCTTATTCCGAAGTTACGTAGTCATTTTGCCGAGTTCCTTTATGATTGTTAGCTCATTATACGCCTTCGTATACTCTACTAGCTTACTTTTTTCAGTTTCTAGGTACGGTTGTTTTATTATATGAAACATATAATATATTACTACTTTTCCAGCACATTTAACACTTAAAAATGTTGTTGTCCAGTAATAAAGATTTTCTCATCATCAAAATCTTTAGATTTTTAATTTAGAGGCCGTTACTTAATAAACCATAAGCTTAAGGCGGAGAATATTAAAATTCTTCTTTTCGTTACTAATGTCACCATTCTCACTTGAGTTATTTCGTTATATTATTTATAACGTTTTATTCTTAAAAAAAAGAATAATCTGGTATTAACTCAACGTTCTGCTACCCCATAAAATAACAATAATAAATATCATTATTGTTAAAAATGGACAAGATGTCGGTATATTGTTTAGATCCGTTAAATTTTCGATGCTTCTAAAAATTAACAAGCGCTCTGTTACGAATTCATAAAATTATGGCTGCTTCTAAGCCCATCTTCTTGTCGACTCAAATAAAAACCTTCTTAATTTCACTTAACTAATAATTTTGGAACCTTAAATCTTGTTCTGGGCTGTTTCCCTTTTGACATACAACCTTAGCACTCTATGTCTGATAATTCAACATTCATCTTTGCCATTCCGAGTCTACATACTCACCGATAAAATCTTCACGATCCCCCGATATATACAAGTAAAAATGTACTTTTATGGTTAAAACATATACACCTTGTCTGAGATTAAGTTCTGTACCTGCTAAGATGTTGTTTGAATTGCCTACTATTATAGGTTTCGCAGAAAACCAGCTATCCTGGTCAGTTTTGTCTTTCACTAAACTTACCATAGTTCTTCGAATATCTATGCAACGATACCTCGTTCGGACTGTTTACATCCTGACTATGGTAAGATCACCAGGCTTCGGGTCTAACATTAGACACTTATCATTTTTTTGATGATCGGTTTAACTACGCTAAAACTTGCATCTAATGTTAACTTGGTGACCCATTATGCAAAAGGTACGTTCTTGCTTATTAAATTGCTTGAACTGCTTATAAAACTACTATTTCTAATTATTATTTCCCTCACGGTACTTATGTTCTCTATCGCTTATGTATAATATTTAGCCTTCGAGGAAGGTTCCCCGTAAAATTCAAACTGAATCTTTTCAATTTTACTCTATTGTAAGTTTTATATATTAATTTAATATATATAACTATAGGCTTTTCTATTTTCATTCACACTACTCATAGAATCTCTTTTGATTTCTTTTCCTGAAGCTACTAAGATATTTCAGTTCACTTCGTTTACTACAGAATTTCTCTTAGAGTTAATATTTTTTATAAATTAAATCTCTGTTATACATAGCTTAAATATCCATAATAGTCTCTTTGTATACTTATATATGTATTATATACATACAATTTATATCTATTACATTACATTTCTATTTAATATAGATGCTCGGATTATTATGATTCGAACATAACTATTCCTCGACCCAAACGAGGCGCCTAACCGACCCGGCCCTAATCCGTCTATTTCGCCCCTAAGATGAATCGAACATCTATCATGATATTAACAGTATCAAGCTCTACCATTGAGCTATAGAAGCATTCAGAGAATATCCGATTCGAACGGATGTGATACATAAAATACCAAACAAGACTCAAGCTCGTCGCCTTAAACCACTCGACCAATTCTCTTCTAATTCTTTCAAGAGTCGAACTTGAATTTCATTCTTATCAAAAATGCACTTTACCCTTAAGTTAAAGAATTATATTGAGAGATGGGCGACTTGAACGCCCAACCTACCGTGTGTAAAACGGTTGCTCTACCATTGAGCTAATCTCTCTTCTAGATTATTTCTTAATCGTTATTACTATTGCTCCTACCATAGCTAATAATAATATAAAACTAGTAAGTATTAATCATAAATTATAACTAGTATACATAATATTCCCTATATTAGAGATGTTATTTATATCAATTATATTTCCATTTCAATCGTTACTACTAGCAAAGTATAAATCGTTATTATTTGTATTAGTAGAAAAATCTTTATTTAAAAAATTTTTACTGTCTTTATGTAAAGATACATTATATAAAATACTATTTATATTTCTAAAATAATTATTTATTACTGCTGTACTATAAGGTAATATTTGGAACACAGAATAGTTTAATAAGATTGAGATAATTAAAGCTAAAGGTATACTATTTTTATTGTTATTTTGTAATTCACTGATTCTTATGTTAATTAACATCAATATAAATAAAAATAATATTGACACTGCTCCTACGTATATTATTAAATAAGATAACCCTATAAAACTTAAACCCACTAATATTAAGTATGAAGATACACCTCCAAATAATCCTATTAAAAATAATATAGACACTATCGGGTTTTTACTAATAATAATGTATATACCACAAATAATAATAAATATCGATAATATATCTAATGCTTCTATATTATACTTATTAGTAAAAATTTCATTAACTATAAATAAATTATTCAACTTTAAATTCTAATATTTATACCCTAAAGGGATATTATCTATATCATTAGATACTTACAGCATCTAAAAACAAAACCATTAGAATTCCCTAATAAATTTTATTCCTTTTATGCTATTTTATGAGATAATTCAAATATTAAATTTAAATGTTGTTTTTCTCAATTCGGAAGAAGGGTGATTCGAACACTCAAGTGTTTACACACAATATTTAGTAGATATCTTGCCTTGCCAATGACTATTCTTCCTTATAACGAACTAGGCCGGATTCGAACCGGTATCATCTTCCGTGACAGGGAAGCACTTTACCAATTAAGCTACTAGATCTTTTAACAAATACAAGAACATCGGGAATCGAACCCGAACCCTTAACGTGGAAGGTTATTGTTCTACCATTAAACTACGTTCTCTTTTATATTAACAACCAGTCGGAATCGAACCAACAATCTTCGTATGGTAAACGAAAAGTTTACCATTAACTTATGGTTGTTTCACCTTTTTATTTACGATGAACACTTCACACGAAATATCCATTCATACAATTTTGATCTATAATTCAGTATTTGCTTTATTTATCAGTTTAGGATTTGCAGGAGTCGAACCTACATCTTAATGATTAAAAGTCATTTGCATTACCATTATACTAAAACCCCTTTGCATTTTTATAATGAAGCTAGTTTACTAACTACCTCAATAATATATTGCAATATATAAGAATAATCATACCACGTCTACAAAATGTCAGTATAAAATTCCACATTCGTATCCTACATGATGATGGTCTGTTAAATGATATGCGTATATTCTTCATAAACCTATAGCTAAGAAAATTGTTCCTATTATAACGTGAAATCCGTGGAAACCTGTTCCAAAATAGAAGCATGATCCATATACACCGTCACTTATAGTGAAAGATGATACATTATACTCTACTATTTGGAATACAGTAAACACACTTGCTAAAATCACTGTAAGTAAAGAACCGTATAAACTTCCAGCTCTATCTCCTTTTATTAAAGCATGATGACCGTATGTAATAGTTGCTCCACTTGATAATAAAAGTACTGTATTAAGTAATGGCAATTCAAAAGGATTTATAGGATCTATTCCCATAGGTGGTCATTGAGCTCCTAATTCAACAGTTGGTGATAAGGCACTATGGAAGAATGCTCAGAAAATAGCTAAGAAGAATAATGCTTCTGAAGTTATAAACAAGATAATACCTATGTTAATTCCTTTTTGAACAGCAAATGTATGATCCCCTAAATATGTACCTTCCGTTATTATATCTCTAAATCATAAACACATAGAAGCTATAACTAATATAACAGACATATATCATAAGATATACGTATTATGGAAACTATGCATAGATAAAGCAGTAGTAAGTCCTAAAGAAAATAAACTTATACTAGTATATAAAGGTCAAGGTGAAGGAGATACTAAATGATAAGGATGAAATTGAAAATTACTTCTTAAATTAGTAGTCATTTTTATTTTTTTTCTTTATGTAGCTCTTTCGTACATAAATATAGTTACAATAAGTAGGATATAAACCTGTATAGGAAGAAAAGGACTCGAACCTTCGATAGCACTTAGCTATTGAGTTTACAGCTCAACCCGTCATACCTACAAACGGGACCTTCCTTTTGGTTATATATTAAAAAAATAATATATAATTATTTTGTTATGGTTAATCAATCCCGTGCAACTTCCACTACACGAACCGTATTTCGACTTAACACTGATTAGAGTCTCGCATTCGGTGAATTCTACTATAAAGATCTAATTATAATTATTATATATTTATAGTAAAAGAGCAAACTTATTGCGCAGTACTCCTTTCAGCATGTGACGAGTGGTTAGTACCAATCCGAGGTTGTATTCACCGTGACATGGTGATTCACGATTACTAGCAATTACTTATTCATATAGTCGAGTTTCAGACTACAATTCTTCTCTTTCTATCCTATTTTTTGAGATTAGCTTAAATTCACATTTTCGCATCTCTTTGTTTAGGAGAATTGTGGCACGTTTATAGCCCACAACATTAGGGCCATGATGACTTGTCTTTGTCCTCTTTATTATTTCCGGTATGCAGAAAAAATGCTCTATTAAAAATTATATAAATAGAGGTAAGGATTCCGTTAATTACATGGAGAAACCACAGTTTCACAACATTAACTGAAAACAGCCGTGCAACACCTGTATCTTAATTTATAATTAAGCATTCAAATTGTGGTAAGGTTTTTCGTGGATTATCGAATTAAATAACATACTTCACTACTGGTGTCAGAAACGGTCTAGTGATTTCAGTTCCAGTGTTGCCACTTTACTCTTGAGGTGGAATGCTTACACTTTCATTTATAGACCAAATTATTATCTAATCTATGGCATTCATCATTGTCTGCAAAGACTACTAGGGTATCTAATCCTGTTCGTTATCTGTGCCTTCGTCCTTCAACGTCAGTTTATACATAGAAGACTGCCTTCGCCTTTACCAGTCCCTAGAGTATCATAGAATTTCATCTCTCCACTTAAAAGTACTGTACTTCTTACATAAAACTCTAGCCAAATACTACTTTTTATAAAGTCATTTTGGCCGTCTAGGTACCCTTTAAACCTACTTAAGATGAATAACACTTGTCTCTTACGTATTACCGCGACTGCTGGCACGTAATTAGTCAAGACTATTTATATATATCGTCATTATCGATATATAGACAAAACTTCATTTAATAACTAATTGTCGTTTCCCTAAGTTGCCAGTTCGGCCGTTAGGCCATTGACCAAAATTCCTCACTGCTGTGCATATTTGCATTGGGGTTTTTTCAGACCCAATGTGGTCGATCAACCTCTCAGTTACGACTAAGGAAATTTACGGCTTGTTAAACCATTACTTTAACAACTACCTTTTCCTATGATATTTATCGTCCTCTCAAAGCAGCGGTAATGTTACCGCCTTTATTATTATAAGGGATCTTATTTCCCCCTTACTTCAAGGTAGGCAAAAATATCTTATACTCACCCTTACACCACTATTAATTTAATTTTTCAATTGTATTAATCGTACGATTAGCATGTGTCAAGCACTTAGACAGCGTTCAATCAGAGCTATCACCAAACTCATCTAAATTTTTTGATATAATATCTATCATATCACTTATTCATATAAACATATGTTGGATAAAAAAAGCTTTTTTCTGCGATTGTTATTAATAAAGAATTTGATTATTTAGGATTAATTGTTCGCAAATTATATTTCCCTTTACCAACAAATTGGTATAATAATTGTAATAATTTCTGTTATATACCCTTATATTCTTACAAATAATCTTTTAACCTAGAACTTTTCTTTTTATATCACAACAAATTAATTACTTTTCAAGAAGTACTTAGTGCATATCTAAACCATCTCTTATATAACTACTTGTTAAAACAACAAATACTTGAGCTTGGATGAATGCAATACCAAATTCTAATCCTGAGAAAGCAATAATAAATGCTAAAGGAATTAAACCTAAGAAGAAGAATATAATACCTGAAGTCATTATATTGTAAGTAAACCCAGCTAATATGTTTAATAACATGTGTCCTGAAAGGATGTTAGCCGCTAATCTAAGACCTAAAGAAACATTTCTAGCTAAATGTGAAATAAATTCTATGAATACTAATAAAGGTAATAAACCTAAAGGAGTCCCAGCTGGAACTAGTATAGAAAAGAATTTTAATCCATGTTTTTGGAATCCTAAAATAGTTGCACCTATAACTACTGTGAAACTAAGAGAGAATGTTAAAACAAAATGACTTGTAGATGCAAAACTGTAAGGCACCATACCTATTAAATTATTCATTAATATGAAAAGGAATAAAGTATATACAAGAGGGAAATAAACTTGCCCTTCTTTAGCGTTAATTTGACCTATAACTATACTTTGGATAGTTGCATATAATGATTCTTGACTTATAGATCATTTATTTCCAACTAATTTATTATAGTTTATACTTAATAAATTAATTATTAATATAAATGACGCACCTATTATTAAGTATAGTCCTATGTTTGTTAAAGATAACTGTAAGTTATTTAAAAATGATAATTTTATGTTAAAAAAATCTCTTATTTCAAATTGACTTAATGGATTTGTAAAATATGTAGAAATGATATTATTATTTATCATAAATTGTAAATATGTTACTAGTAGTCTGCCTTAAAAAAAAAAATAGATTTCTTATAATAATATCTTCTAGTTAAAAATTTTATAGACTTATATTAGTTTAGACTTTTTTATATACTAAATAATATAAGTTTGAAATAGCAATCCTCTAGTTTATCTAGTCTTTATCTATTTGATCTATAAACGTACGAGAAATAAATAATCTAACTATTCTTGGTAATACATAGTTAGATAATATGTATAATATTCCTACTATTACTACGAAAGTAAAAAATACTTCGTTCATATAATAAAAAGGTACTAATTGAGGCATATTTTATTGTTATCTTTTTAATACATAAAAGTATTAATTTAAATTATGAAAAAAAACACCTTTTTAATATTATTTTTAGTAATATATTAATTACTATATATCCTAAGAAGTCCGATAATCTATACTTTATATATCAAGTTATTAACATAATAATGTAAACCATCTAAAATTATAGAAGGGTATATACCTAATATTACAGTAAATACAACTAATATTGTTAAGATTAAAAATTCTCTTTTATTTACATCAAATATGTTTTCTTCCTTAAGTAATTGAGTAAAGAATCCTCCAAAAGAAATTCTGTTGAACATGAATATAGTATATGCAGCAGATAATACTACAGAAGAACAAGCCAATACACCTAGTAAAGGTAATCTCTCTAATACACCGTAAAGAGACATAAATTCCCCTATGAAATTTAAAGTTAAAGGTGCACCACAATTACCTAAACATAAAATAAAGAATAGTATAGAAAACAATGGCATTAATTGAGCCATACCTCTGTAGAAATATATAATTCTTGTATGTGATCTCTCGTATAATATACCTCCTACACATATAAATAAACCACTAGATACAAATCCGTGTGCTAAACCTAAAACTATTGCTCCTTCTATACCTTGTATACTATTACTAAACGCCCCTATTAAATAAACTGCGGCGTGAGACACAGAACTGTAAGCTATTAATTCCTTAATATCTATCGTTCTTAATGTACTAAAACTTGCGTATAATATAGTTACTACTCCTATTGTATATATTACAAAAGTATAATTTAAAGAAGCTTTATTTAGGATAGGTAGAATTAATTTAAATATACCATATAAACTTAATTTTAAAACTATAGCTGCCAAGATTATACTTCCACCTAAGGGAGACTCAACGTGAGCTTTTAATAGTCAATTATTTAAAAATATTACAGGAGTTTTTACTGCAAAGGCTATGAATATTCCTATGAATAAAAATATTTGAGTTGAATAGTCAAAATTTGTTTTAAATAATATATCATAATCTACTGTTCCCATTATTGAATATATAGTTAATATAGACAATAATAAAAATAAAGATCCTCATAGTGTATATAAGAATATATAATAACTTGCTCTTACTTTATTACTAGATCCATATAAACCTATTAATAAAAATAAAGGAGGTAATATACTTTCAAAAAAAATATAAAACATTAACATATCTAAAGCTAAGAATACTCCTAACAATAGAGATTCTAATAGTAACATTATTATTAAATAAGATTTAATATTTTGTTTTATAGAATTTCAATTAGATACTAAAGCTATAGGCATTATTATAGTTGTTAATAGTACAAAATATATTGATATACCGTCTACACCTAAATATATATCATAAAATTGTATATTATAATGTTCTTGTACAAATTGGAAATTATTACTACTAAAATTAAAAAAAATAAATCCAACAAAAGATAAGACTAAATTTAACAAACTTGTTCCTAAGGCTACATTTTTCATATAAAGACTAGAGTGTCTACTTTCATATTCTCTACCTAATAAAGATATAATAAAGATACCTATTATAGGGACTATCAATAAGGATCATAAAAACATGAATAAAAATATCCATGTTCAATTTTTCTAAAATTTTTATTCAACAACAATAAAAGATTAACATTATTATGCTATACGTAGGCAGGGAGATCTCTCGAATTCTAGTTACTGGTTTTAACTATATTATGAGAAATCTTATATATTATTGAATTTCATACTTTTTTTTATCTGATTAATCCTAATTGGGTTAACAATCAGGTGGCTTAGGACAAATAGACTTTTAATTTTCTACCTTTAACCTAAAACTTTTATATTAAACTTTTTTACGATATGGAACTATGCTTTGCTTCCTCTTTCCTGAAGCTTTTACTTCTTAAAAAATCTTTTAAGAATTATACCTCAAATAGGTAAAGTATGTCCTTTAAATTTAATTTACTAACTAAATCAATTTTTAACATCAAACATTTTTGTTCTATTTATTTTTACTATTAGAATATATTTATGTTTAATAAAAAGATATCAAATTGGAATAATATACAAGGAATTAAAATAATAAACGCAAATAATAAAGGTAATAAAACTGTTCAACAGAACGACATTAACTGGTCAAATCTTATTCTAGGGAATGAAGCTCTAACTCATATGAAAAGGAAAACTAATAGTGAACTTTTTAATCCTATACTCATACCAGAAAATAAACCATTTAGGTAAGGATTCTCTAATAGTGCTTGAAGTTTATAATTTTCATGTGACAATATTAAGTCTACATCAAAAAGGTATACCCATATATAATTTAATTTGTCAAACAAGTAAATTATATCATAAGATACTAAATACCCTCCCATAAAGAATATAGTAGTTAAAATACACATTAACAATATACTTGCGTATTCTGCCAAGAAGAAGAAAACGAAAACAACAGCTGCGTGCTCAGTCATAAATCCACTAACTAATTCCGATTCCGCTTCTGCTAAATCAAAAGGAGCTCTATTAGTTTCAGCTACAGACCCTATAAAGAATATTATTAAAAGAGGAAATAAAGGCAACATAAATCAAACAATTTTTTGAAGTTGTACAGTTACGTTAAGGTTTAAACTATTAGTAATCATAACGATTATTAACATAGCAGAACTTAAAACCAATTCATAACTTATTAATTGAGCAGTACTACGTAATGAACCTAAAAAAGCGTATTTACTATTAGCACTTCATCCTGCAAGTAAAATACCGTAAGTAGCTATCGATGATACCGCTATAATGAAAAATATCCCTAAATCTATATCTGAAACAGATAATCCAGGACCATAAGGTATTACTGCGTAACCTAATAAAGCAAATATTAATGTAACAACTGGTCCTAAAAAAAATAAAAATATATTAGATTGTGTAGGTGCTACATACTCTTTCAGTATAAGTTTCAATGCATCCGCAAAAGCTTGCAATAATCCATAATATCCTACTGCATTAGGTCCAAGTCTTCTTTGCATACTAGCCATCGTTTTTCTTTCCGCAACTGTTATATATGCTACTGCAAGTAATGCAGGTAATAATAATAAAACAACTTCTAAAAAAGATAAAAGATTTGTATAGTTGTTTATGTAAATATTATCTATATTAGTATAATTTATCATATTATTCAATATTTTGAAAATTAATATTATTAATAGCCTTAAAATAAAGTACATTTAGTATATAAAAAAAAAACTAGAGTTTTACAAACAAGCCCTTTTATACAAAATAAAATTGACTTTTTAAATTTTCTGTTTAAATATATTTTCCTTTAGCCATATAAATTTACCCCATTTCAGATTCGAACTAAAATCAGAATATTAGAAGTATTCTGCTCTGCCATTGAGCTAATGAAGCGTTAATAAATTTATATTTTTACTAACTTTGTAAAGGTAATGACACAAACGCGTGTGGTTTAGGTGGACTACTTAAAGCTCATTCGATACTGTTGTAATTTCTATTTAAATAACCTCTTAAAGAGTCAGTATGGAAAGGAAGTGTTAATCAAGGATATCTTACAGCAACTTCTCCCACTGTTAATTGTTGGTATACAATAAATAAGAATAATCAAGCAGCAACAACACTTACTATAGATCCAAAACTACTTACTATGTTTCAACCTGTAAACGCGTCAGGGTAATCACTTATTCTTCTAGGCATTCCTTGTAGACCTAAGAAATGCTGAGGGAAGAATGTTAGATTAACACCTATGAATAATAATCAGAATTGTAATTTAGATAAATAAATATTGTAATTTAAACCTAATATCTTAGGTGATCAGAAATATCATCCACTAAACATAGCGAAAACAGCACCCAAACTTAAAACGTAATGGAAATGAGCAACCACGTAGTAAGTATCATGGAATGCTATATCAAGAGAAGCGTTAGCTAAAACTACACCACTTAAACCTCCTATAGTAAACATAAATACAAAACCTAATCCGAATAACATTGCAGGAGTTAATTTAATAGATCCTCCATAACATGTAGCTAATCATGAAAATATTTTAATCCCTGTAGGCACAGCAATTATTAAAGTAGCTGCTGTAAAGTAAGCTCTAGTATCAACATCTAAACCTACTGTATACATATGATGACTTCAAACAATAAATCCTAATATACCAATCGATAACATAGCGTACACCATACCTAGATAACCGAAAACAGTTTTATTAGAACTAGCCGATAAAGTTGTACTAATTATACCAAAACCAGGTATAATTAAAATATAAACTTCAGGATGACCGAAGAATCAGAAAAGATGTTGGTATAATATAGGATCACCTCCTCCTGCTGTTTCAAAGAATGAAGTATTAAAGTTTCTATCTGTTAACACCATAGTAATAGCTCCAGCTAAAACAGGTAATGATAATAACAATAATACAGCTGTTATAACTACAGCTCAACCAAATAAGGCTAATTTATGTAATTTAATTCCTGGAGTTCTCATATTAGCAATAGTAGTAATAAAATTCATAGCACCTAATAAACTACTTACACCTGATAAGTGTAAAGCAAAAATAGCTAAATCTACACTAGGTCCACTATGACTCTGTATACCCGATAAAGGTGGATAAAGAGTTCATCCTGTACCTACACCTCCTTCTATACAAGCTGAAAATATTAAAAATAATAAACTTGGAGGTAATAATCAGAAACTTATATTATTTAGTCTAGGGAATGCCATATCAGGACCTCCTACCATTAAAGGCATTAAGAAATTCCCGAAACCTCCTATTAAGGCAGGCATAACCATAAAGAATATCATTAAAATTGCATGAGCTGTAATTATACTATTGTACAATTGGTTGTCTGAAATATATTGTACACCAGGTCCACTTAACTCTAGTCTTATTAAGATAGAAAAAGCTGTACCTAATAAACCTGAAAATAACGCAAAAATTAAATATAAATTCCCTATATCTTTAGCATTGGTAGAGAATAATCATCTTTCTGTATTAATACTTATTGAAGAAGTTAAGTTAGTAATCTTAATGAGAGACTCTTCTTTTGACGATGGAGAGAGAGTAATCATTAATTTTTTTTATATTATTGTATTACATATTTTTTTTTATACGATTAATCCTAATTGGGTTAACAACTAGGTGGCTTAGGACAAATAGACTTTTAATTTTCTATCTTTAACCTAAAACTTTTATATTAAATTTTCTTTTTATTTTTATAAACCTTTTTACATGGACAGCATACCATTTAATAGTTGTATATACATTCTATCCGTACCAGTATAGATTTTTTTTTTGACTTTGGTCTACGACTTAAAACTAGATTCTAGAACCACTGAATTAGTATTTTTAGTTTTCACACCTAAAATAATTACTATTAAGTTTACACATAATATAGATAACAATAAAGTATTGTTAATGTTAAATAGATAGAAATTACTACCTATTAAATATAAAATTATACCTGTTATTATATATAATGCATAATTAGTAACCATACCTGTACTTAAACCATTTATTAATTTACCTATAGATAATAAACCTTTTTCAGCCCCAAAAGGACCTATTAGTTCAATACTACCTCTATCTAAAATTTTAGTTGTTTGACCTCCTAAATTTAATACTAAGTTAACTATATATTTATTAATAAATAATTCTAATAATAGACGTTGATTAAAGAAACCATATATATTATAACCTATATTACTTAATTTTAGATTATTAGTTAAAGAAGGATAGAATTCTAATACTATAATAGCAAAAGCAGAAGCAACAACTGTAAGAATAAATGGCAATAATTTTATTATTGTACTAAGTCCAAACTCTGCACTTATCAAAATTTCATGCATAGGATGAATAAAGATACTATTATTATTAAAGAATCCTGATCCTAAACCAACATAGATATCTTTAGTTAAAAATCCAAAATAAATAGAGAAAACTGCTAAAATAACTAAAGGAAGACTCATATAGATATTACCTTCATGTGCATTTTTATAATAGTTTAAAGATCCGTTAGGATTAGCTATAAAAGTTAGATATAATACTTTAACTGAATATAAAGTAGTAAACATCGCCCCTATAACCCCTATAAAATATACAGCTATACTAGGAAAATGATATTGACCATAAGAAGATTCTAGTATAAGATCTTTACTATAGAATCCTGTCATAAAAGGGAATGCTACTAAACTAAGACTAGCGATCAAAATAACAGAATAAGTTAAAGGTAATCAATGTATTAATCCCCCATATTTTCTTAAGTCTTGGTTATCAGCTACAGCATGAATAACAGCCCCAGCTCCTAAGAACAGTAATCCTTTATAGAAGGCATGATTTATAAGGTGGAATAAAGCAACATTGTATGAAGATAATCCAATTGCTATAACCATCATACCCAATTGACTCATAGTTGAGTACGCTATAATTTTTTTTATATCTCCTTGGAATAATCCTATCATAGAACTAGATAAAGTTGTTATAGCTCCTAATCATAGACATATCAGTAATAATGTAGAACTATACTCAATAAGTGGAGATGAACGTATTAATAAGTATACCCCCGCAGTAACCATAGTAGCTGCGTGTATCAAGGCAGAAACAGGAGTAGGCCCTTCCATAGCCATAGGTAATCAAATATGAAGTCCTATTTGAGCACTTTTAGCCATAGCACCTATCAATAGACATATACCTATTGTAGTTACAACATTTGTGTTTATATAGGGAGCTAATGAAAAAACAGTACTATAATCTAAATTACCTAAAGTTCATAATAAACCTAGCATACCTATTATTAAGAAACAGTCACCTACTCTATTAGTTAAGAAAGCAGATATAGAACTTTGGTTAGCCGCAATTCTAGTAAACCAGAAACTAACTAAAAGATAAGAACAAACTCCTACACCTTCTCACCCTATAAACATTAATAAATAATTATTTCCTGTAACTAATAATATCATCATAAAAGTGAATAAATTCAAATAACTAAAAAATCTTTGATTATGTGGGTCAGTACTCATATATCCTATAGAATAGATATGAACTAAAGAACTTATTACTAAAACTGGGATTAACATAGATACTGTTAAACTATCAAACTGGAAATTTCATACTATATTAAATGATTCACTTACTATTCACTCAAATAAAGAAATAGATACAGTATTATTATTAAAACCTACTTCAAAAAAGGCAACAATAGCTAAAATGGTTGTTATTATAATACTACTAGTACTAATAATATGTGATCCTGTTATACCAGATTTTCTACCAAAAAATCCAGAGACTATAGATCCTAATAAAGGTAAGAATATTATACTTAAGTACATTATTTATGTTCAAATGCAATAGATCCTCTTAATCTATAAAAAGCAACTAAGATTCCTAGTCCTATAGCAGATTCGGCTCCTGCCGTTATTATTATATATATTGCATAACTTTGTCCTAATATATCATCTAAATTAATAGAACTTACCAATATTAAGAATGTTATAGATAATAGCATTATTTCGATTGAAATAAGCATTAATATTATATTTTTTCTATTAAATACGAATCCTAGAATTCCTATTAAAAAAAGTATTAAGGTTAAACTCATGTGTGTGTATTTCTTTGTTAATTTTATAAATTATTCATGCGAGTACATTTTTGTGTATTTCTATTAGTGAATATAGATATAACATACTACATATTTATATAGACTTTAAAAGACTAATATTTAGAGTATAAATATTCTAAAAGGGTATATAAGACTCGAACTTATAACTTAGTGGCCGTAACACTACTCTTTACCAATTAAGATTAATACCCTTTTGACTACTAACTATAGTTATATAATCAATTTACAAATTTAGAAGGACTTATTGCTTCAATCGCGATAGGCATAGAAGAGTGTAATAAACCACATATTTCAGAACATTGTCCGTAATATACTCCTTCTCTATTTATAAAAACAGATATTTCATTTAATCTACCTGGATACGCGTCTACTTTAAGACCTAAAGAAGGTACAGCAAAAGAATGTATTACATCCCCAGAAGTTACTAATATTCTAATGTGAGTTAATTCTGGAAGAATTACTCTATTATCCACCTCTAATAATCTTAAAGCTCCAGCCTCTAAGTCTGAATCTGGAACTATATAAGAATCAAATTCTATTAAATCATTATTTGAATCTAAAAAGTCTGGATACTGATAACTTCAATATCATTGGTGACCTTCTGCTATTATTGTCATAGATGGATCATTTATTTCATCCATTAAATATAATAATTTAAAAGAAGGGAAAGCTATTAATACCAATATGAAAGCGGGAGTAATAGTTCATATTAACTCTATTAATGTTCCATGGTTTAAATATTTGTGTGAGATAGGTGATTTTTTATTATTATAATTTCACAATATTGAAAATAATACTCATCCTACACCAAATAATACTATTACTAAGTAATACATTATCATGTCATGTAATTCTACTAAACCCTCCATTTGAGGTGTTGCACTATCTTGGAAGTATATACCCCAAGGAGTAGGTGCATCTAATCTTATTTGTAAATCTTTTAATATATTTATCATTTTTATTTTTTATATTATAATCAGTTTTTTTTTTGTAAAAATTTAAATTAAATTTTGGTTAGAGATATTAATTTTTAGGGAATAATACTTTTAAGTTTAATAGAAATAAGGATGCTAAAATTATATCTAATAATTTTTTTTTATCATGAGTTAAGCTACATATAATAATAAGAATGCCATCATTAAAGCAAATAATCCTGTAGCTTCTGAAAATGCAAATCCTAATATAGCGTAAGAGAATAGTTGACCTCTTAATGAAGGATTTCTAGCAACACCTAAAATTAATGCACCAAAAACTATACCAATACCTGCACCGGCACCTATTAAACCTGTAGTAGCTAAACCTGTTCCAATTATTTTTGCAGCTTGAATCATAAAAAATTTTTTAATTATAACAATTATAAAATAGAATAAAACTAAATATTTTTTTCCACAATTTGGTTTAGAAACGCAAAATAAAAATGTTTTTATATTTTGGAATACTGCTACACGTAATAGGATGCCTAAATAACCGAAAGGATAATTTAATCCCGATTATCTTCAGTATCTATATGTTTTCGGCAATCCGCATTCGATTTAAATTTTAGGTACGCATCCTCATCTAATCTTTCAGGTAAATTACTTTTTTATGGCTGTTTTTGAACCTGTTCAATTATTAGAAGAGATTTTCGATATTAAATTCTCTATTAAAGAAACATTAAAGACTAAAACCACAAAATATCCAAAGAATAAAGTAGTACATATTTGACCTAATTCTATGTAAGGACTTTCTACGTGCTTAGCTCCTAAAATCATTAAAATAATGAAATTCACAATAAATATATAGAAAATACTTTTACTTAAAGGTCTAAATTGTATATTTCTTAATTGACTTAAATTTGTGACAGGTAATACTAACATTATTAATAATGAACTAAACATAGCAATAACTCCTAAAAGTTTGTTAGGGATAGATCTTAATATAGCATAGAAAGGTAATAAGTATCATTCTGGTACTATTGCAGCTGGAGTTTGCATAGGGTTAGCCATAATATAATTATCACTATCTCCTAAAACGTTAGGTGCAAAGAACACATAATTACTTAAAACAAAAATAAATATAAAAATTGTAACTAAATCTTTAAATAAGAAATAAGGAGCAAAAGGTATTCTATCATAGTTACCTGATATACCTAAAGGATTACTAGACCCTGCTGTATCATGAAGAGCTATTAAGTGCATTAATACTAATGCAACTAATGCAAATGGTAATACAAAATGTAAAGAAAAAAATCTATTTAAAGTTGCATTATTAACTGAAAATCCACCTCAAATGAACTCAACTACGTCTTGCCCTATTCAAGGTATTGCACTTATAAGATTAGTAATAACTGTAGCACCTCACAATGACATTTGTCCATATGGAAGAACATATCCTAAAAATCCTGTACCCATCATTAATATAAGTATTATTGTTCCTATAACTCAAGTTGTAAATCTAGGACTTTTATAAGATCCGTAATATATACCTCTTCCTATATGTAAATACACTAAGAAAAAGAAAGCGGAAGCTGTGTTACTGTGTAAATAACGTACTAATCATCCATTATTTACATCTCTCATAATGTGTTCTATAGAATTAAAAGCTTCAGCAACACTAGGGTTATAATGCATAGCAAGTGTTACACCTGTTATTATTTGAATAACTAGGCATAATAATAGTAAAGAACCGAAATTTCAATTATAACTTATATTAGTAGGCTGAGGAGCATCTATAAGATATGAATTAACTAATTTTAATAAAGAATTATGTTTTAATATTCTCATTTTTATTTTATTTTTTATATATTTTTTAATATATAAGGTATGTTTATATATACATGCCCGTAATTATTTTTTTTTTATAAATTAATATTTTTATATATTATATACTTATGTATCATTATATGATTTATAACAATAAGATTATGGAGGAATCGAACCTCTCGCAAAAGATTTGCAATCTCAGCATAGACCATCTATAACATAATCTTTTGACTAAAAGTTAATTAATTATCAGAATAACCGAAATTATCTGATTTTTGCATTAAAATTTTAGTTTGCTTACTTTCTATTTTTAATGCATTTTTACCTAACTCAAAAACAAATCCCACAGTAATAATAACTATGAAAATAAGAACTACTATTAGCCCATAAATACCATTTTCATATTCACTAACAGCAAAAGGATATATCATAACTATTTCCAAATCTAATAATAAATATACTAAACCAAATATGAAAAATTTAACTCCGAATTGTGTTCTATTTTGTCCTAAGAAACTATGGAACCCACATTCAAATATACTATATTTTTCCTGATAAGGGTTATGAGGTGCAAATATGAAATTTACCAGTAAAAATACTAAAGCTAGTACTGTTACAAATATAAATAAAAAAGTCATACTACTCATTTAATTATCAAATAACATTTGTACCAATATGGTACCCATACTTAATCACTCGTTATTTATAAATATGAACAATAAAATTATTAATGTTATAACAGATATTGTGAAAGCGATAGGACTACTTAACACAATGTTAGGATAATCCACAGAAATTTTTTTTATTTCTTTACCAGATCCGTTTCGAAGAGATCCTGATATTTCATAGTAATGCTCGAAATAAGGATTAATGAAAGTGTTCTCTCTTTTAAAGAAGAATGTTTCTTTAACTATATTTAAATAATAAACTCCACCTATTACACTTGTAAGTATTGCTATTAGAACTATAAATACATGTCCTTTATCTAATGCTGCACTTAATACCATCTGTTTACCAAAAAATCCTATAAGAGGAGGTATACCTGCAAAAGAAAATATTGTAATAGCTAAACTTATAGTTAAGAAAGGATTTATGTAGAACAATCCTCTTAATTGACTAACTAGCTGTATAGGAGAATTATTTTTATCTATTAAATTTTCATTTTCAGTATCATGATCTACGTAATAAAAGAAAGAATAACCTACTGCTACTAATATAATAAATATATTTAAATTACTAATTGAATATTGAACTATATAAAATATAAATGCTTGAAGAGATTCTATACTTGATACAGCCAAAGCTAATAATATAAATCCTACGTGAGAAATTGTACTATAAGCAAGTAATCTTTTTATTCTAAATTGAGTTAAACCAACAACAGTTCCTATTATTAAAGATAAAAATGAACTTATTATTAAACTAAAAGTTCAACTTATTTCAAAAAAATTATTATTTGTATAATAAACCAATTGTAGTAAGAATATGAAAATAGAAATTTTAGCTACTATAGCAACAAAAGCTGTAACTATAGTAGGTATAGCATCATAAACATCTGGAGATCAGAAATGGAAAGGAGCTGCACCTATTTTTATTAAAAATCCTAAACTAAATATTAATAAAGAAAAGTTAATATAATAAGGTTTATATCAAGAATTTATACTATTAATGTCACTTATATTATTAATAACATATATAGCATCTAAACTACTAGTACCTGAATTAGCATATAATAAACTAGTACCAAGTAAAATGAAACATGAACTTAATCCTCCTATTAAAAAGTAAATTAAACCTCCTGTTGTAGATAATTCAGAGTTTCTGTATATAGTACTAAGTAAATATAAACCATAACTTTGTAATTCTATTGAAAGAAAAATAGAAACTAAATCATTAGTTGATATTAATAAACATGCTCCTGTTATTATAAATAATATAATTAAGGGGTATTCTATTATCTTAAATTGTTCTCCCATTTTATTTGTTATTTCTGCTTTAAATTTATAAAAATAATTATTAAATATTAAATCCTTTAAAGAAGCATATTCTGTAGAATAAACTTTTCTATTATGAAAAGCAGTTAACTGTAAAATTAATATACTTATTATAAAAATAAAAATATGGAAAATCTGTGTTATGTTACTTATATAAACTAAACCTCCATGTAAACCTATACCTTTACTTAGAACAGACAAACTTAAAAAATCATGTAAAATACAATAAATTAAACTAATAATTGCTATTCTATTAAATAATATAGATATATCTCGTCTTGAAACAACGGCATTAGAAACTAATAAAAATAATATAGTTACCATTATCATTTAATTAGCTAGGAGAGAAATTCGAATTCTCATTTTTAATGTATGAAATTAAAGTTCTAACCTGTTAAACTATCCTAGCTTTTAAGGGTGAATACCCTGGGTTGAACAGGGAACTTACTGTGCCACATACAGTCGCTCTACCATTGAACTATATTCACCTTATGTTGGAGTGACTCGAACACTCAATAGTAAATACCAAAAATTTATGACTTACCGATTAGTCCACAACATATTGGAGATATAGCAATAGCTATGTCCCTTGGAACAGTTTACTATTGTAAAACTTGTTCCATTATGAAATCAAAGAACAAGTAAAGCATATAGCAAATACCTATCTTAGAAAGAAGAGTTAAAATAATAATTATACATATAAATGTTGTCATTGTTGTCATATTTTTTCATCGTTTCCAAACACAAAATAAAAATTTATGTTTAGAAATTCAGATTAGGTTTATGGACAATCAGCTTTATGTTAAAGAGACTCCATGAAAAACCTTGACTTACCAATTGTCCACACAAGAGCACTTGGATTCGAACCAAGTATTCGAAGGTTGAAGCTTCATATTTTACCAATTAAATTATACTCTTAGATAAAAAAATATATAGATGACAAGAGTCGAACTTGCAAGGCATTTAAGCCATCCCATCCTAAGTGAAACCTGTATTCCTATTCCAGCACACCCATTCTTATGCTCGAGATAAGACTTGAACTTATAACCTAAATAGCTTCAATATTTCGCTCTACCAATTGAGCTTCACGAGCTTTGGAAGTGTCAGGAATTGAACCTGAAATAACGAAGTGCAAATTCGTAGTTTTACCAATTTAAACTACACCCCCTTTTTTATCCGAAAAACGAGTCGAACGTTCACGAAATTTCATCAGTATTTTTTAAGAATACCCTGTCTACCTATTCCAGCACTCGGATTTTTATAAGGCTAAAGTGATTTGAACACTTATAATTACTGTCATGAGCAGTACACTTTGCCAATTAAGTTATAGCCTCATATGCGGATGAAGGATTCGCACCAACGTTTTTTGATCATGAGTCAAGTATGTTACTATTACATCAATCCGCATTAGACTAGATGGGACTCGAACCCATGATGGCAGCATTGAAAGAGCTGTGTCTTACCACTTGACTACTAATCCTTTCAGTCCAGTGTAAGTATCGCACTTACTTCTACTGATTACAAAACAATTGCATTACTTTTATGCTAACCAGACAAATAAATAATGTAAGATATATTGGTTTTTAGTCATTTATAAAATTAGTACTTTATTCCTAAAATCTTCTAAATCTTTCAAATAAAGCCTATTGTGTTCGTAATATTATATTACGTATATTTAAGAAATATCTTAAGGTAAGTTTCAAGCCTATATGCTTTCAGCTTTTAACTTTAGCTAACTTAGCTTTCCTGCCGTGCTTATACTATACATAAACCTAAGTGATAATAGTAAAATCCCGTATAATAATAATTATTATTATATTATAAATTAATATTGGGC
>Ga0164241_10002264_pt1 | contig 21257 bp, 12 predicted proteins | sample OricomyardsoilBY_FD_108780 | JGI IMG/M metagenome (GOLD analysis project Ga0164241, IMG submission 108780) | Backyard soil microbial communities from Emeryville, California, USA - Original compost - Back yard soil (BY) | ecosystem: Environmental > Terrestrial > Soil > Unclassified | place: USA... | reverse complement strand
CGTGGCGGCCGACGTAGCCGTCGGCGAGTTGGATGCCGCCGAGGTAGAGCTCGCCGGTGATGCCGGCGGGTACCGGGCGTAGCCATGAGTCCAGCACCACGGCCCGCACATTCGGCGCCGGCCCGCCGATGGGCACGACAGACAGGTGCGGAGCGAGGTTCTCGATGTCCAGGGGAAGGTAGGTGACGTCGACCGTCGTCTCCGTCGGCCCGTACACGTTGTCGATCCGGGCGTCCCCGAACACGTGTCGGGCCTGCGCCGCCGCCGCGACCGGAAACGCCTCGCCCGACACGAACACCTGACGAAGTGTGGACAGCAGCGCCGGATCGGGGTCCGCGGTGAGGAACGCCTGCAGCATCGAGGGCACGAAATGTGTCACCGTCACCCGCTGCCGCGCAATCACCTGTGCGAGATACTCCGGGTCCTTGTGACCCTCGTCCTTCGCGACCACGACGGTGCCGCCCACCAGCAGCGGGATGAAGAACTCCCACATGCACGCATCGAATGTCGCCGGCGTCTTCTGCAGTACCCGGTCCTGCGGGCCGAACCCGTGAACCGTGCGAGCCCACGCCAGCCGGTTGACGATTCCCTGGTGGGTGACCTGCACACCCTTGGGTCGCCCCGTCGTGCCCGAGGTGTACACGAAATACACCGCGTCGTCGGGGGTCACCGGGCGCGGCAGCACCGGCGGCGCGGCCCGACCCCGATCCAACGCCGCCACGACGTCCGGATCGTCCAGGAGCAGTCGTGCGGCGGGCACGTGCGCGAGGCCATCCCGCTGCGCTGCCGCGGTGATGCCGTCGGTGACGACGGCCGTGACCCCGGCGTCGGTGAACACGTACTCCACCCGATCGGGCGGGTACGAGGTGTCCACCGGCACCCACGCCGCCCCGGCGCGAATGATCCCGGCCAGCGTCACCACCAGGTCGGTCGAGCGCGGCAGCAGGACTCCCACCCGGTCCCCGACCCCGACACCCCGCTCGATCAACAGCGCGGCGAGTGCGTTGACCCGCGCATCGAAGGCGGTATACGACAACTCGACATCATCACGGTCGACACCGTCGCCGTCACCGACAACGGCGACAGCGTCCGCCGTTCGGGTCGCCTGGCCACGCAGGAGCGCGTCGAGGGTGGTCCGGTCGACGGCGAGATCCGCTCCGGCGGACCACTTCTCGACGCTCGCGCGCTCGGGCCCGGTCATCACCGTCGGCAGGTCGGCCACCCCATCCGCGCTGTCACCGCGAACCGCGGACTCGACGAATCGGGCGAAACGCTCGGCATGGGTGGTCAATTCGTCGCCGCCCAGGAAACGCTCGTGGCCGGCGAGTTCCAGGCGGAAGCCGTGAATCGGATCGGAATAGACGGTGAGATCCAGCCGCCCGACCGGGCCGGGGTTGATCGTCTCCTGCCGACCGACCACACCACCGAACCGGGCCTCGTAGTCGAACGCCTTGATGTTGATCAGCGGAAGGGTCCGGTAGTCGAACTCGCCGCCGGGCCAGCGTCGCGCGACCAGCTCCTCGGTCAGCTGCCGGTCGCGACTTGTCGCGCGAAGCTGGTCGGCGACCTCCCGAGCGACGTGCGCCAGCGTCGAGTCACCGGTCAGCGCCACCACGACCGGAAGCGTCGTCACCAGCATCCCGGGCGTACGCAGCGCGGCCGTGTCGTTGCGCATCATGAAGGGCACCCGCACAAGCAGCTCCCGCCGGCCTTGCGCCAGCGCGTTGTACAGGCCCCACAGCGTCGTCAGGTAGGTGGCCCAGTTCACCCGGGACCGGCGGGCGGCATCCTGCAGGTGCGGCCAGATCGACGTGGGTAGCGGGACGATCTCGCGCCGGTCGCAGATTCCGAACAGCTCCTCGGGGCGGATGCCCGTCGCGTGGCCGAGCGGTTCCACCTCGTCGAACACCGAGGCCCAGCGATCCGGGAGGGCTGGCTGCTGCGATCCCGCTTCGGGGTCGCGGTCGGCATCGACGATGCGCGACCACTCGCCGAACCAGCGCGGCGGGGGCTCGTGGCCGCCCAGCTCGGCCGTGTAGATCTCGCTGACTCGACGGGTGAACAGCGACAGACCATAGGCGTCCACGAGCAGGTGATGCGTGGAGAAGGCCCACACCCAGGTGCCGTCCGGGCGAGGAAACAACACCGAATCGGACACCACTGGTCGGGCGAGGTCCGCGGGCGAACGGTAGGTCAGCCGGACCCGGTCCCTGATCGTAGCGTCGTCGAGCTGCTCATCGACGACCTCGGTGGTCAGCGTCGCCGACGGGTCGATCCACTGACCCGCAGATCCGTCCGCATCGGTGAACCGCGCGCGGAGAGCGTCCGACTCGGCGAAGGCCCGCTCGACCGCACCCACGAAGAGTTCGGGGTCGATCGGACCGTCGAGCCACACCAGTTGTCCGACCCGATAGGCCGTCGCGGTGGGGAACAGCTGCTGCGCCGCCCAGACTCCGCGCTGCGCGCGAGACAGTGGAACGAGCTTCCGCGACATGCCGCCTCCAAAGGTCAGTTAGGCGAGGCTAATCAAATTATCTGGCGAAACAAAGTCGCTCTGCGTCATCGGGTGCGGTGGCTGCCGGCGACGTGCGGCCGGCAGCGAGCCGGAGCAGAGGTGCGGAAGCGCCGGCGCCGCAGGGCTTGGCGTCTCGACTCGTTCCCTGACTTGACACTACGATCCGCGATCACCACAGTAGCTGTACGTAGGTGTGGCTAAGCTAATCTGGGAGGGGCATGACGACGTCGGTGCGCGCAGTGTCCGAACAAGCAGCGGCCGAACAATCGGGCATCGTCGAATTGCTGGACCGGTGGAACGACCGCTCATCGCCGACGACGACCGCGACCGTCCCGGAACTCTTCGCCCGGACGGTCCGCCGCACCCCGGATGCGCTCGCCCTCGTCGACGGCACGCGGCGACTCACCTACCGGGACCTGTCGGTGAAGGTGGGGCAGCTCGCCGCCCGACTGCGCCGATCCGGGCTACCGGCGGAGGGGGTCGTGGCGATCTGCATGCCCCGCTCGGCCGGGATGGTGATCGCCGTGCTGGCGAGCATGGTCGCCGGCGGCGCGTTCGTCCCGGTGGACCCGCAGTGGCCCGCGGGTCGCCGCGAGCGGGTGGTCGCCGACTCCTCGGCGCGGATCGCCCTGGTCGCCCCGGACGACGAATCGTCGTTGCCGGTGGAGAAGGTCGTGGTGAGCCTGGACGACTGGCGCTTCGACCGGTTCGACCCGCGGCCGCCGCAACTCGCGATCGCCGGCGGTCAGTTGGCCTACGTGATCTTCACCTCGGGGTCGACGGGCACGCCCAAGGGCGCGATGATTCGTCATGAGGCGATCTGCGACCGCCTGCTGTGGCAGCGCGACCACGTGCTCGGGTTCGGTCGTGACGACGCCTCGCTGTTCAAGGCGCCACTCGCATTCGACATTTCGGTCAACGAGATCCTGCTGCCGCTGACCTCCGGCGGGTGTGTCGTCGTCGCGGCCCCCGGCCGCGAGTCCGATCCCGAGTACCTGCTCGACCTGATCGCCGCCGAGCGGGTCACCTACCTGTATCTGGTGTCCTCCATGCTCGACGCGCTGCTGACCCTGGACCGCGAACGGTCGGCCGGGGCCGGCTCGGCGCTGGCCGGCGTCCGACACGTGTGGTGCGGCGGTGAAGTCCTCACCCCGGACCTGTTCAGCCGGTTCCGGCAACAGCTCTCGACGACGCTGTATCACGGGTACGGGCCGGCCGAGGCGACAATCGGGGTCTCCCACGTCATCTACCGGGACCGGGCAGAGCGGATCGCGACGTCCATCGGCCGGCCCAACCCGCACATCCAGTTGTACGTGCTGGACGGCGAACTGGCCCCGCTCCCGATCGGGGTCGGCGGCGAGCTGTACGCCGCCGGATTCCTGCTGGGCCGCGGCTACGTCGGCGGCCCCGGGCTGACCGCGGCCAGCTTTGTGGCGAACCCGTTCGACGCCACCGGCTCTCGGATGTACCGAACGGGAGACCTCGCTCGTTGGAGCGCGGACGGCTCGTTGGAGTTCCTCGGGCGAGCCGACAACCAGGTGAAGATCCGCGGCCGCCGGGTCGAGCTGGAAGAGATCGAGGTGTCCCTCTCCCGCCACCCACGGGTGCGCCAGGCGGTGGTGACCGTGATCCGGGGCGCCTCCGGTGTCGACCGGCTGGTCGGCTACGTCACCGAGATCCCCGGGTCCGTGCTCGACACCGACGAGCTGGCGCGGTGGTGCCGCGAGCAACTGCCCGACTACATGGTGCCCACGAAACTGGTAGTTCTGGAAAGGTTCCCGTTCACCACGAACGGCAAGGTGGACCGGGGCGCATTGCCCGCCCCGACCGAATCGCGGCCCGACGTTCGCGACGCCCCGCGCACACCGGGCGAGTCGCTGCTGTGCGACATCTTCGCCAGAGTTCTGGGGGTACCCGAGGTCGGCGTCGGCGACGACTTCTTCGCCCTCGGCGGCGACAGCATCGTCGCGGTCACCGTGGTGGTGGCCCTGCGGTCCGAGGGATTCACGCTGCGTGCCAAGGACATCGTCGCCCACCGCACCCCGAGGCGGCTGGCCACGGTGCTGATGAACGCCGAGCGAGCAACCGAGGACGCACCCGGCGCCGACCGGCCGCTGGTGGATCTGGACCAGCCGTCCAAGGCCGATGTGGCCGCCGCGGTGCCGGATCTGCGCGAGATCCTGCCGGTGACGTCCGTGCAGTCCGGCATCTACTTCCACTCCGTCGCCGCAGTCGGCGCCGACCCGTACATCGTCCAACAGATTGTCGAGTTGTCCGGCCCGCTCGACCCGGACCGCCTGGCACGGGCCACCGACGCGGTCATCAAAAGGCACGCCGCGCTCGCCGCCGGATTTCACCTCACCCGGTCCGGCATGGTGATCTCCACGGTCGGGTCGACACCGGCCCCGGAGTTCCGGTCATTGCGGTTCGTCGACGACGGCGGGTCCGGACCGGACCGGTTCGTCGCCCGGATCGCGGAGCAGGAGCGCGAGCGGGGCTTCGATCTGGCCCGGCCACCGCTGATGCGCTACACACTGGTCGCGGTCGGCGAGGGACGTCATCGTCTCATCCAGACGGTGCACCACATCGTCGCCGACGGGTGGTCGGTCGCGTTGATCTGGAACGACATCCTGGCCGCCTACCGCGGCGCGGCCGTCGAATCCGACGCCCCCCAGTACCGGGAGTTCCTTCGCTGGTGGGTCTGTCGCCGAGACCCCGAGCGCGAGGTGTCGGCCTGGACGCACTACCTGGGTCAGGTCGACGCGCCCACGCTGATCTGCGACCACCTGCCGCTCGGTGCGGCCGGCACCGGGTTCGGCCGCCGCCGCCGCGAACTGGATCGCGACCAACGGCAGGCGCTGCGGGCCTACGCGCGGTCGCGGTCGGTCAGCGAGGGTGCGGTCATGACGGTGGCCTGGGGCGTCCTGGTCGGCTGCCTCATCGGCGGCACCGATGCGGTGTTCGGGACCACCTCGGCCGGCCGCGGCGAGGACGTCGATGGAATCGACCGGATCGTGGGCATGGTGCTCAATACCGTGCCCACCCGGGTGCGCTGGTCGCATCACGACACCATCGACGAGATCGTGCGCCGGTTCGTCGCCGCGCAGACCGCCGTCCTGGACCACCAACATGTGCCGCTCGTCGATGTGCATACCGCCATGGGCGTTTGCGAGCTGTTCGACACCCTGTTCTCGATCGAGAACCTGCACCGTCCGGATGACGCCGGCGAGCTTCGCCTCGGACCGATCGAGTACCTGCAGGCACCGCACTATCGGTTGACCGCCCTGGTCACCCTGCACGATTCGGTCTCGGTCGCGGTGACCAACGACCGGGCCGCGATCGACGACCCGGTCACCGATCGGATCGCAGACCTGTTCGTCGCGGTGGTCGACCTGATCGTCCGCGGCCCGGACCGGGCGGCCGGCGCCTTGCTCGGGATCACCGCGACCAGCCCGGCGGACCGCGCGCTCGTCGCCACCTGGAGCCGGGCCGCGGCGATCGCCGAGCCGCCGATATCGGTCGCGCACCAGCTCGTTCGGCGAATCGCCGACTCCGCCGATGCGGTCGCGCTCGTTCAGGGCGAGGCAGTCTGGACGTACGCACAAGTCGGGGCGCGGGTCAATCGCCTGGCCCGGTTGTTGATCGAGTCGGGTGTCGGGCCCGACGGGCGGGTCGCGCTGCTGTTGCCCCGCTCGCCCGAACTGGTCGTGGCCCTGCTGGCGGTCGTTGCCGCCGGCGGTGTCTACGTACCGGTCGATCCGCGTCAGCCGGCCGAGCGGATCGCCCACTATCTGCTCGACTCGACCCCGACCGTCGTGCTGACGACCGGCGACCTCGCGGCGTCCCTGACCTCGGACGGCGTCCGGTTCCCGGACGGGACGATGCTGATCGACGATCCGGCCATCAGGGCCCGGGTGGCCGCGCTGTCGCCTTCACCCGTCACCGACGCCGACCGGCCGGCTCCGCTGCGGGGTGATCATGGCGCCTACGTGATCTACACCTCGGGATCGACCGGGAAACCCAAGGGAGTACTGGGATCTCACGCGGGATTGGTCAACCGGCTGGAATGGGCCAGGCGCCACTGGGCCGGCGGCGACGGGACGACCGACGACCTGCGCCTGGCCAAGACGGCGATCGGCTTCATCGACGGGTCGACCGAGATCCTGGGTGCGCTGCTGGCCGGTCACGGACTGGTCGTCGCCGACGAATCGGACAGCGCCGATCCCGACCGGCTGGCCGCCCTGATCCGCGCCAACGGCGTCCGGCAGGTGACCGGGGTACCGATGATGCTGCGTGCCGTCGCCGAGGCCGGCGCCGAACGGGTTGCCGGAGTCCGGCAATGGATCTGCAGTGGGGAGACTTTGGCGTCGTCGGTCATCGACTCGATCGCCGCGGCGGCGCCGGATGCGACGGTGATCAACTCCTACGGCTCCTCCGAGGTGGCCGGCGACGTCACCTACGCCCGCTTGTCAGGACCGGTGGACGGACCGATCCCCATCGGCGGGCCGGTGCCGGGCGCCGTCACATATCTGCTGGACGCCTGGTTGCGACCGGTGCCGCCCGGCGTCGTCGGTGAACTGTTCGTCGGCGGGGTGCAGCTGGCCCGTGGCTACCTCGGCCGGCCGGCGCTGACCGCCTCCCGATTCGTCGCGGATCCCTTCGACCCGGCGGGTGGTCGGCTCTACCGGACCGGTGATCTGGCCCGCTGGTCCGCCGATGGTCAGCTGCACCATCTGGGACGCCGGGACTTCCAGGTTCAGGTGAACGGAATCCGTGTCGAGCTCGAGGAAGTCGAGTCCGCGATGGCGAACGTGCCCGGAGTCGGCGGCGCGGCGGCAGTGGTTCACGAATTCGCCGGCCGTAGCCGACTGGTGGGCTACGTGACCGCGGCCGGTGGTGGCCGGCTGGACGAGCGGGTCGTCAGAGACGAGGTGGCTGCCGCGTTGCCGGCGCAGGTGGTGCCGACGGTGCTGGTGCTCGATGCCCTGCCGTTGACGCCGACCGGCAAGGTCGACCGCGCCGCGTTGCCGATCCCCGACCTCGGCGCTGCATTCAACAACGCCGTGGCAACCACGACCAGAGAACCATCCGGTGACGCCGAACGAATCATCGCGGCGGCCGTCGCCGGCGTCCTCGGCCTGGCCGCGGTCGGGGTCGATGACGACTTCTTCGATCTCGGCGGCGACAGTGTCTCCTCGATATCGCTGGTGCGCCAGGCCCGCCGACAGGGGCTGGAGTTCACCATCCAGGACGTGTTCACCCTGCGCACGCCGGCTCGGCTCGCCGCCGGACGCGTGGTGGAGCATCCCGGCGCGGCGGTGCCGGGCGACCCTGCATCGCCGCCGCCGCCAGCCGCCCCGTCCGTCCAGGTGGTGCCCACCGTCAATCACCACCGACTGCGACTGGCCGAGATGTCGCTCGAGGACTACGTCTTCACCGCGGTCGTCGATCTGCCGGCACCGGTGGGGTTGGCCCGGTTGCGGTCGGTCGTCGGCCCGGTGCTGCGCGACGTCGATTGTCTTCGCCAACGGGTGACGCCGCGTCACCGGTCGCTGTGGACCACCGAGATCAACCCCTACACCGACGATCTCGCGGCGCAGAGCGCGTCCACCCACGATCGGTCCGACGAGAGCGCCGAGCAGGCCGTGCGTGCGGTCCGGGCGCAGATCGTCGGGCGCGTCGACATCACCGTAGGACGATCGCTGCACGTCGCCGGGGTCACCTCCGCCGGGGGTAACCATCTCGTGATCGCCGCGCACGGGCTGGTGGCCGACCGCCGGACCGTCCATCAGTTGGCCGGCACGCTGGCGGCGACCATCGGCGGGTTCGCGAGTGGCGCCGTGACGAGCGAACCACCGGCCGTGGTGGCCTCGTTCGCGGACGAGTCGGCCACGCTCGCCGAACTCGCTCAGTCCGCCGAGGCGAACGCGGTGCTGGCGCACTGGGCCGACCACCTGCTCGCGCTGGCCGCGAGCGGCGACGAAGCGGCTGGCCCCTTTCCGGCGTCGCGCACGGTCCGGGTGACCGGACCGCGTCGCCGGCTCCGGCGGAACGTGGAGGAAGCGTTCGTCGCCGCCGTCGGGCACTGGTCGGGGACCGAATGCGCCATCGACCTGGAATGGGACCTGCGCTCCCACCTGGGGCCCACCGGCACACGAGCCGGCACACCCGCCCACACACCCGCCGACTGGGTCGTGACCGACGTGCGACCGGGCCCGCTGACGAGCGTGTACCCGCGCCTGGCCGGGACGGATCCGAATTCGTCGAGCACGCTGGCGCCCTGGTGCGACATGTTGCGTTACCAGCACCGGAACGGCCGCAAGAAGCTGCGGCGGGTACCGGCGCCGGGGGTGTTGCTGACCCAGCTCTTCGGGCGCCCGGCCGATCCGGTCAGGCCGGAAGGCTTCGAGTCGCTCTACCGGGTGGTGGCCAGATTCACCATCACCCCCGACGGCGTGGACCTGCAGATACTGGGTCCGGCGTCGTCCGAGGTGCTGTTGCGGCGGTGGGTCGACGAGCTCAGCGCCCTGGGGATCGACCCCTGATGCCGATGATCCCAAGGAGCAAACCCTGATGCGGGTGATCGTTTTCGGTTTCCAGACCTGGGGATATCGCACCCTTCAAGCGATCCTTTCCACCAAGCACCACGTGGTCCTGGCCGTCACCCATTCGACGGGAAACAGTCCCTACGAGCAGATGTGGTCGGACTCGGTCGAGGAACTCGCCCGGGGGGCGGGCATCCCGGTGCGGCTGGCGAAACGCCCCGACGCCGATCTGATCGCCGTGGTCGACGACCTCGATCCGGACGTCATCGTCGCGAACAACTGGCGGACCCTACTGCCGCCCGAGATCTACGCCCGGCCGCGGCTGGGCACGCTGAACATCCACGACTCGCTGCTTCCCGCCTACGCGGGGTTCTCCCCGCTGATCTGGGCGCTCATCAACGGCGAGTCGCATGTGGGCGTGACCGCCCACCTGATGGACGAGGGGCTGGACACCGGGCCGATCATCGCGCAGCAGTCCGTACCGGTGGGCCCCGGTGACCGGACGGTGGACCTGTTCCACCGCACGCTGGAACTCATCGATCCGCTCGTGCTGCGAGCCCTGGACATGATCGAGCGCGGCGAGACGGCGGGGATCCAACAGAATCCGGCGAACGCGTCCTATTTTCACAAGCGGACGGAGCGGGACAGCCGGATCGACTGGTCGTGGCCCCCGGAGGTCATCGAGCGGCTGGTCCGGGCGCAGTCCGATCCGTATCCGAATGCATTCACCTACTTTCGCGGGCAACGGATCAGGGTGATCGGGGCGTCGTTGTCGCAGCGGCGTTACGGCGGCACACCTGGGCGGGTGGCCGTGCCGGAGGGCGACGGGATCGCCGTCGTAGCCGGGCCGGATGCCTGGCGGGGGCAGAATCGGGCCGTTGTGCTGCACCGTCTTCGGCTCGATGACGGCACCGACGTCGCGGCCCGCGAGCTGATCGCCGACTCCGGGGAGTACCTGGAGTAGGCGAGCCCGCGGGCCGGGGCGACTACTGGCTGTTCTGGTTCAGCTCTGGTTCAGTCCCGAGGCCTCCAGGACGGGAACGACCCGGTCCAGCCACCACATCACGCTGACCGCGCTGCCACCGTTCACCGCGTTCCACTCCGGGCCGGTGAAAAAGATCAACGTTCCGTTCTTCGACGCGGGCAGTTCGGCCACCCGCGGATCTGCCTTCAGGGCCGCCTGGAATTCACCGCTCGGGTCCCGGTGTTCGGTGGCGACGAGAAGGACGTCGGCGTTGAGCTTGTCGACGTTCTCCTGCGAGTAGCTGGCCGCTTCATAGTTCTCGGTGCCGTCGACCGGCTGACCTTCGCCTGGCTCGAGTCCCATGGCAATGAGCTCGGGCGCGGCTGCGTAGTAGAGGAACAGCTGTTCGCCCTCGCCGAGACCGGCGACGTAGAACGTCTTGTCCTTCAGGCCCGGCAGCCGCTCGGCGGCCGCCGCGAGCTTGGCGTCCAACTCGGCCTGGGTCTGCGCCACCACCGCGTCGTCGTGACCGGTGAGTGCGGCGAGCGCGGTCAGGTCGTCCTGCCAGGTGGTGTTGCTCTCGGTTTCGATGCCGACATAGGTCGGTGCGATCTGTGAGAGCTGCTGGTAGAGCCGCTCGTCGGTCTGCCAGATCGTGGTCAGGATGAGGTCCGGTTTCAGTGCGGCGATGGCCTCGGGCGAGGGCTGGTAGTCCGCCGTGAACAGGGTCGGGTCGGGCTCTGAATCATACGTTCCCGCCATCCACGGGTACGAGGTCAGGAGTTCTTCGTTGTTCGCCCCATAGTCGGTGAACGCGATCGGCTTCTCGTCGAGGAGGTTCAGCAGTTCCACGTGCCGACCGCTGAGCGCCACGATCCGCTCGGGCTTCTGGTTCACGGTGATCTCGCCGTAGGCGGTGCCGATCGTGACGGGGAAGGTGGCGGCCTCCGACGTCGGCGACGCGGAGGACTCCGCCGCCGCCGATACGGAGGTACCGGCCGCGCTCGACGTGCTGCCGGCGCAGCCCGCCAGGGTCAGGGTCAGGGCGGCGCCGAGGACGCCGGCGAGCAGCACAGTGGTGCGTGTGCGGGCGGTTGGCAAGGTCATACAGGGTCCCTTCGTCGTTCTCTGCTGGCGGGGGCGGGGGCGGGGGCGGGAGGGGGTGGGGCCGCTCGCGCAGTGCCGTGCCCCAGCCGATGGTGCGGGTGCTCCTCGTGGAGGCCGGGGACTGCGCCCGGGGCGTCGCGGCCGTGCGAAGCGGGTCACGGACAGGTGATGCTCTATATTAGGCAATCCTTACCTCTGCGAGGTTGCCCAACCTCCCAGGTGGTTATCACCGAATCGCAGGAGCCCATGACGTGCTGATCGCCGGCCCACCGCCGATCCCGGCCAGCCACAAGGCCGCCCGATGGGACGCGCACGCCCGCGATCACCTGATGATGTGGGTCCACACCGGACACGCCCACATCCGCGTGGCGGGTGGCGAGCATCTTCACGTGCCCGAAGGGACGGGCGTCTGGCTGCCCCCGGGGGCCGATCACGAGATGTGGACCGGATCCGGCTCGCTCGCCTTTCCCCTGGCAGTGCCGTCCCGCGCGGTCCCGGGCGCCCCCGAACAGGTCACCCGCTTCACCGTGGCCGACGGCTGGCGCGACCGGCTGATCGCGCTGTTCGCGCAGGGGGCGCAGGCGCCGGGCGACCTGGACGGGCCGGCCGGCGATCTGCTCGGCGTCTTCACCGGGGCGGGACCGGGTCCGGCGGGCCGGAGCGCGACGGCCGGCGCCGACGGCTGCCCGCCCGTTCCACGGTCGGCCGCGGCCGGCCGGGTGGCGCGTGAGCTGCGGCGCAACCCGTCGCTGGACCACACCGTCGAGCAGTGGGCCGCCGCGGTGGCCTGCAGCCCCAACACACTTCGTCGGGAATTCCTGCGCGAGACGGGCTTGCCATTCGCCCGCTGGCGCACGCTGTGTCGGCTGGCGGCGGCGGGCGAGTACCTCGCCGCCGGGCACCGGGTCGAGCAGGTCGCCGCCCGCGTCGGGTTCGCCAGCCGGCACAGCTTCGCCCGCGCGTTCCGGGAGCGGTACGGCATCTCCCCCAGGGACCACGCCGCCCGCTCGGCGGCCGGCGACGCGGCTTCGCTCCGTGACGGGGTCCGACGCGAGACCGAAGAACCGGCGGAGGTGCTCGGCGGCACGCCCGGCGGGCCTCCGACGGCGGGATCGGCGCGGACGTCCAACGGGGTCGGCGAGGACAACGAGCTGATCTGGATCTACCGGGGCGAGGTCCGGGCCCGGGTGGGGGCACGGAGCCTGACTGCGAAGCGGGGCGACGCGTTCTGGGTCCCGGCGGGCACGGCGCACGAAACCCGGCTGCCCGCTGGCTCCATCGCGATACCCGTGAGCACCGTGTGCACCGACTGCGTGCAGATACCCGAACCGCTGAGCACCCGGTTCTCGCCCAGCTGGGACACGTACCTGCTGCACTGTTCCGTGAGCGGGAACACCCTGTTGCACCCCGTTGGCTACCATGTCCGGCACATCGTCGGCGTCTTCGATGAGCAACTGGCGATCCAGAGCGCCCGCACGGTGCCGATGCCGAAGGACGAGCGTGCCCGCCGGGCGGCCAACGACTTCCTGCGCCGGATCGGCACCGACGCTCAGCGTGCGACGCTCGATGTGCCGGCCGAGGTGCACGACTCGTTCCGACGCGAGACGGGCATGACCTTCGCGAGCTGGCGGCACGCCGCCCGCATGCGCATCGCGCGCGACCTGCTCACCAGCGGAGCCAAGCCCAGCGGGGTCGCCGTCCGCGTCGGATACACGCACCTGCCGAATTTCAGCCGCGCCTTCGCCCGCTTCCACGGGATGGCGCCGCGGGACTGGCAGGAACACGAACGCGAAGCGTCGTAGCCGCCCGTGGTCGCGGTCCGCGGCCGCCGTCGCGCTCACCGGGTGCGCGTCCGGCCCCGCGCCGGCCCGCGACCTGGACGAGTGATTCCAAGGTCTCTTGTTGAGGGCGCGGACCGCTGGCGCGGAACATCCGGTCGCTCCTGGCGCGACCCGATCTTCCGCAGTCGCGACCCCGCCCGACCACTACCCGACCGGCCCGTTGCGGACGGATTCGAACAGCCGCGTGTACGACGGGTAGAACTCCTCGAGCGCGCCGAGTGTGGTGGCGCGGACGATGTTCGGGTGGTCCCGGTAGGTGCCGAGCGCGGCCAGGGCGCTCATCCCGAAGTACTCACCGGCGGGCTCCGCCGCGGGCGGGACGCTCGGCTCCGGTGCGCGGTCGAGGCGGTCGATGTTCTCCGTGAAGATGTGATGGCAGGCGTGCGTGACCTGCATCGAGAGCTCTTCCAGGGTCACCGATTCCGATAGTCGGAAGGCTCGTCGATCAACGACGGGACCGGTGTCGATGCCCGCGTCGACGCGGTGCAGCGTCACGCCGAACTCCGGCTCGGCCCGCAGGATGGCGAACACCGCGGTCGCCATGGGCAGTCCCCGGTAGTTCGGCAGCGGGCCGCCGTGGACGTTCACGATGGTCAGGTCGAGCGCCAGGATCGGTTCACGAAACAGGAACGGATTGCCGGTCGAGCACACCAGTCGATCGCCCGACACGTCATCGATGAACTCGGCCAATTCGTTGACATCGTCGGTTGCGATGCAGTCCAACTCCGCGGCCTGCGCGGGAATCGTCTCGCCGTAGGGATGCACCACCGCCTCCACCGTCTTGCCGATCGACGCGGCATAGGTGGCGGCGCGCCAGACCAGGGCACCCGAACCGACCAGGATCACGACCGAACCCTCCGTGGCGTAGCGCCCCCGAGGGCTGCTCCATCAGCGTGTCGAGAATCGACGCCCGCAGTCATGTCGACCGTCACACCCCGCCGCCGCAAGGGCGGGCAGTCAGGCTAGGCTACACAAACATCTGGCGATCGGACCGCCCGCGACGGTCGGCCGAGCGGCAGCGTTGGGCCCGTGGAGGGAGACGATCAGAGCGTTCGGCACGCGAGAGGGTGCGTCCGGCACTCGATCCGCGACGACCACCGTCGCGAATCGAGGTGGTCCGGCGTCGTCGAACGGGCGTCGACTCGTCGGGCTGCTGGTCTGCGCCGCGCTGCTGGCGGTCCTCGTGCTGCTGAGCGTCGCGGTGGGGTCGAAGAACATCCCACTGCCGGTGGTCATCGATGCGTTGGCCGACAACACCGGTCAAGGGGACGCGTTCGTCGTCTGGGACCTGCGCATCCCCCGCACGGCTGTCGGCCTCGCCGTCGGTCTGGCGCTGGGGGTCTCCGGAGCGCTGATCCAGGCGCTGACCCGCAACCCGCTCGCCGATCCGGGGATCCTCGGGGTGAGCGCCGGTGCCGCGTTCTTCGTCGCGCTCGGCGTCGCGGTCTTCGGTGTGACCTCGGTTTCGGGATATGTGTGGTGGGCGTTCGCCGGCGCGCTCGTCGTCACCGTCGCGGTGTACGTGATCGGGTCGGCCGGGCGCGGCGGCGCGGATCCGGTCCGGCTGACCCTCGCCGGTGTCGCGCTCGGTGCGGTGCTGTACGGGATCGTGACCGCGATGTTGCTGACCAACCCGCGGGCGTTCGATCAGATGCGGAACTGGAACGCGGGCAGCATCGTCGGCCGCGGTTGGGACGTCCTGCTGCCCGTCCTGCCGTTCCTGCTCCTTGGTGTGCTGTTCGCGATCCTCGCCGTGGGGTCGCTCAATACGATCGCGCTCGGCGACGACCTGGCCAAGTCCCTGGGGACGAACATCACCCGTACCCGCGTCCTGGTCATCCTGGCCGTCACCCTGCTCGCCGGCGGGGCCACCGCGATCGCCGGCCCGATCGGGTTCGTCGGGCTCATGGTCCCGCACGTCGCCCGGTGGATCGTCGGGCCCGATCAGCGGTGGATTCTGGCCTACACCCTGCTGCTGGCGCCGTCCCTGGTGTTGGCCGCCGACATCCTGGGCCGCGTGGTGATGCGCCCCGGCGAGTTCCCGGTCGGTCTGGTCACGGCGTTCGTCGGTGCGCCCGTCCTGATCCTGTTGGTTCGCCGCCGCAAGGCCAGCGGACTGTGACCGCGCTCGACGCCCCGGACGGCACCGGAAGCCGGCCCAGGTCGGTGGATTTCGGGCACCGCACCCTCGTCCTACGTCGGGCGAGGATCGCGCTTCGCTGGCGGACCCGCACCGTGATCGTATGCGCCGCGCTCGCGGCGCTGACCGTCGTGTTGATCGGCTGGGCGCTCACTCTCGGCGACTATCCGCTGACCCTGGCCCAGGTGTGGTCGGCCCTGCTCGACGACCCCGACGCCGGCTTCGCCCGCACCGTGGTCGTCGAGTGGCGGTTGCCGCGCATCCTCGCCGCCGTCGTGTTCGGGGCCGGGCTGGGTGCGGCCGGCGCGGTGTTCCAGTCCCTCACCCGGAACCCGCTGGCCTCGCCCGACATCATCGGTTTCGCGGCCGGCTCCTACACCGGAGCGCTCGTCTTCATCATTCTCATCCACGGCAGCTACCTGCAGCTCGCCGCCGGTGCATTGGTCGGCGGGGTCTTCACCGCCGTGGCGGTCTATCTCCTCGCCTGGCGGCGGGGCGTCCAAGGGTTCCGGCTGATCATCGTCGGCATCGCCGTCTCGGCGATGCTGACCTCGTTCAACACCTGGCTCATGCTCAACGCCGACCTCGAGGTCGCGATGTCCGCCGCCGCGTGGGGCGCCGGATCGCTGAACGGCACCGGCTGGGAGCAGGCGCTCCCCGGGGCAGCCCTCGTTCTCGCCCTCTTGGTCGCCCTGGCGGCGCTCGGACCGGGGCTGCGCCAGCTCGAGCTGGGCGACGACGCCGCGCGGGCCACCGGCGCCGGCACCGAGACGGTCCGCGTCGCCGTCATCGTCATCGGCGTCGCCCTCACCGCCACCGTCACCGCGGCCGCGGGTCCGATCATGTTCATCGCGCTGGCCACACCCCAGATCGCCCACCGCGTGGCGCGCACTCCCGGGGTCACGGTCGGGCCGGCGGCGTTCACCGGCGCCCTCCTGCTCGCCGCCGCGGACGTCATCGCCCAGCATCTGCTGCCGGTCGCCCTACCGGTCGGCGTGGTCACCGTCGTCGCCGGCGGCGGCTACCTGGTCTGGCTCATCATCCGTGAGGTGCGGCGGCGATAACGAGCGGTCCTACCCCTCCCGCTGCATCCTTTTGCTTACCTTGCCCACGGCCGTGCGCGGGAACTCGCGGACGATCACCACCACGTCCGGCATCTTGTACGCGGCCAGCCCGCGCTCCCGCAGGTGCCGGCGGATCGAGCCCAGGTTCAGGGCCGGCGGCTCGACGCCCTCCCGCGGGATCACGTAGGCCTTGACCCGCTCGCCGAGCACCCGGTCGGCGACCCCGACGACGGAGACGTCGTGGACGGCGTCGTGCGCGAGGATGAGGTTCTCCACCTCTTCGGGGGCGACCTTCTCGCCGCCGCGGTTGATCTGGTCCTTCGATCGCCCCACCACCGTCAGATAGCCGCGCTCGTCACGCTCGACGATGTCGCCGGTGCGATAGAAGCCGTCGGGGGTGAAGTTCTCGGCGTTCAGTTCGGGCGCGCGGTAGTACCCGCGGATGGTGGAAGGGCCCCGCGTCAGCAGATGACCGGGCGACCCTGGCGGCACCGGTACTCCGTCGTCGTCGACGACGAGGAGCTCGTCGGCCGGTGAGGCCGGCCGGCCCTGGCACCGCACGCTCGTCTCCTCGTCGACGTCGAGCGGGTTGTAGTTGACCAGTCCTTCGGCCATCCCGAAGCCCTGCTGCAGGACCGCGCCGAGTTCGGGGCGCACCCGCCGGGCCGCCTCGGCACTGAGTTTCGCGCCCCCGACATGCAGGCTCGCCAGGCTGGACAGGTCATGACCGTCCTTGAGCGAGGAGTTCAGCCACGCCAGGAGCAAGGGGGGCACGATCGACGCCTGGGTGACGCGATGCCGCTGGATGAGCGGGAAGACGGTGTCCGGACTTCCGTCCAGCGCGAGCACGACGGTTCCGCCGGCGCTGAGCACGCCCAGGAAGCCCGGCGATCTCACCGACATGCTGTGGCAGATCGGCACCGCGATCAGTTGCACGGAGGCATCGGTGATCCCGCAGAGGGGAATGCTGCGCCCCACCGAGTGCAGATAGGTCTCGTGCGTGTGCGGGATCAGCTTCGGGCGTCCGGTCGTTCCGCCCGACATCTGCAGCAGGGCGACGTCCGACGGCAGCGACCGGCGCCGGTGGCTGATCGGATCGTGGGCCAGCAGGCGGTCGAGCGCGGGTCCACCACCAGCGGGGTGCAGGACGATCGTGTGCTCCAGGGATCGCCGGCTGCCCTTCAGTTCCGTGGCGAGCGCGGCCAGGTCGGCACCGTCGTGCGCGGCAACCGTGACGTACGCGCGGGCCGCGGTGTGCTCCACGAAGTATTCGATCTCGGTCCGCCGGTGGGCCACCGGCGCGAAGACCGGAATCGCCCCGAGCTCCCAGAATGCGTAGACGAAGACGATGAAGTCGGGCACGTTCGGCAGGTGCACCACCACTCGGTCCCCGCGGCCGATGCCCAGCTGCTGCAGGCCACCGGCCACCCGGAGGATGCGATCGCCCAGCTCGGCGTAGCTCAGTTCGACATTGCCGGCGACGACCGCGGTCCGGGCCGGGTTCCGGTGCGCGCTGGCGAAAAGCGGCTCCGGGAGGGTTCGGTCGATCCAGAGACCTTCACGTCGGTAGCGGTCCGCGACGTCGTCCGGGTAGGGCACGAACCCGTCGAGGATCTGCGGCGCAGGTTCCATCACCAGCTCCGCGTCGAAACCTGATCGGACGCACCGGGAACCGGCTGTGCGAGGTCGTGGCCAAGCGCCACGATGCGGTTCGCGGCGTCGACATGCACGATCCGCGGCTCGTGGGTGAGCAACTCGGTTTCGCTCGCCAGCTGGTACGACATGATGATGACCAGATCGCCCGGGTCTACCAGGTGCGCCGCGGCGCCGTTGATGCAGACGCTGCCCGCGCCGGCGGCGCCGACGATGACATAGGTCTCGATGCGGGCGCCGTTCGTGATGTCGACGACCTGCACCTTCTCGCCCTCGACGAGACCGGCCGCCCGCACGAGATTCTCATCGATGGTGATCGAACCGACATAGTGCAGGTCGGCCTCAGTGACGGTCGCGCGGTGGATCTTGCTGCCGAGCACGGTGCGGAGCATTTGCAGAATCCTCTCGGGTCAGCCGCGCGCGGGTACCGCGTCCGGTGTCGCGGACGCCGTCGACTCGTGCTGCGCGATGAAGTCGCGCAGCGACTTCGGTCGCAGGTCGGTCCATGTCCGGTCGATCCAGTCGAGTACCTCCTGGCGTGGCCGGCCGTCGGGCGCGCCGTACACGATCGTCCACCCGCCGGGCACCGGCTTGAAGGTAGGCCAGAGCGAGTACTGCTCCTCGTGATTGATGAGCGCGTAGAAGGTGCCCTCGTCATCGTCGAACGGATTTTTCGCCATCGTCTTTCTCCTTCGGTCGGTTGCTTGCGGCCGTCAGCCGGCCGGGCTCGGGCACAGCAGCCGTGCTCGCGAGGCGGCCGTGAGGATCTCGGCGGCGCGCACGGAAAGGTTGGACAGCAACGACGAACTCAACCCGTGGCTGTGCTGGACGCCGCCGTTGAGGAAGATCCGCCCCTCCATGCCGGACAGGCGCAGGCTGTAGTCGCGGGCCACGATCGGCCGGTCGCCCTCGAACGCGGACGCGTGGTCGATGCCGGGCCCCAGCAGGTCTCGTGGATCCGAGGCGCGGAAGCCGGTGGCGAACACCACGGCATCCACCTCCAGGGGCACCGTTCCGCGGTCACCGAGGTCGCGGAGCGTGACGGTGACCCCGTCCGGCGTCTCGCGGAGTTCTTCGATCTCGGTCACCCGGTGCACGAACAATCGCCGTTGCCCGCGGAGCTTTTCGTCGTACTCGCGGCGGTACAGGTCCTCGATGAGCTCGGCGTCGACCGCGGAGTAGTTCGTCGACGCGTGCACGTTGAGCAGGTGTTGCTTGAGTTCCGCCGGGGCCGTGTAGTACTCGTCGACCGAACCGGGGTCGAAGATGCGGTTGGCGTACGGGGTGTCGTCGGAGGGCACATAGCCGAAGCGGCGGATGGACGCGTGCACCTCGGCGTCGGGAAATCGGTCGTGCAGGAATGCCGTGACCTCGGCGGCGCTCTGTCCGGCGCCGACGACGAGGAAGCGGCCGAGCGGTCTGGACGGGAGCTGATCGAGTTTGACCAGCAGCCGATGGTTGTGGAAGACCCGCCGACCGGTCAGGATGCCCTCCGGGAGTGCCGGCCGGATGCCGGTCCCGACGACGACGGCGTGACCGGCGACGGACTCGACTCCGCCGTGGTGATCGCGCACCGTGACGGTGAAGCGGTCGGCTTCCCGATCGATGCGGGTCGCGGCCGCGCCGTAGGTCACCGGCACGTCGACCCGGGCGGCCGCCCAGCTCAAGTAGCCGTGGAACTCGCGCCGGGTCGGGAAGAAGGTCTTGAGATTGATGAAATCGGTCAGCCGTCCCCGCTCGTCGAGGTAGTTCAGGAAGGTGTACGGGCTGGTGGGCGTCCGCAGGGTGACGAGGTCCTTGAGAAAGCTGATCTGCATCGTCGTTCCGGGCAGGAGCATCCCGTCGTGCCAGGTGAACCGCGGTTGCTGTTCGAAGAACCGGGCCCGCACCCGCTCGGCCGGCGGGAGGGTCGCGTTGTGCTCCTCGATGGCGATCGCGAGGCTGAGATTGGCCGGTCCGAAACCGATACCGATGATGTCGGCGGTGCCGCTCCGGGCGGGACGCGACTCGGGGACGTCGATGTGACGGGTCTTCACCGCGTCAGTTGCGGGCATCGTCCGCCCCCTCCTTTTCACGCCCCATCGGCATCTCGGGGGCGAACCGCGCCGACAGTATCAGGCCAAGTTAGTTAAGGCTAAGATTAGTTGGATCTTCCCTGCGCAGCCGCGTCACCGGTCACAACGCGAAGGAACCGGACGATTGCCGAACACGATGCAACAGCCGCTGGCCATCGACGCCCGGCCCGGCGTCGATGTCGCGCCGGCCGTGGACGGAGCCAGGTTGACCGTCGACGCGGCGACCATCGGCTACGACAAGCGCGTCATCTCGCACGGACTGAGCGTGTCGATCCCGGACGAGTCCTTCACCGTGATCGTCGGGCCCAACGCGTGCGGCAAGTCCACCCTGCTGCGGGGGCTGTCGCGGCTGCTCAAGCCGGCGCAGGGCCGGGTGCTGCTCGACGGCGCGGACATCCACACCTACAAGGCCAAGGAGGTCGCCCGACGCATCGGGCTGCTGCCCCAGACCTCGATCGCCCCGGACGGGATCACCGTGGCAGACCTGGTCGCGCGCGGCCGGTATCCGTACCAGAAGCTGATCCGGCAGTGGACCGAGGCCGACGAGGACGCGGTGCTGGCGGCGATGGAGGCCACCTCGGTGAGCGAACTGTCGGGGCGCCTGGTCGACGAGTTGTCGGGCGGACAACGGCAGCGAGTCTGGGTGGCGATGGCTCTCGCCCAGGAGACCGGCATCCTGCTGTTGGACGAGCCGACGACGTTCCTGGACATCACCCATCAGATCGAGCTGCTCGAACTGTTGACCGACCTGAACCTGACCGGTCGCACTCTGGTTGCGGTGCTGCACGATCTGAACCACGCCGCCCGGTTCGGCACGCACCTGATCGCCATGAAGGACGGCGCGATCGTTGCCGAGGGCGCCCCGTCGGAGATCGTGACCGCCGAGCTGGTGGAGGAGGTGTTCGGGCTGCGCTGCCTCGTCGTGCCGGATCCGGTCTCCGGCACCCCGTCCGTCGTTCCCCTCGGCCGGGAACGGCGGCCGGACCGGGCGTGACCGGACGAGGAGATGGCGATCCGGCCGATCTGGGGCGGGGCATCCTCGGTGGGCTCATGTTCATCGGACCCGTTTCACGGGCAGGATTGCGGCGCCTGCGATGATGGCGCAGGCCCCGGCGACCGCGTACAGCACGCCGTAGCTGCCACTGCTGATCGCCAGGATGACCGGTGCGATCGCGGGCGCGATGGAGTATGGGAGAGCGCCGGCAATGTTCATCACTCCCAGATCCTTTGCGGCGCTGGCCTTGTCCGGCAGTACGTCGGCAACGAGCGCGAGGTCGACCGCCATGTATACACCGAAGCCGAGTCCGCCGATAGCCATGCCGACGAGGAAACCGTTGAAGTTGCCGGCGACGG
>Ga0164241_10002263_pt1 | contig 21268 bp, 18 predicted proteins | sample OricomyardsoilBY_FD_108780 | JGI IMG/M metagenome (GOLD analysis project Ga0164241, IMG submission 108780) | Backyard soil microbial communities from Emeryville, California, USA - Original compost - Back yard soil (BY) | ecosystem: Environmental > Terrestrial > Soil > Unclassified | place: USA... | reverse complement strand
CGCTCCCCGCGGCTCGGCGCCGCGCCGTTCGTGAACGAGGCGCTGCGCTGGCTGCCGAGAACCCCGCGTCACGCGGCGGCACCCGCGGCCGGGGGACATCGCGCGCGTGTGCTGGTGGTCGACGACAACGCCGACATGCGCGCCTACATCGCGCGCGTGCTCGAAGCGCACTGGACCGTGGAGACCTGCCCCGACGGCACGAGCGCGCTGGCCGCGCTGCGCCGAAACCCGCCCGACCTGGTGCTGAGCGACGTCATGATGCCGGAGCTCGACGCGTTCGAGCTCGTGCGGGTGGTGCGCGCCGATCCGCAATTGCGTGGGATCCCAATCATCTTGATCTCGGCGCGGGCGGGGGAAGAGGCGCGCGTCGAGGGCTTCGAGGCCGGCGCCGACGGCTACCTGGTCAAGCCGTTCTCGGCCCGCGAGCTGGTCGCGCGCATCGCTGGTGCGCTGCAGCTCGCGAGCGTGCGGCGCGAGGCGGCGAGCAAGCTACGCGACGCCGAGGAGCGCTTCCGCCTGCTCCAGCTCGCGACCAACGACATCATCTGGGACTGGGACATCGAGAGCGGCAAGGTCCTCTGGAACGAGGAGCTCGAGCGGCAGACGGGCTGGTCGCGCGACGAGGTCGGTCCGCTCACGGTCGCGTGGGCCGCGCGTATCCACCCCGAGGACGTCGATCGCGTGGTGCGCAGCCTGCATCGCGCGGTCTCGGGCGGCGGCGGCTCGTGGACCGCGGAGTACCGCGTGCGCAAGCGCGACGGCTCGTGGGGCACCTACCTCGACCGCGCGTTCATCGTGCACGACGACTGCAAGCGTCCGGTGCGCATGATCGGCGCGCTGCTCGACGTGACCGAGCGCGAGCGGCTGGCCGAAGAGGTGCGCCGCGCCGAGCGCCTGCAGGCGGCGGGCAAGCTCGCGGGCGGCATGGCGCACGAGGTCAACAACATGATGACCGCGGTGCTCGGCTTCGGCGACTTCGTGCTGCGCCAGCTGCCCGAGGACTCGCCCGCGCGCCTCGACATCAACGAGATGGTGAAGGCGGGCGAGCGTGCCGCGCGCGTGACCCAGCAGCTGTTGGCGTTCACGCGCCGCCAGGTGCTGCAGCCGACGCTCGTCGACGTGAACCAGGTCGTGCGCGAGCTGGCCTCGCCGCTCGAGCGGCTGGCCGGCGCCACGGTGATGATCGCCACCGAGCTCACGCCGCGCGCGAGCCGCGTGCGCGTCGATCGTACGCAGCTCGAGCAGATGCTCATCAACCTCGTGCACAACGCGCGCGACGCGATGCCGGCCGGCGGCGCCATCACCATCGCGACCGCCGAGATCTTCGTCGATCAGCGCGTCAGCGGCGCCCGGCGCGGCGACGATCTCGAGCCCGGCAAGCACCTCGTCCTGGCCGTACGCGACACCGGCGTCGGCATGGACGAGCGTACGCTGAGGCAGGCGTTCGAGCCGTTCTTCACGACCAAGCCGGTCGGCCAGGGCACTGGCCTCGGGCTCTCGACGGTGTACGGCACGGTGCGCCAGTCGGGCGGGCACATCACCCTCGACAGCATCGTCGGCCTCGGCACGACGGTGACCATCTACCTGCCCGCCATCGACGACGGCCCACCGCCGGACACCGCCGCGCGCCACACGCCCGGGCGCGGCACCGAGCGCATCCTGGTCGTCGAGGACGAGCGGGTGGTGCGCTCGCTGGTCGCGCGCACGCTGACCGACAAGGGCTTCGAGGTGGTCGAGGCCGAGGACGGCATCCAGGCCCTGAAGATCCTGAAGGAGCGCGGCGACGCGCCCGACAAGCGCTTCGACCTGGTGCTCTCGGATGTGGTCATGCCGCGCCTCGCCGGCCGTGAGCTGGGCTACGCCATCAAGGCGCGCTACCCCGACCTCACGGTGCTGTTCATGTCGGGCTACACCGGCGACGAGATCCTGCAGCGCGGCCTGATGGACCCCGACGCGCTCTTCCTGCCGAAGCCGTTCACGGCCGACCAGCTCGTCGAGAAGCTGCGTGAGGTCCTCGATCGGGCGCGCCTGGGAGCGACGCTGCGCTGAGCTGGAGCGGCTCGGTGCTGCAGGTGAACTCCAGGCCGCCTGGCGGATGTGGGGCCCATCGTCCAACCTGCGTCGGTGGACATCAGGCACATCATCGACAACGTCGTGCAGCGGACGATGGTGCTCATTGCGCAGCTCGCGACCGCGGGCGGTGAGCGCGCGCCGCTGGCGCACATCGCCGACCAGGTCTTCCTCGACCTGGTCACCGAGCTCGAGCAGCAGGGCATGCGCCGGAAGGTCGTGGCCGACATGTTCGGCCTGGCGCTGCGCGGCTACCAGAAGCGCGTGCAGCGCAGCAGCGCCGCCGATCAGGAGGCCACGCTGCGCGACGCGCTGCTCGGGTGGCTGAGCGAGCGCGAGGCGGTGACACGCGAGGAGATCTTGCACGGCTTCAGGAACGACGATGGGCCGGCCGTGCGCGCCATCCTCGCGGACCTCGTCGACGCTGGCCTGGTCTTTCTTCCGCAGAAGGCCTCCGCAGAGAACCGGCCACAGCAGCCGCATCGGCTGCTCGCCGGTTCCGGAGGAGGCTGCCCTGCGGAATTCGCGCGGGCACCGGGCCGCGCGCGGTCTATCGCGTGGCGTCGACGAGCGAGCTCGATCTGCAGGAGACGCACGAGCAGCCCGAGCTCGACTCGCTCGTGTGGCTGACCATCTACAAGCACGGGCCGCTCACGCCCGCGGCCTTGGTCGAGCGCCATCGCCGCATGGGTCCGGACGCGCTCGAGCAGGTGACGTCGCGCCTGCGCGCCGACGGCCGCGTGAGCCTCGCCGCCGGGCAGCTCGTCGCGCGCCACTACGCCGCGCCGCTCGCGACCCCCAAGTCGCCGGCCTGGGGCGCGGCCGTGTGCGACCACTTCGAGGCGGTCGTCACGACGTTGTGCCGCGCGCTCGTCAAGGACCCGGCGCACCCGTGGTCGCGCGCCACGGGCGGCAGCACCTTCAGCTTCGATCTGTGGCCCGGCCACCCGCACGAGGCGCGTGTGCTCGCCTTCCTCGAGCACATGCGCGCCGAGTGGTCGGCGCTCGCGCGTGAGGCCACGGCGTTCAACGACGCCACCGCGACGACCGCAACCATGCGCGCGACCCTCTACTTCGGAGAGCATGTCGTCGCCTCCGACCCGTCAGGAGAGCACCCTTGAAGCAGCACCTGTTCGCACTGCCCCTCGCCTGGTTTGCGCTGACCTCGAGCGCCTGCATCGGCGACTCGTCGCCGCCCGACCCGATCGTCAACAGCGAGAGCCACTTCCTCACGATGTGCTCGAGCGACGCCGAGTGCGGCGCGCCGAGCGCGTGCCTGTGCGGGTTCTGCACGCAGCTCTGCGACCCGCTGGATGGGCCCTGCGCCCACTGCGTCGCGCCGAGCTACATCGGCTCCGCGTGCGCCGAGGAGGTGCCGCAGTTCGACCTGTGCGCCGAGGGCTGCACGACCAACGCCGACTGCGGCGCCCTGCTCTGCGACCAGCGCCTCGGCATCTGCAAGCCCGGGCCGGACGAGGGTGAGATCGAGCTGCAGACGCTCGGCCTGGCGACGTTGTGCCGAGGCAGCCGGCTCAGCGTGGGCACCGACTCGAAGCTCGAGGTCGCCGCCGACAACATCTACATCCTGCAGCTCTCCGACAAGGACGGCGACTTCAGCGCGCCGCGTGTCTTGCAGCGCACGGCGCGGCCCGAGTTCGACGTGGTGATCCCCGAGGATCTGCCTGTCGGCTCGGGCTATCGCATGCGGGTGGTGACGACCAATCCATACGTCGAGGGCCCCGCCACGGCCGAGGTCATCGGCATCGACGAGCGCGTCTACCCGCGCAACCGCCAGCTCTCCATCGTGAGGACCACGGTCGCCGCGCTGCCCAACACGCCGGTGCGCTGGGTCGGCTACTCGGGCCTGGAGGACGTCGAGGCCTACACGCTCGAGTGGCGCTTCGGCGCCGACGCGACGCCGAGCACCTCGGACAAGACGTATGTCAGCGTCAGCTACGCGACCGCCGGCCGCAAGGAAGCGAGCCTCATCGCGACCTCGGCCAACGGCTGCCAGTCGGTGCGCATGGCGCGCGGGGCGAGCCCACAGATCTACGACTGCACCGTGTCGCTCCCGAGCGAGACCGAGGTCGTGCACAGCTCACCGGCGCCCGACACCATCGGTCCGAAGTGGATCTGCAGCGGCACGCGCACCGTCGCCGTGGGCTCGCAGCTCTTCCTCGAGCCCGACACGGACGTGACCAAGAGCTCGCTCGAGAGCGTCGTGTGGATGAAGCCGGGCGCGACCTACGACGGCCAGAACGCGATGGACGACGTCGTCATCAAGTCCGAGGGATCCATCGTCTACAACATGGCGCCGGAGCGCGTGCTCGAGTGCCCGGTCGTGGTCTTCGACCTGTCGAACGGGCCGGCCGACGCGTGCGAGTGAGGCGAGAGCAGCAGGACGCGCTCGGTGCGCGCGCGGGACTTGGACGTGGAGGCGCGGGGGGTGGCGGCACGCGCGCGTCGACGTGGACGTGGAGGCGCGCGGGTCGCGGGAGGCGGGCACCGAGGCGCGCGGGCGCGCAGCCGTGCCCGCATCCTGCGACCCGCTCACCACATCGCCGCGCACGTCGACCTCCACATCCACCCAGCCAAGTGACAAATATTCCGCCAATTCCGCAGGGCCGCCTGCGGAACAATTGTGCTTCCGCGGAATCGCGACCAAGATACGCACAACGACATGCCCAGGCTCTCCACGCCCACGAACATCCACTGCCGCCGCCCGAACCTGCTCACCGGAACCCACGTGCGTCCGTTTCCACGTCTACACGACCCAGTGACAAATGTAACATTCGCCGGCTCCGCGGAATCACAACGGGCTAGCCATGACAGCGCCGCGCGCGATCGTGGACGTGGAGGTGGACGCGCGGGCGGCGCGGGGCGCGGGTGAGGCGCGAGGCGCGCGCGCGAGGCGTCTCCCGTCGCCCGCGCCCCTCTCACCGCGACCCGCGCGCGTCCGCTTCCACGTCCACGCGACCGAGTGACAAATGTGACATTCGCCGACTCCGCGGAATCACAACGGGCTACCCATGACGGGGGCCGCGGGATCGTGGACGTGGAGGTGGACGCGCGGGCGGCGCGGGGCTCGGGTGAGGGTGAGGCGCGAGCGCGAGGCGTCTCCCGTCGCCCGCACCCCTCTCACCGCGACCCGCGCGCGTCCGCTTCCACGTCCACGCGACCGAGTGACAAATGCGACATTCGCCGCCTCCGCGGAATCACAACGGGCTACCCATGACAGCGCCGCGCGGGATCGTGGACGTGGAGGTGGACGCGCGGGCGGCGCGGGGCGCGGGGCGCGGGTGAGGGCGAGGCGCGAGGCGCGCGCGCCAGGCGTCTCCCGCGGCCCGCGCCCCGCTCGCCGCAGCCCGCGCGCGTCCACGTCCGCGTCTACTCGACGCAGTGATGCGGGACCGCGGGGCAGCGGATGAGTAATTGTCTCTAGCGCGCGCCGCGCGACCCTGGAGCACCGCCACACGCGGCGCGGCTCCGGCGCGATCGTGGGGGTGTCGGTTGACCGTGCGCGCCACGCGCGCTCCTGGAGGTGCCGCCTGGAACGTGCGTTATACGGACCCAGTCGGTCCACCACACGAGGAGCACCGTCATGGGGCAAGAGAGCGCCGAGAAGCAGTCCGCACCCGCCCAGAATGCAGCCGGAGGCCAGCAGGCCGAGCCGCCGAAGAAGCCCGGCGCGGCCGCCATGGGCGCCCTGCCGTTCGAGCAGCAGGAAGCCAAGAACGCGCCGCCCGAGAACCAGGGCGCGGCCGCCAAGGGCGACGGCGACAAGAAGGACGGCGCCAGCGACAAGAAGGAAGAGAAGGCGCTGGTGGTCGAGTACCACTACGGCGCCGACGAGCTCGAGAAGCTGCTCGACGCGAACTACGGGCCGCGCGACTCGGAGAAGTGGAAGACCACCGCGCAGCAGTGGATCGCCTACGGGCTCGACCGCAACCGCGCCTACGTGAAGCAGCAGATGGAAGCGGGCGACACCGCCTCGCTCGACATGATCGCGAAGTGGGAAGCGGACATGCTCGCCCACCTCCCCGCGCAGGCCAACGCCGCCGTCGCGCTCGCGAAGCCGCGCGCCGACTGGCTCGGTGAGGTGGTCGGCGCGTACCTCTCGAAGACCCAGATGAGCCAGGCCGATCTGTCCGCCGACAAGGGCCCCGCGGGCGGCGCCGAGGACAAGTCGGCGGCGCTCACCAAGACCTTCGTCGACAAGCTCGAGGCGCTGCAGAAGCAGGTCGAGACCGACTTCCCGGGCGACAGCCGCGCGGTCGTCAAGGAGCTCACGCTGCGCCGCGAGCTGTTCCTGCAGTTCGCCGACAACCACAACAAGAGCAACGCCGAGAGCGGCATCTCGTCCGTCAAGGGCAGCGTCGCCGACAAGGCCCGCGGCGTGACCTCGTGCAACGCCTACCAGGGCGCCATGCTGAAGCGCGCGTTCGGCGAGGCCGACAAGAAGCTGGCCGACGGCGGCGTCTCCATCAAGGAGACCAAGCCGGTCACCTTCGACATGGTCAGCAGGCAGACCGGGCGCGGCAAGGCGCAGACGCAGTACGCCTTCTACGACAACCTCGGGCGCGCCGCGAAGGACGTCGGCGCCTGGACGCAGGGTGGCCCCGGCGTCACGCCCAAGGCCGGCGACATGTACGTGCTGCAGCAGGGAAGCAGCGTCGCGCACATCGGCTTCTTCAAGTTCGCCGAGACGGTGCCCGACGCCACGGTCGAGATCTGGCACACGTTCGACGGCGGCCAGCAGGCCGGCTCGGTCATGACCGACGACACCTACGCCGGCGCCGTGAAGTCGGTGCAGGACGGCGCGCTGAACAACATCAAGCGCCTCTACACCAAGGCCGACAACACCGTCGTCATCCCGCCCGAGGCCAAGCTCGCCGAGGTGCGCGGCGCCGCCCCGAGCGCCGAGGCCAAGCCCGGCGCGCCGATGAAGCTGAACCAGGACGGCCACCTCCGGACCGTCGCGGGCTTCATCGACGTGGGCAAGCTCATCGCCGGCGACAAGGGCCCGAAGAAGGACGACGCGCCCAAGAAGTGAGCGTCAGCCGCGCGTGGGACGCACGGCGGCCAAGAAGCCGTCGACATCGCGCGTGTTGAGGACCTCGGCCCTGCTGAGCCCGGCGCGGCGCGCGAGCGTGATGCCGGTCTGCACGTTGCGCAGCTCGTCGACCGCGTGCGCGTCGACCGACACGACGAAGCGCCGCACCCCGAGCGCGTGGGCGTGGCGCGCGGGCGCCGAGCCCATGTCCATGCGCCACGGGTCGCCGTTCAGCTCGATGATGGCGTCGCTCTCGACGATGGCCTCGACCACCTCGTCGAAGCGACACGGCACCGGCGGCCGCCGCAGCAGCAGCCGCCCGAACGGGTGGCCCCACACCTTCTGCAGCGGGTGGCGCATGGCGCGCACGAGGCGCCGCGTCATGGCGTCTTCGTCCTGCTGGTAGCGGTTGTGGATGCTGGCAATGATGATGTCGAGGCGCTCGAGGATGTGGTCCGGGTAGTCGAGCGCGCCGTCGGCCAGGATGTCGGACTCGGTGCCGCGCAGGATGCGCACGCGCGTCTCGGCCTGCGCCTCGTCGATCGCCTCCCACTGCCGCATGAGCTTGTCGATGTCGCAGCCGCCGGCGTAGCTCGCGGTCGGCGAGTGGTCGGTGATGGTGATGTAGTCGAGGCCCCGCGCCTCGGCCGCGCGCGCCATCGCGAGCACGCTGTCCTTGCCGTCCGAGAACGTCGTGTGACAGTGGATCGCGCCGCGCAGCTCGTGCGCCTCGACCAGCACGACCGGCGCCGCGCCGAGGATGCCGGGCACGTCACGCAGCTCGGGCGGCGGCACCGCGCTGCCGATGGCGGCATAGACGGCGGCCTCGTCGGGATATGACAAATCAGTCGATTTTGGCAGACAAGCCTCGACGTCGGCGACGTGGCTCGCCGGACCGATGGCGCGCACGCGCGCGCGCCCAGCGTCGTCGAGCGGCGCGAGGTGCAGCGTGGCGCGGGTGCCGTCGACGTAGCGCGCGCTGACGGCGGCGGCGGCGTGGCTCACCTCGATGGCCGCCGGCTGGCGCTCGAAGGCCATACGCGCCAGCGCCAGCGCGTGCTCGTCGCCCAGCGCGAGCAGCTCGATGTGGTCGAGCGTCTCCTCGCCGCGCAGCACCGCGCCGACCACCTCGATGTGCGCGATGTCGGACTGACCACGCACGTAGTCCAGGATCTTGTCGGCGGCGACGCGCGCCGCGCGCAGGCGCAGCGCTGGAGGGACGACGTGGAAGCGCTCGATCTTGGCGAGCAGCTTCGCCTCGGTGGCCACGCCGAAGCCGCTGACCTCACGCACTCGCCCGGCGCGGCAGGCGGCCTCGAGCTCGGCGATGGTGGTGACGCCGAGCGCCGCGTGCAGCCGCTCGATCTGCTTACGCGTCGCGACCGGCGCGAGCTCCTTCGCGCCCGGCGGCATGGCGGCCTCGAGCTGCTCGAGCAGCGTCGAGCGCCCGGTCACGAGCAGCTCGTCGATGACGCGCGCCAGCCCGTGGCCGATGCCCGGCAGCTCGGTGAGCCGCCGCTGCGCGGCCAGCGTGTCGAGGTTCTTGGTCGCCTCGACCGCGCGCGCGCCGCGTACGTACGCGTCGACCCGGAAGCGCGGCGCGCCGTCCAGCTCGAGGTAGGACGCGATCGAGCGCAGCGCCTCGGCGATCGTCAGGCGGTCCATGGCCCACCACCATCGGTGCCAGTCCCGTGTGGTCAAGCATGTCGGCGATCGCCCGATGGACGCGCCCACGCCCGCGTCTAGCGTGACGGCTTTCCCCCTGTGAGGAGCCGCCATGTCACGCCGAGACGACCCCAAGAGCCCGCGCCACGAGGCGCTGTGTGACCCCCGTGAGCGCTACGCGAAGCCGCCCTTCGAGCGGCAAGAGCAGCCCTGGCCCGGCCTCGCGCGCGACATGATCCCGCGCCCCGATCACGGCGAGTCGTCCTACATCGGCGCTGGCCGCCTGCGCGGCAGAAAGGCGCTCATCACGGGCGGCGACTCGGGCATGGGACGCGCCGCCGCGATCGCGTTCGCGCGCGAGGGCGCCGACGTCGCCATCAACTACCTGCCGAGCGAAGAGCCCGACGCGCAGGAGGTGATGGCGCTCATCGCCGAGGCGCTCCAGCGCGGCGTCGCGCTGCCGGGCGATCTGCGTGACGAGGCGTTCTGCACGCGCCTCGTCGACGACGCCGCGCGCGCGCTCGGCGGGCTCGACATCCTCGTCTGCAACGCGGCGCGCCAGCAGACGCGCAGCTCGATCCTCGAGCTCAGCAGCGAGGACTTCGACGCCACCATGAAGACCAACGTCTATGCCCCGTTCTGGCTCATCCGCGCCGCCGTTCCGCTGCTCGGCCCGGGCTCGTCGATCATCGCGACCAGCTCCGAGCAGGCCACCGATCCGTCGCCCGAGCTCTACGACTATGCGCAGACGAAGGCCGCCACCACGAGCTACGTGAAGTCGCTCGCCAAGCAGCTCGCGGCGCGCGGCATCCGCGTGAACGGCGTCGCGCCTGGCCCCATCTGGACGCCGCTGCAGGTCTCGGGCGGCGCCACCCAGGAAAAGCTGCGCACCTTCGGCGGCAAGACGCCGCTCGGCCGCCCCGGCCAGCCCGCCGAGCTGGCGTCCATCTACGTGCAGCTCGCCGACCACCGCGCCAGCTACGCGACGGGCCAGATCTACGGCGCATCCGGCGGCGCGGGCGAGCCATAGCCGGTGCGCCGCCATCGGGAAAACCCCATTGGGTGCCCGCGGCGAGGTGGTTAGTTCGAGGCCGGTCGCAGCACGCTGCGGAACACCACACAGCACACACAGAAGGAATCGCCATGAGCACGACATACCCGCACCAGCCTGCCCCCCTGCCCCACACCTACCTCGTCGAGGAGCGTATCGTCGCTCGCCCGCGCGCCCCGCGCGTGAGCTGGCCCGCCATCTTCGCCGGCACCGCCACCGCGCTCGGCCTGTGGATCCTGCTCTACGCGCTCGGCGCGGCGCTCGGCCTCTCGAGCGTGCAGCCGGACGACACCGGCAGCGTCGACACGGCCGGCACCATCGCGGGCGTGTGGGGCTTCATCGCGCCGCTCATCGCGCTGTTCGTCGGCGGCGCCGTCGCTGGCCGCGTCGCCGGCCCGGTGACCAAGCTCACCGGCGCGCTGCACGGCGTCGCCATGTGGGGCATCACCGCCATCGGCGGCGTGTGGATCGTCGCGATGCTGGTCGGCACCGTCGCCGCCGGCGCCGCCTCGGCCACCGGCGCCATCGTGGGCGAGGCGGCCGACCACATCGCCATCAACAGCACCGACGCGCTCGCCCCCGTGAACGCGCGCCTGCAGGAGCAGGGCATGGCCGTCGTCACCCCGGCGCAGTTCCGCGCGGCCACCGACGACGTGATGAGCCAGGCCGTGCGCGAGGGCAAGCTCGACCAGGGCATGGTCGTGCAGGCGCTCGACCAGCAGACGGCGCTCTCGCGCGACGACGCCGAGGCCGTCGCGAACCGCGTCGTCGCGCAGTACAACGTCGCCAAGGCGAAGGCCCAGGAGGCCGCGATGATCGCCGCGCAGAAGACCGGCCACGCCATGTGGGCGCTGTTCGGCGCGCTGCTCGCCGGCCTCGTGGCCTCGCTCGGCGGCGCGCTCATCGCCGTGAGCCGCGTCCAGCAGGACCGCGCCGAGCTGCCTATCGCGGTCGACCCGGCCGCCTCGCACGCCGCCCGCTCGGAGGCCATCGTCGTGCGCTGAGCTGCGAGCCCGGTCCGCGCGCGTGGGACGTGGACGTGGGAGCGCGCGGCTAGCGGGCCGCGGATCCGCGCGTCCCGTCCCCCGCGCGCGTCCGCGTTCACCTCCACGCGCTCGGAAGCGCTCGGGCCTCACACCTCGCCGATGTCTTCCTTGCGTAGCTCGGCGTTGATGGCGCAGGCGGCGCGCACCCCCTCGGCGCTCGCGACGGAGACCTGCTGGAGCCCCTCGGAGGCGTCGCCGGCGACGAACACGCCAGGCACGGTGGTGTGCTCGCCGCGGCCCGTCGGCAGCGTGCCGTCGGCGCTCACGACGCAGCCGAGCGACTCGGCCAGCGGGCTCGCCTGCACCTGACCGAAGTGCAGGAACAGCGCGTCCCGCGCGACGCGCTCGTCGTCGACGACGACCGCCCTGAGCTGGCCCTCGTCGTGCTCGAGGCGGCGCACCGGCCGCTCGACGACCCGCACCTGCAGGCGGGCGAGCGCGCGCGCTTGCGCGGGGGTCAGCGCGCTCGCGGCGAAGAACACGACGTCCGCGCTCCAGCTCGTCAGCCCCGCCGCGACGTCGGCCTGGTCGCCCGGTCCCCACAGCGCGAGGCGCCGATCGCGCACCTCCCAGCCATCGCAGTACGGGCACACGAAGACGCTCTTGGCCCAGCACGCCTGCACCCCCGGGACGTCGGGGAGGACGTCGCGGATGCCGGTGGCGATGAGCACCTTACGCGCCTCGAAGCGCCCGCGGCGCGTGGTCGCGATGAAGCCGTGCTCGGCCCGCACGATGCCCGTGACCTCGTCCTCGACGAAGGTCACCGCGTACGGCTCGAGCTGCGCGCGCGCCGCCCTCAGCAGCTCGCCGGGCGCCACGCCGCTGTGGCCGAGCAGGCCGTGCACGGCGTCGACACGCGCGTTGCGGGGCGCGCCCGCGTCGACGACCACGACGCGCCTGCGCGCGCGTCCGAGCATCAACGCCGCGGCCAAGCCCGCGGGACCACCACCGACAATGAGCACATCGACGAGCGCGGACGCTTGCATGCGCCGAGACTGGGCACGCCCTGCGCGCCCGGCCACACCTTCGTCGAGCGGTGGCCGCGCACGCCGGCTCACCTCGTGCGCGGCGTCTTTTCTCCCGCGCCCTCGGTGCCGCTCAGTCATGCCATGCGCGCGACTCACCCGACGCTGCCCCGACGCGACACCCCACCCGGCATCCTCGACGCCGACGGCGAAAGAGGCGCCCGCACGATGCGCTACGACTGGCGCGCGCAGCGCCTCGGCTGGGTGCTCATGGCCGCCGGCATCGGCCTCGGGGTCGCGCTCGGCGCGGGCGAGATCGTCCTGCGTGCGGTCGGCATGTACACCTTCATGCTCGTCATCCTGCGGCTCTCCGGCAAGCGCTGCGTGGCGCAGCTCACGCCCTTCGATCTGGTGCTGCTGCTCATCATCTCGGAGGTCACGCAGGACGCGATGGTGCCCCAGGAGCTGGCCTCGTTCGGCATCGTGGTGCTGTCGATCACGGCGCTCGTCGGCATCGACCTCGCGACCGGCTGGCTGAGCTGGCGGGTGCGCCCCATCGGCACCGCCATCGGTGGCGGCGCCTTCCTGCTCGTGGCGCACGGTGAGCCGCTGCGCGATCGACTCGCCAAGGAGCACATGGGCCTCGAAGAGGTGCTCGCCGCGGCGCGCGCGACCGGCCTCACCCAGCTACGTCAGATCCGCTACGCAGTGCTCGAGGCCGACGGACAGATCAGCATCGTGCCGTATGGTCGACCGCGCGCCCGCCTGGTCCGGCGCTGAGCCTTCGAGGCCCGCCACCGCGCCCCCCGCACGCGGGGGCATCGAGGCGCTTGAAGGAGCGCACAGTCTTTGATTTAGTCGGCCCGCCTATCGTGTCTCTTCCGCTAGACGCCCTCCCCAGGGTCCCGCCTCTCAATCCCACCTCCAACTCCTGGAAATTCTGGCGCCCCGTGAGGTTCCCGAGCGGGGCGCCCCCTTGCCTTGCTGGTCGCAGGGAAAGCCCCATTGAGCGCGGGCGGTGAAGCCCTACCCGCATGCGTGGGCCGCCGTTGGCCCGCTCAGCTGCACCACGGGGCAATCATGCGCGCACTCGTCTTTCACCGGCCCAAGCACGTCAGCGTCGACACCGTGCCCGATCCCACGATCGAGCAGCCCAGCGACGCCATCCTGCGGGTCACCGCGACCGCCATCTGCGGCTCGGATCTGCACATCCTCAATGGCCTCTTCCCGCAGCCCCGGCCGCAGGTCCTGGGCCATGAGTTCATGGGGGTCGTCGAGGAGGTCGGTGGCGCGGTCACCAAGCTGAAGGTGGGCGATCGGGTGGTCGTGCCGTTCCCGATCGCGTGCGGCGCGTGCTGGTTCTGCACCCACGCGCTGCCGACCGCGTGCCAGGTCAGCAACCCCGAGCACTACGGCCCCGAGGGCGCGCTGCTCGACCAGAAGGGCGGCGCGTTGTTCGGCTACACCGACCTGTACGGCGGCTACGCGGGCGGCCAGGCGGAGCTGGTGCGGGTGCCGTTCGCCGACGTCGGGCCGCGTAAGGTGCCCGACAACCTCAGCGACGAGGAGGTCCTGTTCCTGACCGACATCTTCCCGACCGGCTGGTCCGGCGTCGACTACGCCGACCTGAAGGGCGGCGAGACGGTGGCCGTCTTCGGCTGCGGCCCTGTCGGCATCATGGCCATGAAGAGCGCGTGGCTCCAGGGCGCGGGCCGCGTCTTCGGCGTCGACCTGCTCGGCTACCGCCTCGAGCGCGCCCGCGTCGCGGCGAACGCCGAGGTCATCGACGGCAGCCAGCAGGACCCGGTCGAGGTCATCCGCAGCATGACCGAAGGGCGCGGCGCCGACGTGTGCATCGAGGCCGTCGGGCTCGAGGCGGACCGCAAGCTCATCGACAAGATCGGGGCCATCATCCACATGGAGCGCGGCACGAAGAAGGTCATCGACCTGTGCTTCAGCGCGGTGCGCCGCGGCGGCACCGTGTCGATCCTCGGCGTCTACGCGACCACCCACGACAACTTCCACATGGGCCAGATGTTCGACAAGGCGATCAAGGTCCGCCAGGGCCAAGCCAACGTGCACAACTACATCGACCACCTGCTGGAGCTGGTCGCGAGCGGCAAGGTGAAGCTCGACGACATCATCTCGCACCGCCTGCCGCTCAGCGACGCCGCGCGCGGCTATCAGATCTTCAATGACCGCGAGGATCAGTGCGTGAAGGTCGTGCTGAAGCCGTAGCGCGCGCGGGAACGTGGACGTGGAAGTGGACGCACGGGCGCCGCGGGATCGGGGGGCCGGACTCCGCGCGCGGACCCCGCGATCCTCGATCCGCGCGCCTCCACGTCCACGTCCACATCCACGCGCGCCGCTACTCGGGCGGACGCCACCCGCGCAGCGCGCCGTCGCGTGATCCCAGCGCCAGCTCGCGGCGGTAGCGCACGAAGCAGCGCGCGCCCGCGCTCATGCGGATGAGCGCGCCCTCGGCGAGCGCGACGGCGACCTCGGGGCGGTCGGCGACCAGCGTGTGCAGCACCTCGCGGTCCCAGGCCTCGCTGTGCTTGACGTCGAGCGTGGCGTGCACCGCGAAGTACTTGCGACCGCGCGGCGAGATGCCGAGGCGCGCCAGCCCGTCGTGCACGAAGCTCACGCGCGTCGGCGCGGTGAGCTCGATGGCGCCGAGCGCGCCGACCGCGTGGTAGGCCCAGCTGCGGTGCTTCGCCATGGCCAGCATGAGGTTGCCGACGGCGACCGTCTCCCACACGACCTGATCGGCGCGCGGGTGCAGCGCGAGCTCGTCGCACAGGTCGGCTAGCATGCCGCCGTGCATGCCCTTGAGCGTGCCCTGCCCCATCTCGTCCCAGTAGTTGCGCGCCATCTCGAGCTTGGCGCGCGCCGGCATCTTCACCTGCGCGAGCGCCACCAGGTCGTCGAAGCCCGCCTCGCCAGCGACCTCCTGGAAGAGGAACCAGCACAGCTCGGCGTGCGTCGCCTCCTCGGCGAGCCACGGGAAGAGGCGGTCGTGCTGGCCGGGGCCGGTCTGCTTCAGCGCCTCGAACCACACGACGAACGCGTCCGCATCGGTCGGCGCCCGGGCCGCCAGCGTGGCGATCGCGCGGCGCTCGGCGCGCAAGAGCTTCAGCTCCAGCTCGCTCGCCGTGCGCTCGTTCGCCAGCTCGGCCTCGTCGTCGACGCCGGGCACGGTCGGCTCGAGCCGCCTGTGGTTCAGGCGCGCCAGCTCGCGATGCATCATCTCCATCCGATGGAGAGCGGGCGGATCGCCAGACGCCAGGGCCGTCATCGGCGCTCCTCGTCGCCGGGATCGACCTCGGTCTGCTCGCGGTGCGCGGCGTCGTTGCGGCCGGGGTGAGTCTCGAGCGGGCTGCGCTTGGGCTCCCCGCGCACGAGCTCGGGATCGTCTTGGGTGCGCTCGTCGACCTCGTCCTCGGGCTCACCCGCGGTGCCCCCGGCGGCGGCTCCACTGGCGGCGCCCGCGATGGCGCCGACGGCCGCGCCGATGATGTTGCCGATGACCGGCACGACGGTGCCGATGGCCGCGCCCGCGGCGGCTCCGGTCGCCGCGCCGACGCCTGCGCCCTGGCCCGCGTTCTTCTGCTTGCGCTTGGTGTGCGCGTCCTCGGGCTCTTCCAATGGTCGATCGTGTTTCATGTGTCCTCCGCACCACACTCATGCACCAGCCTGCCGCGATTCAACCGCGGCGCCCGATGTCGACATGAATCAGGATCGCGCCAGAATCTCGCCGCTCGGGGCCTGCGGCGAGCACCGACTCAGCACTTCCCCGACCCGCCGTTGCCGCGTCGCAGCGAGTTCCTACGGGCCTCTCCGGCCATCGTGCACCATCGCCGCACGGTCGCGGCGAGGTGCCGAGCTGCGCCACGAGCACACTCTGGAGAATCACTCATGGGCAATCACAATCGACGTATCGAGAACCCGGACAGCTATGATCGCGACTGGCGGCAGAGCACGGCGGGCCGCCCGGACGACGGGCGCTGGAGCCGCGGCGGCGACGACCGCGAGGAGGGCACGCGCGCTGGCTACGGAGACGACCGCCGCGGCGGCGACGACTACACCCGCGGGGCGGGCTCGTCGGAGCGCTGGCAGGCGGGCGCGCGCGGCGACGACGCGTGGGGACGTGGCCAGAGCTACCAGGACCACAGCCGTGGCCAGGGCTACCAGGACTACGGTCGTGAGGACTACGGTCGCCAGGGCTACCCGGACTACCGTCGTCAGCGCGACGACCAGCTCGGGCGGCAGGGCCTCGCGAGCCAGGACTACGGCGTCGACGATCGCTACGGCTACGGGGGCGAGCGCGACACCATGCGCGACAATGCGCGCGGCTCGGGTGCGCCGAGCAACACGACCTACCGGAGCGGTGGCTACGATCGCGGCGGCTATGATCGCGGCGGCTACGACCAGCACAGCAACCAGCGCGCCGGCATGAAGCAGCCGGGCGGCTTCGCGGGCAAGGGGCCCAAGGGTTACCAGCGCAGCGACGAGCGCCTGCGCGAGCACATCAGCGAGTCGTTCATGCACCACGACGAGCTCGACGCGAGCGACATCGAGGTGAAGGTCGAGAGCGGCAACGTCACGCTCACCGGCACCGTGCCGAGCCGCCACTGCAAGCGCCTGGCCGAGGATCTGGCCGAGGACTGCATGGGCGTGAAGGACGTCGCGAACCAGCTGCGGGTGCAGGCCGCGGGCGACACGAGCGCGAGCCGCGAGGAGCCGAGCGCCAAGACGAGCGCCAAGCGCACGTCCGACGGCAGCGGCGCGAGCGGCAACGGGACTGCGCGCGCGACGAGCTGAGCCGAGATTGTTCCGCAGGAGACCTCCTGAGAGAACCGGCGTGCGGCCGATGCGGGCGCTCGCCGGTTCGCGGAGCGGGCTGCCCTGCGGAATTGCGCGCGCGGTGCCGTGAACGTGGACGTGGACGCGCGCGGAAGGCGGGGGGCGGGGGGTCGCGGCCTCGCGTCGGGACGTCAGCCCCCGCCCACCGCCTGGTCGCGGAGCCGCCAGGCGACCGCGAAGCGCGCGAGCTGCGGCGCGGTGTCGAGGCCGAGCTTCGCCTTGATGTTGGCGCGGTGGGTCTCGACGGTCTTGATGCTGATGCCGAGCTGGCTGGCGATCTGGCGCGTGCCGTGGCCGTGGCCGATGAGGGCCAGCACCTCGCGCTCGCGCGGGGCGAGGGCAAGCGGGGTCGGGGCCATGCGGTCGTGATGTGCGAGCACTTCCTCGCTCGCGTAGATCGCCCCACTCGCCACACGATCGAGCGCGTCGACGAGGCGCGTGAGCGGCGCGATCTTCGAGACGAAGCCGTGTGCGCCGGCCTGCAGCGCGTAGTGGCCGTTCGCCTCGCCGTCGTGGCGCGACAGGCACAGGATACGCAGGCCGGCGTGCGCGCGTCGCAGCGCCTCGACCAGGCAGGGCCCACCCAGGTCGCCGCCGAGGTCGAGGTCCACCAGCACCACGTCGGGTGCCGTCGCCCGCACGAGCTCGAGCGCCTCGTGGCGCGCACCCGCCTCGCCTACCACGAGATAGCGCGTCGAGCCGCGCAGAACGACGCGCAGCCCGACCCGACTCACCTCGTGCTCATCGATGATCACCACGCGCGTGTGCATTGCTGCTCCAGGTGTGAGGTGGTCGGCCGGCGATCGCCATCGTCGGCGCACGCGGGGACACTGCGCTCGCACGGGCGCAGTGCCCCCCGCGGGTCACGCTCGCTACGCGGGGCGCTCCTTGTCGCCGGCCTGCTCCGCCCGCGACGCGCCGATGGCGGTCTTGACGTGCTTGACCTCCTCGGGCGGCGGGATGATCGCCGGGATGCCGAGCGACTGGAGCCACAGCTCCCGACAGTAGCCCTTCGAGTGATAGAGGTGCTCGTCCTCCTGGTCCTCGATCTTGTCGCAGGCGGCCTTCAGCACCGCGCCCTGGTCGCCTTCGAGGCGCTCGGCGCACTTGCTGATGAGCTCCCAGTCGGCGTGATCCTTCGTCTCGGCGATCACCACACACTCGCACGCCACCAGCTCGGCCGCGGCCGGGTCAGCGGCCTTCTTGGCCATCTGCATGGCCTCCACGAGCGCCTTGCCGAGGTGGCGCACGACGTCGCGCCCGGGGCTCGGCTGCTCCGGGTCGAGACCGAGCTCGGCGAACACGCCCTCGAGCGTCGCGACGTGCGTCTTGGTCTGCTCCAGATACTCGCTCCACTCTTTCTTCAGTGACTCGGTCACGACGCACTTCAGCGCCGTCTCGTAGACCTGCACGCCGCCGCGCTCGTGCTCCAGGGACTGCAGCAGCAGCTCGGTGACCTGGGCCATGTTCAAGGTGCCATTCGCCTTCTTCATCAAGCGTCTCCGGTGGTGGTGAGGTGGGGTTCTTTCCGCTGGCTGAGGGAGAGATCCCGAGGGCTCTTCTGCGCGCGTATGCGCCGCGGTCAAGACGGCACAATCGATCTTCGCGCGGGAGGCTGCGCAGCCGATGAGGCAATGTGCCGCGTGCGCAGTGTCGGGGCGCGTGTGGGTGGAGGTGGACGAGGAGGCGCACGGAGAGCGCGGGTCGGGCGCGGGGGCCGGGCGCGGGGGCCGGGCGCGGGCCGCGCTCTCGCGCCCCTGCTCGCCGGCCCCGCTCCGCCACCCCGCGCGCGTCCACCTCCACGTTCCCGTCCACGCAGCGCGCACCACCACTGCATCGAATGAAGCGCGCGGGAGGCTCGCGATTCTTGCTGCGCGGGGGCTTCCAGCGGCGTGTGTCGGTGATCACATGCGGTCCGGTGAGCGCGCGCGCTCATTCACGACCAAGAGTCAGGAGGAACGAGAGATGCCTCAGGGCGACAAGGACGCGTACAGCGACAAGCAGAAGCGGCAGGCCGAGCACATCGAGGAGAGCGTCAAGGAGCGCGGCGGCTCCGAGAAGGAGGCCGGCCGCATCGCCTGGGCGACCGTCAACAAGCAGGACGGCGGCGCCAAGGGCAAGGGCGCCAAGAAGAGCTCGAAGAAGAAGTCGACCGGCGCGACCAAGAAGAAGTCGTCCGGCGCGGCCAAGAAGAAGTCGACCGGCGCGGCCAAGAAGAAGTCGTCCGGCGCGGCCAAGAAGAAGTCGTCCGGCGCGGCCAAGAAGAAGTCGACCGGCGCGGCCAAGAAGAAGTCGACCGGCACGACCAAGAAGAAGTCGACCGCGGCCAAGAAGAAGAGCTAGCGGACCTCACGCGGGCTGCGGCGCGCGGCGGCGTGCTGGCGCCGCGCCCGGTGGTGCGCGGCAGGCGGCGCGGCTCACACACGCGTGCGCCCAGTCACCCATGTTCCTGGTCCGCTGCGGCGCCGAGCAGCTCGTGCCACTCGCAGCGGAGCCAGGCGAGCACGACGCGCGCCAGCAGCGAGCGCCGCGCCAGCGTCAGCCGCGGGTCGATCACCCACGACGCCGGGCGGACGTCGGGGCTGAGCTCGTCGGCGCGCGCGACCGCATGCTGCCACAGCGGCGCCTCGTCGAGGCGCGTGCCGATGACCACGAACGGATGGCGCGCCAGGTCGCTGACGAGCTGCTCGTACCAGGCATTGCGGCGGGCCAGGCGCTCCCCGTACTGGCTGGTCGCGAACGTGACCCCGTCCGGCCCGGCGCGCACGCACCCGTTCAGCTTGATGATCGCGAGCTCGCGAGCCGGCGTGCGGTCGAGGTCCGCGGCGGTGGGTGGCTGCGCCAGCGCGGAGATCTCCCGGAGCGCGCGCGGGCAGCACGAAGCGCTCGTCGGTCGCGCGCGCCAGGTCGTCCACGTTCAGCGTGTAGACCCGCCGCCAAGGAAGCGAGAAGCACTGGCGGTGCGGCTCGCCGAGCGACGACGGGTCCACCGAGAGCTCGCCTTGGAGCAGCTCGACGAGCGCGTCGCGATGATGCGCGAGCGCGTGCTCGAACAGGTCGGGCAGCGAGCTCTCGTCGCGCTCGTGCCCCGGAAAGCACAGGTCGAACAACACCCGCGCGAGCTCCTCCCCGAGCGGCACCGGATGGCCGCGGCGGTTCCGCGCCGAGCACGAGAAGCCCGCGCCCGTCATGAGGATGGCGTCACCGCTCGCGATGGCGGCGCGCATCTGGCTCACGGCCTCCCGCGGGTTCGTGTCGTTCCTCATCGTTCGTCTCGGCGATGAATCATCGCGGATTCTAGGCCCCAAGCCGGCGTGGTGGCGGCGATGCTGGCGCCAGGGTGCGACACGCCTCGTGCGCGTTCAACGGCTCGTGCCCGGCCTCTGAACGTCGAGGGGTTCGGCAGAGTCGGGGGAATGCCTATTTCTGGCCGGGAGCGAGTTTCTAGAACGTCGCTGCGCGTGCGTGTTCGCCGTCGCGAGCCGCGCGCGAGAGCCAAGGACGCGACGCTTCGCGTCGAAGAAGACTATTCAGGAGCAATCATGAACCAGAATCGAGGTTGGGATGACGACGGTCGCGGCGGCCGAGGCCGTGGTGGCAATGGCGGGCAGGCGCGCGACGACGAGGGTCGCTTCATGTCGTCGGGGCACGGCGGCTACGGCCGCGACGAGTGGGATCGCCGCGGCGCGGGCGACGGCCGCTACGACCGTGATGGGGGCAACGGCCGCGACCGGGACGACGGCGGGCGCTTCACCGCGCGCGACGACGATCGCGACCGCGGGTGGACGCGCGGCTACGGCATGAATGACGAGCGCTATGGGCCGGGTGGCGGCGACCGCGCGCGCGACGATCAGGGCCGGTTCACGTCGTCCCAGCGGGGCGCTGGCTCGTCCTCCTACGACCGCGACGATCGCGGCCACAGCTACGATGATGACCGCGCGTATGGCGCGCGCGGCGGCGGCGACTACGAGCGCGACCGGTACGGCCGCTTCACCTCCGACGATGACCGCGGCCGCGACAGCTACAGGTCGCGCTTCGCGGACGACGACCGCGACCATGGGCGCTCGTACGGCGGCGGCAGCGACCGAAGCCAGTACGGCCGCGCCAGCACCAACGACAGCCGTGGCGAGCGCGAGAGCTACCAGACGCGGTCCGGCAGCGAGCGCGAGCGCGATTACCGCGGCCGCTTCACCTCCGACGACTACTCGTACGGGCGCGGCAACGAGCGCGACGACCGCGGCCGCTTCAGCGCGGACCACGACCGCGGCGGCAATGGCCGCTCGTACGGCGCGCGCGACGAGCGCGAGCGCGACGACCGCGGCCGCTACGCCGACCACGACCGTGGCGGCCACGAGCGCGGCTTCGCCGCGATGGATCCCGATCGCCAGCGCGAGATCGCGCGCCAGGGTGGGATCGCCGCCCACCGCTCGGGCCACGCCCACGAGTGGGACCGCGCCGAGGCACGCCGGGCCGGGCACCTCGGTGGCATGGCGTCGCACCGTCAGGGGCGCTGAGGCGCCCGCCGACCGCTCCGGAGCGCGGCTCCGGGGCG
>Ga0164241_10002262_pt1 | contig 21268 bp, 13 predicted proteins | sample OricomyardsoilBY_FD_108780 | JGI IMG/M metagenome (GOLD analysis project Ga0164241, IMG submission 108780) | Backyard soil microbial communities from Emeryville, California, USA - Original compost - Back yard soil (BY) | ecosystem: Environmental > Terrestrial > Soil > Unclassified | place: USA... | reverse complement strand
GTTACCGAACAGCCTACCCGTAATGCGCTCCATGTTATAGGTGCCATCGCGATTTATAGTGCGCTGGCGGCCCCGCTGCCCTCCTTGGTCAAGGCCTATGTCTTCGCCGTTGCGTGCTCGCTTTATGGCATTCCTAATCAGGCTCATTCGCTTATACTTTTTAGGCTATCCGTTCAGCCATTTATTTAAAATCATTTTTTGTTTGTCGCTCGGCGCATCGCTGCTTGGTGCTATGTAGTTTTTTACCTTGCGGGTGGCCTCAACAGGTTTGCCGCTTAATTCCATTTCGGTAGTACCCCTACGTACTTTTAAGGTTACATCGCCGCCTTTAGTGTTTTCGTAAAACACGCTACTCACTATAGCCTCAGCGTTTTCGATAGTTAATGGGGTACCATTAACGCTCAATAGCACATCGCCTTGTTTAACACCAAGTGTGTTAGTTTCGGCGCGGTAAAAAGTAAACTCATTTTTCTGCGTGTTGTATGCCAAGCCCATTTTACCAAAGTAATAGCCGTGCTGTTCGTACTCGTTTTTATATTCCCAGCCTATTTTTTCAAATTCGGCGGCCATAGGTGGCTGCTCCCTGCCTGTAATGTAGTTATCGAAAAAAGTTTTTACCTGCGGCGAAGTTAACTCAACAAACTTGTTGATCAACTCTTCATCATTAAAAGGTTTTTCGGTGCCATACATTTTAGCCAATTCAAACATGGTTTGCTTTAAGTCCTTCGCGCCATCGGTTGCTTCAATAATTGTCCAGTCCAACATCATAGCCAGTAATGCACCACGGCTATACACACTTAAATAGCGCTTCTGGTTTTCCTTAGTAATTACGTTTTTGCTCATGTCGGTAAACGAGAAATTATCAAACTCCTCCGACTGAAAAACTTTGCTGCGCATGTTCTTCATATATTCATCCAGTGTAAACATACTGTCCTGTAATTGGGCAAGGCCGGCAAAGTATTCGGTAACACCTTCGTACATCCATAAGTGCTGGCTCATTACCGGGTAACGGAAATTAAAGTCGGCCACTTCTTTACTATGCAGGTTAAGCGGTGTTAGTATATGCAAAAACTCGTGGCTGCAAACTTCGTTCAACATGGCTTTCATATCGGATACGCTACCCGTTTCGAGCAAGTAGTAAAACGAACAATGATTATGTTCCAACGCACCAGTACCACTGCTTAAACCAAAGCTTTTTTTAGTAGGTAGATTTTCGGGTTTATCGAAATAAAACAGAAAGTAGTAATCATCAACAGGCAGGTTGCCAAAAAACTTTTCGAGTGCGTGCCCTATGGGTTTTAAATACTCGGCAACGCTATCGGCGTCCACCTTACCCGTTTCGGAATACACACAAACATGCACTTTACTGTGCCCCACGTTAAACATTGAACTATTCGGCTTGCAATAAAGTATGGGGTTATCGGCCAAAAAGTCGTAGTCGGATGCTGTAAATACATCGGTACCCTTGCTGCTTATTTTTGATAAATACGAGTACCCTTCTAAGTTATCGGGCTTTTGGAAAGTAATGTTATACTCCTTGTTTTTATAGCCTTCGGCGTAACCGAAAAATGCAAAGGGGTTAACAACAAAGTTTTTGCCCGCAGCAATATTGCTACCGCTTGGTTGAAAAATGAAGTTGTTGGCGCTTTTCTCTTCCCAAGTATCATTTACATAATACTCAACCCGTTTTAGTTGGGTAGCGTTGGAAACGGTATAATTAAACTTATCGGCCTTTTTTACTTTAAGGGCTTTGCCATCGGCGCCATAAGCTTTAAAGCCTTCAATATATCTGCCATATTCCTTTAGGGCGTAGCTGCCGGGTATTACGCTGGGAAAAACAAATACCACCTCGCTTTCCTTAATATCGGGTACATTGCATACTACCTTTACTTTGTCTTTTACTACATTGTTAAGGTTAACGGTAATAGCATACCCGTTTGTGGCAAGTAATTTGCCGGTAAATGCCATGAAGCACATTGCTGTAAACAGCTTAATTATTGTTTGCATAAAAAATAGTGTAGGGCAAATATAAATTTGCATTTCTTTTAATCCTAAGTAATATTTTTGGCGCACATGCACGCAGGATATACCATTAACGAAATTACCAAAATAGTAGGCGGCGCGCTGCACGGTACAGGCAATAACGAAAACCAAGTAAAGGAATTGTTGACCGACTCGCGCAAGTTGATACACGCCGATGTAACTTTGTTTTTTGCTATAACAGGCACCAAATTAGACGGCCACCACTACATTAACGACTTATATAACAAGGGGGTGCGCAACTTTTTAGTTACTACCCTACCCGATACCGCGCAATACCCCGAAGTAAACTTTATACTGGTAAAAAATACGGTGGCTGCTTTTCAAAAACTGGCGGGTTACCACCGTAAGCGTTTTAAAATACCTGTAATAGGCATAACCGGCAGCAACGGCAAAACGGTGGTTAAGGAATGGCTTTACCAGCTATTGCACGAGGACTATAACATAGTACGCAGCCCTAAAAGCTATAATTCGCAAATAGGTGTGCCGCTATCGTTATGGCAAATGGATGAAACGCACGACTTAGGCATTTTTGAGGCGGGGATTTCGGAGCCCGGCGAAATGGATAAGTTGGAGAAAATAATACAGCCTACCATAGGTTTGCTTACTAATGTGGGCGAGGCGCACAGCGAGGGGTTTTTAAACATACGCCACAAAACCAAGGAGAAGCTAACGCTGTTTGTAAACACCGAGATACTTATTTATTGTAACGACTACCCCGACATTAACCAAAGTATTGCCGAAATAAATGCCTTAAGCAAAGGCAGCGATGAAACCGAAAACAAAATTAAAACGCTTACGTGGAGTTTGGGCAACCATGCCGATTTTCAGGTGCATAGCGTAATGCAAAAAAACGGACATTCGTTTATATCGGGTATCTATAAAAACAAAGAGGTTGAGTTTGAAGTACCTTTTAGCGATAAAGCCAGCGTAGAAAATGCCATACACTGCGCTGCGGTAATGTTGTATTTAAAATACGAGCCCGAGTTAATCAGGGAACGCATGAAGGGCCTTGCCCGTATTGCTATGCGCTTAGAAATGAAAGATGCTATTAACAACAGTTCGATTATTAACGATAGTTACAACTCGGATATAGGCTCGCTAAAAATTGCCATTGATTTTTTAAAGCAGCAAAACCAACACCCTAAAAAAACCATTATCCTTTCGGATATATTACAAAGCGGTAAGGGCGAATGGGATTTATATACTACCGTAGCTGCTTTAGTTGAGCAAAATAAAATAGACAGATTAATAGGTATTGGCCCTGCCATAATGAGGCAGAAGAAGATTTTTGAAAAGAACGAGCAACTTGAATTTGAGTGTTACGAATCAACCGATGTTTTTCTAAATCATTTGGACTCATCGTCGTTTCAAAACGAAGTGATATTGCTAAAGGGCGCACGTAAGTTCCGCTTTGAGGTAATAGGTAAGTTTTTGGAAAAGAAAGCGCACGAAACCGTACTTGAAATAAACCTGAACGCCATTGCGGGCAACCTGAAAGCATATCAGCACTTACTTAAACCGCAAACCAAAATTATGGCTATGGTTAAGGCTTTTAGTTATGGTAGCGGCAGCTTTGAAATAGCCAATGTACTGCAATTTAACCGCGCCGACTACTTAGCTGTTGCATACGCCGACGAGGGTGTTGAACTGCGCAAAAACGGCATTACAATGCCTATAATGGTTATGAACCCCGAGCTACGCAGCTTTGAGGTAATGATACATTACGGGCTTGAGCCTGATATATACAGCTTGGGCTTGTTTGATAAGTTTACCGAAACGCTGGCGCTGTTGCTACCCGTTGGCGAAAAGTATAAAATACATATTGAGCTTGAAACGGGCATGAACCGGCTTGGCTTTGCCGAGGGCGATTTAGCTGCGTTGATTGAAAAGCTGCAACTAAACCACCAACTACAAGTAGCATCGGTGTTTTCGCATTTAGCAGCCAGTGAGGATAAGGAGTACGACGACTTTACCCAACAACAAATTGATGCGTTTGACAGCATGAGCCAAACTTTGATTACAGGCTTAGGCTACCCGGTTACCCGCCATATATTAAACAGCACGGGCATTACCCGCCACACTAAAGCACAGTTTGATATGGTGCGCTTAGGTATTGGTTTGTATGGTATTGATGCTACTGATAAATTGGCAGGTAAGCTGCAAAATGTATCGAGCCTGAAAACTACCATATCGCAAATTAAACACGTAAGTAAGGGCGAAAGTGTAGGGTACGGAAGAGTAGGTAAAGTAAGTAAAGACAAAACCATAGCTACCGTGGGTATTGGCTACGCCGATGGCCTTAGCCGCCGCCTAAGTAACGGCAAAGGTAAAATGCTGGTAAACGGTACGCTTGCCCCTATTATAGGCAATGTTTGTATGGATATGACGATGTTGGATATTACCGGCATTGACTGCACCGAGGGCGATGAAGTAGTGGTGTTTGGCACTAACCCAAGCATACATGATATAGCCGCCGCCGCAGGTACTATACCATACGAAATACTAACGGGTATATCGGCGCGTGTTAAGCGTGTTTATTTTCAGGAGTAAACAGCAAAAATAGAACCCTGATTAATTACAATGGTTAGGCTACATGACAACTCATGAGTTGTCACTACTTATTACATCTCTTTCAGTAGCGTTCTAAATGCAACAAATTTATCGGGAAAGGTATCGGCAACTTCTTTCTGCAATGCAGGTGCGTATTCCTTTTGGTAGGTAAAGTAGTCGCTTATGTTATTGGCGTAGTATTGTATAGCATAGCTAATGCCATCGGGAGTTTCCTGTTCAAGTATGCGGTACATTTTGTATTGTGTAAAGCAACCTGTTTGCATTACACGGGGTATGTGCTCGGCCTGCATCCATGCCAACCAAACATCGTGTACGGTTAGGTCTATTTTAATGGTAACGTTGTATACTATCATATTCTTCTTGCCTTTTAATTATCTGTTTCGCAGTTTACAAGCTATTACTCCAGCTTATCGCCACGAAGTACCCGATAGCGCTTACGCGCTTCTATTACCAATAACGAACTGTTATAATCGGTAATAATAGTTTTGTAAAGCTCCATAGCCTTCTCTTTATTGTTCAAATATTTGTCGTTTATATCTGCCAATAAAAAGGTAGCATCATCACCCTTTAAGTCGGTTTTATAATTCTTAATAATCTCTTCGAGCAGCGGGATAGCTTTATCAAAATCTTTACGCTTTACAAATATCTGCGCCTTAGTGTAAGCAATATCATCGTACAAGGCATGGCCGGGAAACAAGTAAGTAATGGTATCTAAAGTTTTAATAGCATCATCGTCTTTGTTCTGAAACATGAGCAACTCGGCATTGGCAAACATTTGCATAGGCTCTTCGGTGGTATCTAAGCCTAAGTTATCGATAATAAATACCGACAGATTAATGGCATCGTTGCTTATCAATTCAGATGTTGAAGATTTAAGTGCCTCTAACTGTGTTTGTGCCCATTCAAAATCGCCACGGTAGTAGGCCAGTTTAGCGTTTCTGAAACGCGCTTCTTCGCCCAATGGCGAATCCTTCTCCTCCTTATCAACTTGGCTATATAGGAGGGTGCTTTCCCAAACATCGCCTTCTATTAAATAAAAATCGCCTAACGATAGTTTGGTTTGGTTTTTAAGTTGAGGCGGTACGCCCGGCATGGCTATTATTTCTTTGCACAAAACTTCAGCCGCAGTTATGTCGTGCAGGTAAAAGCCTTCAACATCGGCCAACTCTTTCATACTTTGCGCCGTACGGAAACCCCTGCCATTATCATTAATAAACAACTCGTAATCGGCTTTAAGCGCCAATATATCTTGTTGGGTGTAGTTTATATTTTTGGCTATTTTTTCTTTACGGCAATTCAACAAGTCGGTACGTGCTGCAAAGTAAAGTCCGTTTTCCTTGCCTTTGTTTACCACATATTCATAACCAGCAATGGCATCATCATAAAAACCTTCGGTTTGTGCCATGCGTGCAATGTTAAGCACCCTAGAACCATTTTCGTTTTTGCGGCGGTCGAGCGCTTTCATTTGTACAATTGCGCCTTCAAAATCCTTTTTCTGTATATACACCCATGTTAGCAGGTCAATGTAATCATCGTTGGCGGCAGCTTTCTGTACTTTGGCATATAACTGGGTTTCCAGTTCATCTAATATGGCATCTAACTTGGGCGATGTTTGTATTATGTTTTTAATGGCCTGTACGCTTTGCGGGTTAGCATCGGTGTAGGTTAAATATTGCTTTACTGCCGAGGGAACATCATCCATGTTTATATAAGCACCCGCCAATTCAATACTGAAATAGTTATTGCCCGGAAAAAGTTTGTTGCCCTTTTCGTAGGTTGTGGCTTCGTAAGTATATAGCCTGTATGCATTAAATGCTTCGGCAAGCGTACGAATGGCAGGTTCGTTAGGTTTAACGTCCTTAATGGCTTTATCGTATTGGTCTTTTGCTTTATTGGGGTCGGGTATTTGTGCGTATAAGTAGCCCAAGTCAACAATATATTTGCTTACCCCGTCGTACTTCTTAATCTGTTTCTTTACTACTTTTTCAAGTTCTGGGTAACGTTTTAGCGCTATCAAGCTTTTGTAAAGTGGTGCGTAAAACTTATCGGTATTGTTGTTCTTTTCCCAAAGGTCCTGGTATAGTTCGGCAGCTTTATCGTACTCGCTATTTTGCAGGTAGCTGGCCGCCAGCACTTCATCGCGCCCGGGCTGTGCATGCACATACGTGGCCTGCAAGGTTAAAAAGGTAAGTATTGTAAGCAGTTTTTTCATTAAGATGCGAGATAGTTTATTTTATTGGCCTCACCCCCGGCGCCTCTCCCAAGGAGAGGGGTGTACTCAATTGGCAAATTTCGAGTATAATTATTTATTGCTACCACCGCAGCATCCTTATCCTTAGTTGTTTTGTGTTAATAGTTTTGCCTGCTTTAATGTCGCTTTCTGAAATTTTTGCACGTTTAATTAAATCATCATTTGTAAAACGCGGTTTTCTCTTTTCTTGATGCGAATTCATAGTTCTGTAAATTTAGCGTTTGTTACGTAAAGCTACGTAGTTACTTTAAACAGTTTAACGCTAATTAAGCTACCGATGCATGCCCCAAGTGCATTTGCGGTGGCATCTAACAGGTCGAACTGCCTATCGGTGGTAAACAGTTTTTGCATCACCTCAACCGCAAAACCGTACACTGCCGCTATTATCAGTATTTTAATAAAGGTGTGGCTGCGCAGCCATACAAAATCGGTTTGCTTGCACCAGCCCCAATAGGTTAGGGCTGCCAGTATAATATATACACTCATATGCTCCAGCTTATCAAACTGCCACAGGTGAATACCGGGCAGATCCTTACCGGGCATAAGGCACACTATCAAAATAAAAGCCGCCCAAATAATGGACGGCCAATTATATTTTATAAAGCTCAAAAGCTGTTTTTTATTAAAAGCTGTGTGTTAATATTATTGCCCTACATGTTTTTTGTAGGCTTCGGCATCCATTAAGCCTTCCAGTTCAGCGGGGTTGGTTATTTCTACCTTTACCATCCAGCCTGCGCCGTATGGGTCGGTATTAACGGCTTCGGGCGCATCGTTCAGGGCTTCGTTTTTAGCGGTTACTTTTGCGCTAACAGGCATAAATAAATCCGATACGGTTTTAACGGCCTCAACAGTACCAAAAACGGCGTCTTTAGCTACTTCTTCGCCTATGGTTTCAATTTCAACATATACAATATCGCCCAGTTCTTTTTGTGCAAAATCGGTTATGCCTATGGTGCCGGTGTTACCTTCAACACGTACCCATTCGTGTTCTTTACTGTACTTTAAATCTGCAGGAAAATTCATAGTGTGTATTTGTTTTTAATACCGCAGCACCCGCCGCAGGCATGCCAAAAATATTAAAAGCTGTATGGTTTCAAAAATCAATTTTGAAAGCAGATGTAATTACTTGCCCAAGGCTATTAATAATGTACCACAAGCTGCCCCAATTGTATGTATGCATATAGTGGCATTGATTTTTAAAATACTAAATGAGGGTGCGGGTTTTTGATAGCCCTTATTTTTTACGCTTATTGGGCTAAAGTAAACCTTAGTGTTATACCGCCACGGGTATTAGTGGTAGCGTAACTGGTAGATATTTTAGGTATAGTACGTGTTTGATCGAAGAATATACGGATGTTTAAGCTTTTGCTTATTATATAGTCGATACTTGGTTGAATGCTGTAGGTAATTGCGCCTTGTGTAATTTGAGGCTGGCTTTCGTCGATACGGTGGTTAATAGTGGTAGCATCGCGGTAGCTGAAATCGAAACGGAAGCTGAGGTCGTTATCTAAACGTATTTTTTTACCTGATTTGGGAAGTTTAAACGGCAGCTTTAAACCACGTATTTTATAGCCTGCACCAAAGGTAATTTGCGATGAATTGATTTCAACCATCTGGAAATCGGCAAAGTTAACAGTAAGTGTTCTGCTCTTTTTATAATCAAACTTAGCTGTGATGTTGTTTTTGAATGTCATATCGACACCTATTAAGGGCGAAAATTGTTCGTTAATAACAATGTTAGGCATACTGTAAGGCGCATAATAGTTACCGTTCAAGCTATCAATTTGGTTACTGCCCAAATTATTTACTGCGGTAGTATAGTCTAAATTGGTTTGGAAACTATTAACCGTTAAAGTTGAGTTGTAGCCGTGCGATATGGTAAAGTTGGTGAACACTTTTTGCATCCACTTTAACTTGGTAAAGCCGTTGTATGATATACGCCAGTTAGGCAATGGGAAAGCCTTAAACGGACTTAAATTTATTTTATTAGGATCGGTTTTGGTATATGCCGCTAAGAAAGCGGGAATTAATACATCTTGCGATTTGGGGCCGTAACCTGCCGCATAAGCCGGGTTATAGGTACTATCGCTTGGGTTATAGTATTGCCCGCCATTACCTAAGCGTTGCGAAATTATAGGCCTGTAATCTTCAAAGTTTTTATAGGTTTCGGAGAAGCCCTGTGCATCAATCTTTTTAAAGAAAGTACGTACCGGCAAATACGAAATACTATATGAACCCATCTCAACCGGATTGAGGTGCACAAAATTCGGATTATCTAAATCGGTTGAAATGTTTTTAAAGAACTCGGAGAAGTTTACCGTTTTATCGCGGAAGAAACTTAAGTCAATCTTCAAATCGCTCCAAGGTTCAATAGTAGCTGTTACATCCCAACGTTGCGAGCGTACCTGCATAAATTTCTGATTCAACAAAGTATCGTTGCTTATCCATCCTTTACGTGCGGCTTCATTTAACCAAGTGTTACGGCCTACACTATCTACATCGCCAAACAACCTGTCGCCGGGTTGCATACCAAACGAGAAGTCGTACCCCGGCGCGCTGCGCAGGTTTTTAACTGTTGAAAATCCGTTGCCCGATATTTGGTTACCCAGTATTTGCGAGTAGCCAGTAAAGCCCGGTAATGATGTTGTTTTGTTTTCGCGGTACTCAACCGATACCCGTTTAAGAGCCAACAAGGGCCTTAGCGGTATTGAAATAAACGGATTGGCCGGATCCTGTTTGTTATCGTAATCATCGCGTTTAGCTTTAAGAGCTTTCCTGTTATTTTTCAGTTCTGCTTTAAAGCGGTACACATCAGGGTCTTGCTTAGCTTTTTTAATATCATCGCGTATGCGTTTACGGGTGGCTTTTAATGCCGTTACCTCGCGCTTAACAGGTTCTTTATCCTCTTTTTTGGCTTTGGCCAGTTCTTTCTTTTTCTCTTTAATTTTAGCCTTGTTGTCAACCAATACTTTTCTCAGCCTTTCTACTTCAGCATTATTCCTGTTTATTTTTACGGTATCGGTTTTAGCTTTTTCTTCAGCGGCAGCTAAATCTTCTTTCAGCTTCACGCGTTTTTCTTTCAGCTTGTCTATATCGCCCTGTATTTTTTCGCGCGCCTTTTTCATGGCTTCGCGTTTTTTATCATTTGCCGCTTTATCGCCGGCACTTGGATTTGGCGAGTCGTATGTTTTAAGAAATGGTATTTTATCGTAAAGCTTTTTCATGTTTAAGTCCACCTTCACCCTATCGTTCTGCGAGTTGTTGATGGTATTGCCCAATGTATTTTGTACAAGCGGCCCCGTTTCCACTTCGCGCTGCCATGGCATGGCGGTCCAGTTATATGCCGACGCATAGCCAACATTGGCAGTAATGAAATCGAATGCGGGTATTTTATTAATAGGTATGTTGTAGCTTACATTTAAGCTTTGGTTGTAATTGGTATTGCGCCCGCCTTTTAATACGTTATCCCATATTTGGTTCTTTTTATCGCGTGTATTTATTAAGCCATCGGGTTCATCAATCCTTGATACGTTGTTAGCTGCATAATCAATACTTAACGAGCGGAACGCGTTATACTTAAAAGCGTATGTACGGTTCCAAATAAAGTTTTTGCTGTAAGTAGCAGGTATAGGGTATGCATCTTCGCCCAGCGAACGGAGCCTTATTTCGGTTAGGTCGCGGTTCCACTCAGATGTAAATGCCAAGGTTGATGGCATAGGGTTAAAGTTGAAATCCTTCACCAAATCAAGCCACTTGGTTTTAGGTTTCATTTTTTTGAATGGTTGCAGTTCTTTGCTTTGCGGTGCAAAACTCCAGCCTATAATGCCCAGCCAATTCTTTTTACTGTTTTTTTCAATAAACGGATCGCTGTATAGCACTTCGTTATATGAATAGGTAAAATTGAAGTTGCCTGGGTCGTACACGTGGGGGCGTTTAGCTTTGGTTTGCGGCACTATACGCACACCGCTAAAGTTATAACCACGGCGCGTATTAATGGTTTGTACCTGCTTGCGGTACAAGCGTGCCGAATCAGCACCGGCACTTTCTTTTAACGAATTAATTACTTCTTTGGTGGGTATATCAAATTGGTATGGGTCGAACTCAGGCGTACTGAACGATTGCGAATAAGCGCCATAAAAAGGTATGCGCACCCCGGCTTTTTCGGGCAGTAACTTACCTACTTCAATATTGGTTGAAAAGTCGTATTGATATAGATTGTCTTTATAGCGCTGGTCAATTTTTTGTTCTACCTGCCCAAAGCCTTGTGTGTGCATACTGCCCGATAGGTTTACATTACCTAAGTCGGCCAGTTTTATACTTACAGTACCCAATGCGGCCACGCCACCTTTTTCATCAAAATCGCTTACACGTAATTCGTTAAACCAAACCTCAACACATTTAGGTAAGCCATCATCATCGCTTAACGGATTATATGGGTCGGATTTGGACGGGTTGCGAATACCCAGCATAATGGTTTTTATTGAACCAATATCGGGGTTACCTACTATGGTAATGTTATGCCCCTGCGCATCGGTTGAAACATAAGGTACATTGCGCGGGTAGCCTTCGGCAGCGTTGCGCTGTAACTTAAGGTTAATAAAATCCTGTAGGGTAATATTCATGGCATTACTATCGGGCCATACAGCTGAGCGGTCAACATCGCTGTTGGTGCTATAGGTGCCATCATCAGTAATATGCAGGGGTATTTCGTATTGGTAGTAGTTATCTTTAAAATCGCTACCTAAACGTATAAATGCCACTACTTCTTTATCATGTACCGGTAAGCTGCCTTCAACGCGGTTAGCGTGTATAAACATTTTCATTTGCTTATAGCGGCGTACATCAAGTGTAAGGTTTTTAAATACGGCCTTGGTTTGACAATCTTTCAGGTTACAAACGGTCATACTTAATGCCTGCTCGTTTTGCTGCACGTATTGATTTGTTTGCTGGCCTATGGCCTGTTCGCGTTCAATATTAGGGGGCAGTACATAGTTAACCGGTTTTTTTGCGCTGTTTTCTTCAATACTTACCGATGCCACATTAAAAAACGGGGGATCGTTTTCGGTACTTAGGCCTTCGCAGGGTTCATCTAAAGTTAGGTTGTAAGTACGCCATTGGTTACGCACTAATTCTAAGGTTCCGAAACGAAGTATTACTGAAGTATCCTGCCAGCCGGTAAGGAACATACGCATAAACTGTATGCTTTTAAAATCGGGGATGTTGCCTGTTTTGGATGTATATTGGCGTATAGGCAAACGAAACTGTAACCACCTGCTTGGCAAGCCGTTTTGATCGGTGCCTGTATTTTCTACCTTTGATACAATGAAGGGGTTATTGCCCACATCCATACCGGGTTTCATATCTACTTCGTACTGAAAATATTCTTCGTTTTCATTCAAAGTATTATCGCGGTTCAAATCTTCCTTATCAGGCACGTTAGTTTGGGCGGTAGTTGATACGCTGTTGGTTTGTACTTCGGAATTGCCTTCGGGGCCACAATAATCTTTATAACGGGTTAGTATGCTGCCTACGTTGTTATTATCGTAAAAATCGTCCTTGTAATAACGGTAATCATCGGAGCTTGGGTCGGCGGTAAGTTTATCTTTTGCACCTTGGTCCAACCATTGTATGCTTGCCAAAAAGCTTGCTTTACGGCTGCGCTCATCATCGTCGCTTAATTCATCTAAACCCACATCCTGTACGGGGCGTAAATTTTCATCATTATCAAAACCATCAACCAATTGTGGCAAGCGCGGTACACGGCCCCAACTGGTGCTATCCATAGTGCCGTCCACATTACTAATACCATTTTCGTAACTCATGCGCGAATCGCGTAGTATATCTTCAGATATGCTACCCAACTGGAAATACAATTTACCCCCTTGCGATGTGGTGTTGTATAAAAAGGGGTCTAACAGCCAAAACTCAATAAACTCAACATTGGTTGCTTCCAAGTCATTGTTATCAATGCTACGCATAATACCACCCCAACGGCTGGCGGGGTTTTTAAGGCTGCCATCGGCATTTAAACCACTTGATATGTTGCTGCCATTAGGATCCTGCTCATAATTATACGGGCCGCGTTCGCGCGGATAATAGCTAAGGTCGAAAGTATATAGTGTTTGGTCGAGGGCGCCACTTTGGCGGTTAGGGAAAACCTCCTGTGTTAATATGGGCCTTACGTAATGGTTGCCAATATTAGCCTTGTTATTAAATACCACACCCGGCGAAGTATTTTCGGTAAAGAAGGTATTATCAATACGGTACCATGCAATTTTAGCACGGTTGAAACCGTAAGTTGAATCGTTAACCCTGTTAGCTTCGGGAAACATAATTTTACCGGCAGCATTATAGGCATTACGCGGGGTTGATGCCAACTTCCAGCTAATGGGCGGTGTTTTAAGGTCGTAGCCATTGCTGGTACCTTCAAAATCGTCAATATAAACCTGTCCTTCTTTGTTTTGGTTATTGATTGCTTTACTGTGCCCCGGCTTTAAGTAAGCTACCTCGCCATAAGTTGATATGGTGGACATTTCTTTGGGTGAATAGATAGGTAGTTTATCTAAAGCTTTGGTAAGCCAAGGGGCGTTGGTTTGGTAGTTAACATCTAAGCCCATAATGGTGTTCTTAATGGGGTCGTCGCCAATGTTTACTTTTTGTGTGTAGGGGCGCTCGCTTAGTTGCATTATGGTACCGCCAATATTCAACTTGTTGTTCACCTTATAATCTAAGCGGGTGCCAAACAAGGTTCGCTGCTGTGTAGCAAACAGGTTATTGTTTTCATAATCAACCTTTATTTGCTGGCCGCTGTTAAGTACGCCCTGGTCAATAATAGTTATACGGCCCAAGTTATAGTCAACGGTGTAATGGGTGCCTTCCACCAATTTTTGCCCGCCTGCGGTTACTACTACCGAGCCACGCGGTATGTTACCTGCACCCAACGAAATTTCGCTGCTATTGCTACCCTTATACTGGCCTTTAACTACAAAACGGTTATACTCCGGAAACTGTTGTGCAATAAACTTAGTTGAATCATACAATTGGTTGTACACATATTGCGATGCAATGTTGCCGCTGCCACAATCGTTAAATGCTTCTTGTAAATTTTCGCCAAAGGGCTCTTTAACCGGAAAAATTAAGCGGCCGTTTTGCGGTATTATAGTAATGCCGGGCACAAAATCGAACAACCCATCGGCCTGCGGGTCGTTATTCATGTTCAGGTTATCGAGATTTAAAACCTTAATTAAAGGTTTGCCTTCTAAGCAACCTTTAGGTATGTACCTTTTTAACCCGCCGCCGGGGTCGTTATAATAAACATCTAACCTAAAATCTTCGTTGCTTACATTGTATGCACCTAACGAGTAGATATTTTTCATCATCAAATTCCAAATAGGCAGGCCGGGGCGCACCGAAGTACCTTTCAGTAATTTCAGATAAAGAACTTTTGAAGTTGAATTACTATCGGGCGGAACCTGGTTACCGAACTCACCCACCTGAAACACCTGCCCGTTGTACTCATATTGGAAAGCCACCGCTAACATTTCGTTAGGGTTTAACTGGCTATTAAGCGATATATAACCTAATTGACGGTTATAGGTATACTCGGTTTCGTTCAGCTTCCGGGCATAGGTTTTTTCAAAATCCTGCCCTTGCGATATGATTGCGTTGCCTTGGCCGGGATCTAAAAAAGTGGTGGTTTGTAAAGCAGTAACTATATTATTTACAAACCTGTTATTAGGATTTTGCGCCAACTTAGGGTAAAGGTTGTTGGCATCGTTGCGCGGGCGGTTATCGCCATTGGCATGCGAGCTTATTTTGGTTGAATCGGGGTGCGCTTCGCCCAAATCCATAAAGCCCACTACATCGCGCACATTTTGTGTGCTACCGTTACGGTTGGTAACCCATACCTCGATACGGGTAATGTTGACTACTGATTTAATGTTAGGTAATGCCGATAAAGCATAGTCGTATTGGTCGCGGAAATATTGGGCTAAGAAGTAGTGCCTGTTTTCGTCGTATTGGTCGGCGCGTATTTCAAAATTTTGGCGTTGCGAACCACTTTCAATTACAATACTTTCTTTTTTGGCTTTTTGTTGCGATAGGATGCTGGTCCAGGTTAAGCGACCAAATTGGAACTGGGTTTTAACGCCAAAAAGTGTTTGGCTACCAGATATAAGGCGGGTATTTAAAGGCAGGCTTACGTTACCTGCTTCAATTACCTTAATAATGTCGTCTTCATCGCCGGTATAGCCCAACTTAATTTGGTTATCGAAATCGAAACCGCTTTGGGTATTGTACTTAACGCCTAATTGTAGTTTATCGCCTATTTTACCTATTACGTTCAGGTTAATATTCATGTCGAAATCGAAACCGCCTGTTTTGCGGTTACGCTCGGGTATGTTAGGGTTAGCAGTTTTTTGGGTGTTGCCGCCCAGCGTTAGTTCCACGTTACCTTGCGGCCTAATTTCAATTTTACTACCACCTGCTACTTTGCTAAATATATCGCGTATGCCCTGTTTTTTAATTTCAACAGGTGGTATTATGCTTTTTTCTTCAATCAGGTTTATGGCGCTGTTACGTTCCTGCCAGTATGCATTACGCTCTTGCTTTTCGGTATAAGCTAAGTAATCCTCGTAGCTCATGTACTGTGGCGGTCGCACGTTTTGGCCGCCAACGGTTTCGGTAAGTACGTACATACCTGTGGTAGGGTCGTACTCAACATTTTGCTGTATAGCAGGGGGGTCCTGTAAATAAAAAGGATCGGTTTGTTTATCGGTTACAAAGTCGCCTTCGCGGTCCTTCATGGGGTATTTTAAATCAACCTTTGGCGAGTCGGGCGCTGGCGAAGCGGGTACGGGCGGCTCGGCAATAGGGCGCAAACGCGTACGGAAGCCGAATGTGCTATTGCCCGCATATACGGTAATAAGCACTCCCAAACAGGAGAAAGCAATAAGGGTTTTAGCAAATTTATTTTTTACTTCCACTATCTATTTACAGCCGTTATTTATTCGCATTTTTTCTGTTCATACTCATCCCGCTTTTATTCTTTACATCATTTTTAACGCTTCCTTAATTAAGCCCTCAACCGTGTAGCTACTACCACCGCTTAACAGTTTTGCCAGCGTTTTTTCGCCCGCCGGTTTATTAAAACCAAGGGCAACGAGCGCTGATAACGCCTCTTCTTTCATAGTATTGCCTGCCGTGGGCGCCAAAATGTGCTCGCCCAACGGTTTTCCTACTTTGTCTTTCAGTTCAAGTATAATACGCTTGGCCGATTTGGGGCCTATGCCTTTTATACTTTGTATCATGGCTTCGTTCTCGGTTAATATGGCATTCCTTATTTCGTCGGGCTTAAAGGTGCTAAGCATCATACGCGCTGTTGCCGCCCCTACGCCACTTACCGATATCATACGTTCGAACAAATCCTTCTCGCTTTCTTCATAAAACCCGTAAAGGTCAAAGCCCGCCAAATTTTGCCCATCGTTTTTAACCACCATGCTTGTATGCAATGTACAGTCGTTTAACTCCTGTATTTGTGCATAGGTGTTAAGGCTAATTTTAACCATATAGCCAATACCTCCTGTTTCCAGAAAGATATGTGTAGGACTTTTGAACGTAATTTTGCCTTTCAGGTACGCAATCATTCCTTTTTAACGTTTGTCGCTAAAATAATTTTCTTTTCAAACTAAAGGGTAGAAGTGATGCTATAGGCTATGGTTTTGAATGTTTTATTATGCAGTTTTTACTGTTGGACTGTCTTGTTTAGCGGATTAAGTTGCATTAGTTTTTCTGAAAATGCAAACAATAATGGCTCATTGAATTTATCGGCAAGCACCTGTACGCCTATAGGCAGGCCATCTTTATCTTCAGCTAATGGTAAAGATATGGCGGGCACACCTGTAAGATTGGCTAAAACGGTATAAATATCGGCTAAATACATCTCGACCGGATTATCAGTTTTTTCGCCAAATTTAAATGGTACGGTTGGGCTGGTTGGCATTAAAATAAAATCGTATTGGTTAAATATACTACGCAATTTATCGGTTAGTATACGGCGTACCTTTTGCGCGCGGCTATAGTAAGCATCGTAATAGCCTGCACTTAATACAAAGGTGCCCAGCATAATGCGGTTTTTAACCTCGCGGCCAAAGCCTTCGGTTCGCGACCTTTTGTATACGCTCTCCATTTCGTGCGCATCTTTTGAGCGGTAGCCGTAATGTACGCCGTCGAACCTTGCCAAGTTAGATGAGGCCTCGGCGGTAGTTAGTACGTAATATGAGGGTATTAAAAATTTAAGCAGGTCAAAGTCTATTTCATCAACCGTATGGCCATCGCCTTTCAGTTCTTTCAATATATTATCAATTGCACCACGCACATCGGCATGCAAGCCTTGGCTATTAAGTGTTGACGGAAAAACGGCAATACGCGCCTTGCGCTCAAACTCTAAGCTTTGGCTATAAGCAGGTACTGTTTCGGATGAGGCGGTAGAGTCGTAACTGTCTTTACCCGAAATAACTTCCATCAATAAAGCGGCATCTTCAACCGAGTGGGTAAAAGGGCCTATTTGATCGAAAGAAGAGGCATAAGCTATTAAACCCCAGCGCGACACACGGCCATAAGTAGGCTTTAAGCCCACTAAACCGCAAAATGCAGCTGGTTGCCTGATGGAGCCTCCGGTATCGGAACCCAAACTGGCGTGGCATAAGCCTGCCTGCACTGCTACTGCCGAGCCACCCGATGAGCCACCCGGTACACGGGAGTTATCTAAAGCATTTAGCACCGGGCCGTAAGCCGAGTTTTCGTTGCTACTGCCCATGGCAAATTCATCGCAGTTAGTGCGGCCAATAATAATGGCGTCTTCAGCCAACAGGCGTTGTACTACTGTACTGCTATATAATGAGGTAAAGCCTTCTAATATTTTTGAGCCCGCAGAAACCGTGTGCTGTTGGTAGCAAATGTTATCCTTTATGGCTATTACAATGCCGAACAATTTGCCCGTAGACTCGCCGTTTTTTAATTTTTTATCAAGTTTTAGCGATTGTTCCCTCGCTTCATCGGCAAAAACCTCCAAGTAAACATTCAGGTGTTTTTGTGCTTTAATACGCTGTAAGTAAGTACCAACAAGGGTTTCAACGGTTGTAGCACCCTGCTTTAGGGATTGTTGTATTGCGCGGATGGTGGGGTACGATAATTCTGCCACTTCAATTTTTTTTGAAATTGAACTATTTAGGTTTTAGTAAAATTTAATCGGGTTATTGAGCCTTTTCTTCAGTAGTTGCTTGGGCCGAAGTTTTTGGTTTGTCCTTCATTCCTTCCTCAATTTCCTGTTTAATGTTGGCTTTTGCCGCGTTAAACTCGCGTACACCCTGACCTAAGCCGCGCATTAACTCAGGTATTTTTTTACCCCCGAATAACAATAGAACTGCGGCAAAAATTAAGATAGTTTCGGATGTACCTAAACCAAATATGGCATATTGAACTTGCATGAATTATTTATTAGAAAAACAAAGGTATTACAAAATGTGGAAAAGCCAATGATTTTTGTTGGTATTAACGAGTTTAACAGTGTTATATTTTAGAAGCAAATTGTTGGTTTTAGCCACATAATCTGTTAAAAATGTGCTATAGTAAGTTTTGGGCGATTATAAGTAACCAACTGGTTAGTTGCTGCTACCCCTATCTCTTTCTTAATCAGCCAACCAAGTTTCGGGATCCATTTTGTCCTTACCGTTCCATATTTCGATATGTACTTTGGTAAGGTCGTCGTTTTTATCGGTATGCAGTTTACCTAAAACTTGCTTTATGGTTACCTTATCGTTGGTTTTTACACTTACGGTTTCAATGTTACTATAAACAGTAAAGTACTGGCCGTGCTTAACTATAATACAGTTTTGGGTAGTTGGCAAGTAAAATACGCTTACCACAGTTCCGCCAAATACGGCACGGGCTTCGGCACCTGCTTCGGTTTTAATATCAACCCCGTTGTTTTCAACCATTACACCTTTTAGCACCGGGTGTTCGTGTTTGCCAAATTGCGATACAATATGCCCACGCAACACGGGCCAAGGCAGCTTGCCCATATTATTGGCAAAATCGGTTGACAGTGCCTGCTCCTGCGGGGTTAAGGGCATGGTTTCGTTAGTGCCTTTTTTAACGCTAACGTCGGTTGTTTTTTGTTGGTTGCGTTTGGCTTCTTCTTCAGCTTTTTTTCGTGCAAGGCGTATTTCTTCTTCAATTATATCTTTAATACGGCCGTTTAATTTTTGTGCAGCAGCGTTTTTATCCTGTACCTGTTTGCGTAGTTTTTTCTCTTTGTCTTGCAGTAGTGCTACGGCATTATCCTTTTCTTTCTTTTCGTCTTCAAGTTCCTGCTTTTGGTTGGTTTGCTTGGTTAATAAGCCTATTTTTTCCTCTTTGGTTCCCTGCAGTTCAGCCTGCTTACCTTGCAATTCAAGTACCGATTGTTGTATGGCTTTTGCCTGACTACGGCGGAATTCAGCCATTTTAAGCAGGTAGTTATACCTGTGTACGGCATCGAAAAACGAGTTAGAAGAAAGCAGAAACGATAGTTGGTTTTGAAGGGTCATGTTTTCATAGCTTTTGCGCAGCATATTGGCATACTGCTGCTTCATTTTCTCTATCTCGGTAGTTTTGGTGGTTATTTCAGCTTGTGTTTGGTTAATGGTTTCATCCAGCTCGCCTACCTGCTCGCTTATATTTTTTATCAGCTTTTCGCGGCTGCGAATTTTTGCCTGCAGCGAAAGTATTTCGCTCATGCTTTTTTGTTTCTTTGCACTGGTGTTTTTAATAGCGGCCTCAATAAGTTTTATTTCGCTTTGCAGTTTTTGCATTTGCGATTCAAGCTGGCCGCGCTTTTTTTGTAGTGTTGATGATTGTGCCTGCGTAGCAGATACGGTACAGGTAAGCAAAAGTGTAGTTAGCATACAAGGTACAAACCATTTTAGTTGTTCAGTTAACCTTGTATGTAGCTTTTGCAGTTTCATTCTATTTTTTTATACCTATCTGTTATATCAAACGGGTAACTTAGTTTCTCGTCGGTTTGTACGCGGGTTATTTCCATGTTAAGCAATAAAACAACCTCGTTGCGGTTTATTTCAATTTTGCGCCTATATGAAAACGGGTTCCCGTTCAAATCATTGTAAGCCTCAAAATTAACCGTCATCTGCTGTTTAAGCATCTTGTCTTTCAACACTATTTTGGTGATGGTGTAGTTTACAGGGTTCACCCACATCTTTTCCTGTAGCTTATCGCTCTCATAATACAGCACATAAAGGCTATCCTCAACGGCTACTGTGCTTGCTTTTTCGCCAATATCAACCTTTCGGCCCTCAATTATTTGCTGTAACATGCTAAATGTAACCGGAAAATAGAGCCATGTATGCAAAAACGAAAATCCGCGAATAGCGTATTCGGCGCTTAGTTTATTAATAATTTTAAAGGTATCGGGGCTTATTAATACACGAGCGCCTTCAATATTCAAGGGGCCTGTAAGGCTAAGCCATATCAGGCTATCTTTTTGCAAGCGTATGCTGCCTGCAAAATTTTGCTCGGCATCGCCATCATCCCATTGCATTTGGCTGCGTAACGATAGGGTTTGATATACCGGTGCGCGTGCAAAAACCTTAGTAGCTACCGAGTCGAAGTTGGGTATAGGATTGGGCAATGTATCGGTTTGCGCTATGGCTGGCAATACAAAAAAACTAATTATTAAAATAAGGGGAGCCCTAAAAGCGGCAAATTTCATGAATATGTATTGGTAAAAACTATGCCAAACAATTGTTTATTCAACGTACTTCTGCTCGGCTATCTTTTTTTCAAGTGTTGAGGAATCGGTGCCCAACATTTTTGCCTGTTTCCAATATTTTACGGCTTCTTCCTTTTTGCCAAGCTTAGAAAGTATATCGCCGTAATGTTCAAGTATGGTACCGCTTTGGCCCCCATCGGCCTGCATGGCTTTTTCCTGCCATTCCTTAGCGCCTGCAAAATCGTTCATCTGGAAAAGTATCCAAGCATAGGTATCTAAAAACGAACTGCTTTGGGGCTCCAGTTTATTAGCATACGCGCTCATTTGCTTAGCTTTTTCCAAATTCTCTTTGCGCAGGCTTAGGTAATAACTATAGTTATTAAGCACGTAAGCGTTTTCGGGGTCCAGTTTTAAAGCTTTATCGTATGCGCTATCGCTTGCGGCAAATTGATTCAGGCTATGGTATGCATCGCCCAAATTAGACAGAAACTGTGCTTTTAACTTTACATTATCGGCACTAACTTTTTCGCCTTTATTAAAACTTTTTACGGCTTTATCGTACTGCTTTAGCATTACCTCGGCTCCGCCTTTAAACAAATAAACAACCGCCTGGTTGGGGTAAAGTTCCATGGCTTCGT
>Ga0164241_10002261_pt1 | contig 21276 bp, 24 predicted proteins | sample OricomyardsoilBY_FD_108780 | JGI IMG/M metagenome (GOLD analysis project Ga0164241, IMG submission 108780) | Backyard soil microbial communities from Emeryville, California, USA - Original compost - Back yard soil (BY) | ecosystem: Environmental > Terrestrial > Soil > Unclassified | place: USA... | reverse complement strand
CGGGTCCTTCCGGGTTCGCGGCGAGGTGCTGGAGATCATGCCCGCCTACGCCGAGTCCGCGTATCGCATCTCCCTCTTCGGCGACGAGATCGAGGGGATCCAGCACTTCGACCCGCTGACCGGGGAAATCCTCGACACGATCGACCACGTCTCGGTCTGGCCGGCCTCCCACTACGTGACCAAGGACGAGACGGTCGAGCGCGCGGTCGAGGAGATCCGGGCCGAACTCGAATCCCGCACCGCCGAGCTGGAGGAGGAAGGCAAGCAGCTGGAGGCGCACCGGCTGCGCCAGCGCACCGCCTACGACCTCGAGATGATCAAGGAGGTCGGCTTCACCTCGGGGATCGAGAACTACTCCCGCATCCTCGACGGCCGCCCCGCTGGCAGCCCGCCGCACACGCTGATCGACTACTTCCCCGACGACTTCGTCACCTTCGTCGACGAGTCCCACCAGACGATCCCGCAGATCGGCGGCATGTTCGAGGGCGACCGCTCGCGCAAGTCGACCCTGATCGACTTCGGCTTCCGCCTGCCCTCGGCGATCGACAACCGGCCACTGAAGTTCGACGAGTTCCTCGAGCGGGTCGATCGCCTGGTGATGGTCTCGGCGACCCCGGGCAACTTCGAGAAAGCCGAGTCGACCCGGACCGTCGAGCAGATCGTGCGGCCGACGGGGATCGTCGACCCCTACATCGAGGTCCGCGAGACGAGGAACCAGATCGACGACCTGATGAACGAAGCGCGGAAGGTGGCGGAGGCCGGCGAGCGCGTCCTCGTCACCACCCTGACCAAGAAGATGGCGGAGGACCTGACCGCCTATCTGCTCGAGTACGGGATCAAGGTCCGCTACCTGCACTCGGAGATCGACACCCTGGAACGGATCCAGATCGTCCGCGACCTGCGGCTCGGCGAGTACGACGTCCTCGTCGGCGTCAACCTCCTGCGCGAGGGGCTCGACCTGCCCGAGGTCTCGCTGGTCGCGATCCTCGACGCCGACAAGGAGGGTTTCCTGCGGGGCGAGACCAGCCTCGTGCAGACGATCGGGCGGGCCGCCCGCAACGTCAATGGGCGGGTGCTGATGTACGCCGACAAGGAGACCGACGCGATGCGGGCGGCGATGGGCGAGACCGACCGCCGCCGGGCGATCCAGCTCGCCTACAACGAGGAGCACGGGATCACCCCGGCGACGGTGCGCAAAGGCATCTCCGAGATGACCGAGTTCCTGGCGATGGAGGACCGGGCGCCCGCCAAGCGCCGCAGCAAGCGCAGCGGCGACTTCGAGAGCCCCGAGGAGCTGGAGAAGACGATCGTCGCGCTCGAGGAGGAGATGCTGGCCGCGGCCGACGACCTCCGCTTCGAGGAGGCCGGCCGCATCCGCGACGAGCTCAAGGAGCTGCGCCGCGACCTCGACGGCATGACGGCGGGGACCTGAGCAGCGCCCTAGGAATTGCCGCAGGAGGCGCAGTGGGCGGTTCCGACCCGGCGATCCTGCTGGCAGCTCGAGCAGCTGGCGATCACCGTTCGCCCGCAGCCCTCGCAGTGGGGCTTGTCGCGCAGGGGGAACCCGCAAAACGGGCACTCTCCGCGGCGCACCCGCCGTGCTGGGACCCGTTTCGCCAGAAAGCGCTGCAGGGCTACGAACGCGACCAGGGTCAGGGCCACCCCGACGATCGATATCGCCAGGGGCCCGACCTCGTCGAACTCGATGTAGCTGTCGGTGTAGTCCGCGGCCATGACGCAGGCGAGGACCGCGGTGGCCCCGATCCAGGCAAGCGCGGCGGGGAGATAGCGCGAGTGTCTGGAGCGGAGCCGGCTCAGTAGCCGATAGGCGCCCGCCAGCATCAGGGTGAGCAGGCCGAGGCGGAGGAAGAAGACGATCCGGTCGTGCTCGGCGCGATCCGCGTCTTCACGCGCGATGGCGTCTCGCCGCAGCTCGGTCAGCCGCTGCCGCGCCTCGACCGCATCCGCACGAGTCCGCGCCTCGACCACGACGGCGGCCGCCAGCTCTCTCGAAGCCGAGGCGAGCTTGGCCTGAGCGGATTCGTAGCTCGCCTGCAGCTCGGCCGATGGTTCGCCGGCGTCCAGCGCCGTTCGGTAGGCCTCGCGGTGGAACTCCAGCTCACGAGCGGCCGCCCGCCGGTCTCGCTGAGCTATCCCGGTCAGGCGGATCGCTTCCTGGTGGCTCTCGATCGCCGCGACTTCCGCCGGCTCGATCAGCTCCCGGTTGGGCACGCGAGAGTAGGGCGAATCCTTCTCGGCGACCTCGTCGAGCTTGACGTAGCCCCAGACGGCGCCAATCGCGATGAAGATCGCGAGGACGACGGCCAGGACCTTCTCGGCGCCGCTGGTCTCGATCTCGCCGTCGCCCACCCGGCTGCCCGCCGGCCCGGATTTTCTGCTCTCGTTCATCTCGTCTCTCTTTCTATGCCGCCAGGGGGCGGATTGGTCCGGGGGCGAAGCTCGACCGCCAGCTCGCAGTCGAGGGCCGCAGCGATGCGCGCGAGGGTGTCGATCCGCGGTGGCCTCGCTCCTCGCTCCACCCGCGCGATCGCGGACTGCGTCGTTCCGCAGAGCTCGGCCAGCTCGCGCTGGGAGAGGCCCCAGGCTCTGCGCCGCTCCGCCACGCGTCCCGCGATCCGGGCGAACAGCTCTCGATCTTCGGGGCCATGCCTTGCCATAGCAAGATTGCTATCTATAGCAGGATTGCTATGTAAAGACGATCCCAGGATCACGAAAGCCCCACAATTGCGGGGCTTTCGTGAGCGGCATGGGCGGGGTGAGTCACCCGCCTCCTGGTGAGGCGCTAGGCGAGCAGCTTCACCGCCTTGGCGCTGTCGCCGAAGAATTCACCGCGCACGGTCTTGCCGTCCTCGATCTTGAGCAGGTGCAGGAAGGGCGCCTCGAAGCTGCCCTTGTCGTTGCCGGCGCGCTGGGTGCCGCGGACGACGACGTATTCGCCGGCGTCGATGAACTCCTCGGGCTCGACGCTGAACGAGGTCCAGTAGTTGGGGATCTGGGCGAAATTCCCCATGATCGTGTCGCGGCCCTTGACTTCTCCTCCGAGCGGCAGCTCGTCCGAGGTGACCCAGACCGCGTCCTCGGCGAACGAGTTCTGTAGGGCGGCGAGGTCGCCGTTCCCGAAGGCCTCGTAGGCGGACCGGGCGGTGTCGACGTTTGACATGACTCCTCCTCTGTTTGGCCCCGCCCACTGTCAAGGTAACGCCGCCTCTGCCGTCGCACAACCGGCTGTCGCCGCCACGCCCCGACTAATCTGCCGCCATGGCCGTCGCCGTAACCGAAGCGACCTTCGATCGCGACGTGATCGAGCTCTCGAAGAAGACCCCCGTGGTGGTCGACTTCTGGGCCGAGTGGTGCGGCCCCTGCAAGGCTTTGAGCCCGGCGTTGGAAGCGGCCGAGGCGAGTCGCGGCGGCCGCGTGCTGCTGGCCAAGGTCGACGTCGACGCCAACAAAGCGCTGGGCGCGCGTTACGACGTGCAGGGGATTCCGGCGGTGAAGGCCTTTCGCGACGGCGGCGTGGTCGACGAGTTCACCGGGGCGGTGCCGCCGGCCCGGGTCGAGGCCTTCTTCGACTCGCTGCTGCCCTCGAAGGCGGACGAGCTGCTGGCGAAGGGCGACGAGCTCTCGCTGCGCGAGGCGGCGGAACTGGAGCCTCGCCGGGCCGACATCGCCGTGCGCCTGGGCCGGGCGCGGCTCGAGCGCGGGGCGGAGGAGGAGGCGCTGGCTGCGGTCGAGGCGCACGCCGGCGACTTCGCCGCCGCCGGGATCGCCGCCCGCATCCACCTCGCCCGCGAGGGCATCGGCGCCGATGCCCTCGCCGCCCTCGACCGCGGCGAGCGCGAGGCCGCTCTGGATGGGCTGCTGGCGGAGATGTCCGGGGCGGACGCGGACACCCGCGAGCTGCTGCGCCGCGCCATCGTCGGCATCCTCAGCGAGCTCGACCCGGCCGACCCCAGCGGCCGCGACTACCGCCGCAGGCTTGCCGCCGCCCTCGGCTGAGGGGAACATCTGTTCGCCTCGCTAGACTCGTGAGGAGTGGCCGCCTCCGATCGCATCGTCATCTCGGGCGCCCGCGAGCACAACCTCAAGGACATCGACCTCGAGCTGCCGCGGGACGCGCTGATCGTCATCACCGGGCTCTCGGGGTCCGGCAAGTCCAGCCTTGCCTTCGACACGATCTACGCCGAGGGGCAGCGGCGCTACGTCGAGTCGCTCTCCGCCTACGCGCGGCAGTTCCTGGGGTTGATGGAGAAGCCCGACGTCGACTCGATCGAGGGGCTCTCGCCGGCGATCTCGATCGACCAGAAGACGACCTCGCGCAACCCGCGCTCGACGGTCGGCACCGTGACCGAGATCTACGACTACCTGCGGCTGCTGTGGGCGCGGATCGGCGTCCCGCACTGCCCCGAGTGCGGCGAGGAGATCAGCGGCCAGACCCAGGAGCAGATCGTCGATCGCCTGATGACCCTGGAGGAGGGGACCAAGTTCATGGTCATGGCCCCGGTCGTGCGCGGGCGCAAAGGCGAGTACGGGAAATTGCTGGATCAGATGCGGCTCGAGGGCTACTCCCGGGTCAAGGTCAACGGCGAGCTGCGCCGGCTCGACGAGGAGATCGTCCTCGAGAAGAAGTTCAAACACGACATCTCCGTGGTCGTCGACCGGCTGGTGATGAAGACCGACCTACGCCGCCGGCTCTCGGAGTCGGTCGAGGCGGCTGGCGGGTTGGCCGCCGGGCTGATCGAAGTCGAGATCGTCGGCAAGGAGTCGGAGCCGCTGCTCTTCTCCGAGCAGTTCGCCTGCCTCAACTGCGGCACCTCGATCCCGGAGCTGGAGCCCCGCATCTTCTCCTTCAACTCGCCCCACGGAGCCTGCGAGCGCTGCCACGGGCTCGGCTTCCAGCGGGTGATCGACCCCGAGCTGGTCGTCCCCGACCCGACCCTGTCGCTGGCCGAGGGCGCCCTGCAGCCTTGGAACCGCGGCATCAGCGCCTACTGGAAGCGGCTGATCGCCGCCGTCGCCGCGGAGTACGGGGTCGACGCCGAGCTGCCCTGGTCGAAGCTGAAGAAGAGCGAGAAAGAGATCTTCCTCTACGGCACCGGCGAGGAGCGCCACCAGGTCACCTACACCAACCGCTTCGGCCGTCGCCGCTCCTACAAGGTCCGCTTCGAGGGGATCGTCAACAACCTGCAACGGCGCTACGAGGAGACCGACTCGGAGACCAACCGCGAGCGGATCGAGAGCTATATGGCCGAGCAGCCGTGCCCGCAGTGCAAAGGCGCGCGGCTGCGGCCGGAGACCCTCGCGGTCAAGGTCGGTGGCATCAGCATCGCCGAGTACAGCGACCTCTCCGCGCGGGCGGCGGCGGAGTGGATCGCGGCGCTGGAGATGACCGAGACCGAGCGGGCGATCGCCCGCCTGATCGTGCGCGAGATAACCGAACGCCTCGCCTTCCTCGAGAACGTCGGCATCGGCTACCTCTCGCTGGCCCGCTCGGCCCGTTCGCTGTCGGGTGGCGAGGCGCAGCGGATCCGCCTCGCCACCCAGATCGGCTCGCACCTGGTCGGCGTCATGTACGTCCTCGACGAGCCCTCGATCGGTCTCCACCAGCGCGACAACGAGAAGCTGATCGCGACCCTCGACCGCCTCCGCGACCTCGGTAACACGGTGATCGTGGTCGAGCACGACGAGGGCACGATGATGGCCGCCGACCACCTCGTCGACCTCGGGCCCGGCGCCGGCGAACACGGCGGCCACGTGATCGCGGCCGGCACGCCAAAAGAAGTCGCCGTGGACCCGGCCTCGCTGACCGGCCAGTACCTCTCCGGCAAGCGGCAGATCCCGGTTCCCGAGGAGCGCCGCCAGCCGAGCGGGGCGCTGCTGATCCGCGGTGCCCGCGAACACAACCTCAAGGACGTCGACGTGACAATCCCGCTCGGCGTGCTCTGCTGCGTCACCGGCGTCTCCGGCTCGGGCAAGTCGACCCTGATCAACGAGACCCTGCACCACTCGGTCGCCAACCGGCTGCACCAGGCGAAGCTGCGACCGGGCGCCCACGACGGCATCGACGGGCTCAGCCAGATCGACAAGATCATCAACATCGACCAGTCGCCGATCGGCCGCACGCCACGCTCCAACCCGGCCACCTACACCGGCGTCTTCGACCACATCCGCCAGCTCTTCACCCAGACCCAGGAGTCGCGCGCCCGCGGCTACAAACCGGGGCGCTTCAGCTTCAACGTCAAGGGGGGGCGCTGCGAGGTCTGCAAGGGCGACGGCCAGATCAAGATCGAGATGCACTTCCTGCCCGACGTCTACGTCCCCTGCGAGCAGTGCCACGGAAAACGCTACAACCGCGAGACGCTCGAGGTCCGCTTCAAGGGCAAGAACATCTCCGACGTGCTGGAGATGTCGGTCGAGGAGGGGGTCGAGTTCTTCGAGAACGTGCCGAAGATCCACCGCCGCCTGCGCACCCTGCACGACGTCGGGCTCGACTACATCCGCCTCGGCCAGCCGGCGACGACGCTCTCCGGCGGCGAGGCGCAGCGGATCAAGCTCGCCACCGAGCTCTCCAAAGTCGCCACCGGCGACACCCTCTACATCCTCGACGAGCCCACCACCGGCCTCCACTTCGCCGACGTCCAGCGCCTGCTGGAGGTGCTCGGCCGCCTGGTCGAGGCCGGCAACAGCATCGTCGTCATCGAGCACAACCTCGACGTGATCAAGACCGCCGACTGGCTGGTCGACCTCGGCCCCGAGGGTGGGGAAGAGGGGGGCGAGATCGTCGCCACCGGCACCCCCGAGGAGGTCGCCGCCGTGGCGGGCTCCTACACCGGCAGCTTCCTCGCCGAGCTGGTCGTGCCGGCGAAGCGCAAACGCGGCAAGCGCCGCGAGCCGATCGCCGCCTGAGAGCACCTGGTTAAGACCCGGCTGGACGGGTATTGGCAGAGGCGGAATAGGCAGGCGATCGGAGGAGACCCATGTCCAGTTCTGCGTTGAGGAAGCGAGTGGCGTTAACGCTGGGTGCGCTGATCGCGATTGCCCTGGTGGTCGCCGGATGCGGCGGTAGCGACGGTGGCGGCGGTACCAAGATCGCCCTGCTACTGCCGGAAAACGAGACGCCTCGCTACGAAACCAACGACAGGCCGGGCTTCGAAGAATCGGTCGAAGAACTCTGCGAAGACTGTGAAGTCCTCTACAGCAACGCCGGTGGCGACGCGCAGAAGCAGCAGAGCCAGGCCGAAGCGGCGTTGACCCAGGGCGCCGAAGTCCTCGTCGTCGACCCGATGGACTCCAAATCGGCCGCCGCGATCGCCGAAAAGGCGAAGGCCCAGAACGTGCCGGTGCTGAGCTACGACCGCCTGATCGAAAACGGCGAAGTCGACGCGTACGTCTCCTTCGACAACGAAAAAGTCGGCGAACTACAGGCCGAAACGTTGGCGAAAAAACTGAAAGAGGACGGTAGTCCCAAAGGCCCGATCATCATGATCAACGGCGATCCGGCCGACCCCAACGCGGCCCTGTTCAAAAAAGGCGCCCACAAGGGATTCGATGCCGCTGGGGTCGAGGTCGCGAAAGAGTACGACACGCCCGGTTGGTCGGCCGAAAACGCCCAGCGCGAGGCCCAGCAGGCGATCACCGCGCTCGGCAACGACGGCTTCGCCGGCATCTACGCCGCCAACGACGACACCGGCGGCGGCGCCATCGCGGCGTTGAAAGGCGCCGGCCTCAATCCCGAAGAAATCCCGGTCACCGGTCAGGACGCGACCGTCGCGGGCCTGCAGCGGATCCTCGCCGGCCAGCAGTTCATGACGGTCTACAAGGAAATCCCGCCGCAGGCGAAGGTAAGCGCCGAAATCGCGATCGACCTGGCGGAAGGCAACGAAGTCCCGCAGGACAAAGTCACCGAAGAAATCGACAACGGCGCCGGCAGCGTTCCGGCGGTGCTGCTCGAACCGATCGCCGTGACCAAAGACAACGTCAAGTCGACGGTGATCGCGGACGGGTTCGTCACCGCCTCCGAACTCTGTACCGGCGCCTACGCGGCGGCCTGCAAAGAAGCGGGAATCTCGGGCTGAGATGAGCACCGCCGCTCCACTCCTCGAGCTGGAGGGAGTCAGCAAGCGATTCGGCCCGGTCCAGGCCTTGGACCGGGTCGACTTCGCCGTCCACGCCGGCGAGGTCGTCGGCCTGGTCGGCGACAACGGCGCCGGCAAGTCGACGCTGGTGAAGGCGATCGCCGGCATCAACCCCGCCGACGAGGGCACGATCCGCTTCGGCGGGGAGGAGGTCTCGATCTCCAAACCCCAGGATGCGACCGGGCTGGGGATCGCCACCGTCTACCAGGACCTCGCCCTCTGCGACAACCTCGACGTGGTCGCCAACCTCTTCCTCGGTCGCGAGGAGGTCTCGCCCGGCTTCGGCACCGCCTCGCGGCAGCTCGACGAGGCGCGGATGGAGCACCGGACCGGGGAGCTGCTCTCGAATCTCGCGGTGACGATCCCGAGCCTGCGCAGCGAGGTCGGGACCCTCTCCGGCGGTCAGCGTCAGCAGGTCGCGGTGGCGCGCTCGCTGCTCGGCGAGCCCAGGGTCGTGCTGCTCGACGAGCCGACCGCGGCGCTTGGCGTCGCCCAGACGGCGCAGGTGCTGAACCTGATCCGGCGCCTGCGCGAGCGCGATCTGGGCGTGGTCGTGATCAGCCACAACCTCGTCGACGTCTTCGAGGTCGCCGACCGGATCTTCGTCCTGCGCCTGGGCAAGGCGGCGGGCGAGTTCGCCGCCGAATCGACCACCGAGGAGCACGTCGTCTCGGCGATCACCGGGGTCGGCGCCGAGCGTGAGAAGAATGGCGAGCAGGAGGCCGGCGCCGGAGGGGGGGAGGGGGGATGAGCGACGCCGCGGTCGGCACCGCCGACACCGAGGAGAGCGTTCCGCGGCCGAAGGAGACGCTGCGGCGGCTGGTCCAGGGCGACTTGGCCTCACTCCGCGTGGTCATCGGCCTGGCCCTGATCTGGGCGATCTTCCAGTTCGAGAACGACCGTTTCCTCTCGGCCCAGAACCTGACCAACCTGATGCTGCAGATCGCCGCAATTGGGCTGATCTCGGTCGGCGTCGTCTACGTGTTGCTGTTGGGGGAGATCGACCTCTCGGTCGGTGCCGTCAGCGGCCTCGCCGCCGGGGTGATGGCCGTGCTCAACGTCAAGCACGGCTGGAGCCCCTACCTGGCCATCGCCGCCGCGATCGCCGTCGGGCTGTCGATCGGGGTGTTACAGGGGTTCCTCTTCAGCCGCTTCGGAGTGCCCTCGTTCGTGGTCACCCTGGCGGGCTTACTGGCCTGGCAGGGCGCCCTGCTGCAGGTGCTCGGCTCGACCGGCTCGATCAACCTCACCGACCCCAAGATCACCGGGCTCGCCAACATCTTCTACTCCGACGCGGTCGGCTGGATCATCGCCGCGGTCGTCGTCGGCGGTTACGGCGCCGTGCTCTTCCTCGGCCACCGCCGCCGCGTCGCCGCCGGGCTCGACAGCGAGAGCCTGGCCGGGCTCGGACTGCGCTTCGGCCTGGTCGCGGTGGTGACGATCGTCGCCACGTCGATCTTCAACTCCGACCGAGGGGTGCCGCTGGCGGTGCTGATCCTGCTCGCCTTCGTGGTCGGGATGGAGTACGTGGTCAAGCGCACCGGGTTCGGTCGCCACGTCTTCGCCGTCGGCGGCAACGCCGAGGCGGCCCGCCGCGCCGGCATCAGCGTCAACGGCATCCGCGTCGCCGTCTTCGGCATCGCCGGGACGATGGCGGCGATCGGCGGCATCATGGCGGCCTCGCGCCTGCTCGCCGTCAACCAGAACTCCGGCGGCAACGAACTGCTGCTGTTGGCGATCGCCGGCCCGGTCATCGCCGGCACCAGCCTCTTCGGCGGCCGCGGCTCGGTCTGGACGGCGCTGATGGGCGCCCTCGTGATCGGCTCTATCTCCAATGGCATGGACCTGTTGGCGCTCTCTTCGGCGGTCAAGTTCATGGTCACCGGCGGCGTCCTCCTGCTGGCAGTCCTCGTCGACGCGATCGCCCGCCAGCAGCGCTCGGCCACGGGTCGTGTCTGAGGTCGAACTGAGCTTTTTAGTTCCCTGAGAACGTCAAGGCTCAGCTCGTCCTAGCGAGCGAAGAGCAAGGAGGCGCCGATCGCGCCGCCGAGGTCGCCCAGCGTGGCGACGCGCACCGCCGGCGGCTTTTCGTCGAGGAAGAGGTGCTTGCCCATCTCCTTGGTCAGCGGCTCCATGTAGCGATCGCCGAAGCGGATGCCGAGGCCGCCGCCGACGATCACCGCTTCCGGGTCGAGCAGATTGACGGCGGAGGCGATCCCGGTCCCCAGCGCCTCGATCGCGCGGTGGATCAGGTCCTCGGCGAGATGGTCGTTGGCGTCGATCGCGCGCTCCCAGATGCCGCTGGTCAGCCGCGGTTTGTCGTGCTTCTCCATCAGCTTGAAGAGGTCCGTCTTGTGGCCCTCCTCGTGCTGGCGGCGAGCCTCGGCTTCCATCGCCGAGCGCCCGGCGTAGGCCTCCATGCAGCCCTTGCGCCCACAGGGGCACTTGGCGCCGCCGCGCTTGACCACCATGTGACCGATCTCCCCGGCCGCGCCGCGCCCCAACCAGGGCTTGCCGTCGAGCACGAGCCCGCCGCCGACGCCGGTCCCCCAGAAGACGCCGATCAGGCTCTGGAACTCGCGGCCGGCGCCGAGATGGAACTCGGCTTCGGTCGCGACCTGGACGTCGTTGCCGACCCGAACCTCGGCTCCGAGGGCCTGCTTCAGCGCTTCGGCTAGCGGGAAGCTGCCCTCCCAGCCGGGCAGGTTGCGGGCGCCGGAGACGACCCCGGTCTTCTCGTCGGCATCGCCAGGGGAGCCGACCCCGATCCCCTCCAGCGCCGCGGTCTCGACCCCGGCTTGCTCCGCCGCCTCGCGCAGCGCTTCCGCCATCGCCTCGGCGACGTCCTGGGGCCCGCCACTGGTCGGAGTCGGCCGCCGCGCCTCGCCGCTGACCCCGCCGCCGGCATCGACGATCGCCGCCTGAATCTTGGTCCCGCCCAGATCTATGCCACCGCGCAGCTCAGCCACGCGCGCCAGTCTAAGCCCCCCGCGCCGCTCGTTCGATTGACCACACCCTGGTGTGGTCAATATGCCGCGCGGCGTGACGGTTAACGTGCGGGGGGTGAGCGACGGTGAGCAGCGGGGTTGGCGGGTCTGGTGGGTGAAGCGGCGCTGGTATGAGCGCAACCGGCGCTGGCTGCGACGACGGCGGATCGACCGGCATGCGGCCCGCGGCGGCTTCTTCATCCGCTACCCGGTCGAGGGGGAGCTGCTGGAGGCGCTGGACGAGGGCCGGTTGACGATCGGCGAAGGGACCCTGCTGGAGCCGGGTTGCTGGCTGACCCTGGGGCCGGAGGCGCGGATCGAGATCGGCGCCGGCTGCTTCCTCAACCGCAACACGATGATCGCTGCCCACGAGCTGGTCTCGATCGGCGACCACACGATGCTGGCCAACGGCTGCTTCGTCGGCGACGCCGACCACCGCTTCGACGATCCCGACAGACCCATCACCGAACAGGGCTTCACCAGCAAGGGCCCGGTTGAGATCGGCGCCAACTGCTGGCTCGGGGTCAACTGCGTCGTCACCAGCGGCGTCTCGCTTGGCGAGCGCTGCGTCGTCGGCTCGAACTCGGTGGTCACCCGTGACCTGCCCCCGGCGACGATCGCCGCCGGGGCGCCGGCGAAGCCGATCCGCACGATCGACTTCGCCTAGTCCTCGTTAGGACCCGGGAGCAGGCGCGTCCGTCAACGGTGCCGTCCGCGGCTGTCCGAACAGCCGCGCGAGGACGATGCTGAGCTCGTAGAGCAGGATCAGCGGCGCCGTCTCCAGCAGCATCGAGATCGGATCGACGCCGGGCAGGGCGGCGGCAAGGACGGCGCAGGCCAGGTAGGCGTAGCGCCGGTTCTTGGTCAGCTGCTCGACCTTGACGATCCCGAGCCTGGTGACGGCGAGGATTCCCACCGGGACCTGAAAGACGACCCCGCACGCCAGCAGCGTCTGGGCGAAGAAGCCGTAGTACTCGCGCGCCCGCACCTGGATGTTGAACTGAGCGTCGTTGAAGTTGAGCAGGAACTTGGCGGCGGCTGGCAGGACGACGAAGTAGCCGAAGGCGACACCGGCGACGAACAGCACCGGGATCAACAGCAACAGCGGCAGGATCATCCGCTGCTCCCGCTTGCTGAAGGCAGGCAGCAGGTAGGCGTAGAGCTGGTAGAGGACGATCGGCAGGGCGAGGATGATCGCCCCGTAGGCCGAGACGGTCATCGTCGTCGTGAACGGCTCGGTCACCCCGAAGGTGATCAGCTGGTCGTGGTCGGAGGGCAGGGGCCCGTTGGCCAGCTCCAGCAGCAGCTGGTTCTGCCAGAAGCAGAGCGCCAGCGCGACCCCGAAGACGACGATCGAGACGACGACGCGGGCGCGCAGCTCGTCGAGGTGCTCGACGAGGCTCAGCTCATCTTCATGCGAGATCGCTCTTGGGCGCCGCATCCTTCTCCTTCTCGCTGTCGCTGCCGCCGCCGATCGTGCCTTTGAACTCCTGGATTCCCTTGCCGAGCGACTTGCCGAGCTCCGGCAGGCGTTTGGGCCCGAAGACGATGAGGGCGATGATCAGGACGATTGCTATCTCCATCGGTCCTATGTTGGGCATGGTGTCTCCATTCGGTTGAGGGTAAGCAGCGGAGCCGATCGAGCGACCGGCTCCGCTGGCCCTGGGATGGCTACTTGAGGAAGCCGGTTGCTTCGACCGCCTTGAGGACCTGGGCGGCCGTCTTCGGTTTGTCGAACGCTCCGTTTGGCGAGATGTTCGCCGGGGTCGGCTTCAGCAGCAGGCCGGCGACGGAGGCATGACGAGCCTCGATCGACCAGATCGAGAGCGCCGCTGAGATGTAGGCCGGATTGCTGATGTTCAGGGCCTGACCGGCGTAGGCGCCGACGCCGGTGTTCTCGAGCGCGACGGCCGTCTCGATGAACGCCGCCTCGCTCGAGGTGGTGTCGCCGAAGTCGACTTTGGGGGCCGCCACGGCTTTGCTGCCGAGCGCCTTCTTGAGGAAGGCGACGTGGGCGTTCTCGTCGGCGGTGGTCTGCTTCAGGAAGGCCAGCTCCGCCGGGCCTTTGAGGAACGATTTCCTCTTGTTGTTGGCGGTCGCCTCGTTGTAGAAGGCGGCCTCGAGGTACTCGAGGGTGAGGGCGTAGTTGAGGATGCCGATGTCGCCCTTGCCGAATTTGGCCGGCGGGCGGCCCTTGCCGGCCGCCATCGAGGCCGCCGGGGTGAGGGCGCTGAGCAGGGCGCCGCCGCCGATCACGGCGCCGCCGGCGAGGCCGGCCTTCTTGAGGAAGCCGAGGCGGGTGTCGCCCGCCAGCGCCTCGCTCGCCTCTTGCGCGGTTTCGCGGATGTCGCCGTTGACGTCAACTTGCTCGATATTCAGGTCTGAGCCCATTGGGGGTGGCTGCCTTTCGGTCTGGGATGGTCCTGCTTTCCCGTTCCCTGCGGCTTCCGTGACAGCGTGGATCACTTCTTTGGCTCGGTTTTATTTTTCGTTTCAGTTCCGTCTGGAAGGGGTACAATCGTTTCCGGCCGTGACCCAAAACAGGGCATGGACCCTCTGACGTGACCTTCGGCACCGGCAACCCCCCCGTTGCGATTTCTGCCGCGCGAGCGATCCGCTCCCGGCAGGAGCTTCGCTCTGCGCTCGAGCGGCCGCGCCGCGAGGGCCGCACGATCGGGCTGGTGCCGACGATGGGCTACCTGCACGAGGGCCATCTCTCGCTGCTGCGGGCCGCCAGAGCCGAGTGCGACCTGGTCGTGATGAGCCTCTTCGTCAACCCGGCCCAGTTCGGGCCCGGCGAGGACCTCGAGCGCTACCCGCGGGACGAGGGGCGCGACCTGGGGCTGGCCGCCGAGGCCGGGGTCGACTTCGTCTACGCGCCCGCGGTCGCCGCGGTCTACCCGCAGGGCTTCGCCACCGCGGTCGAGGTCGGCGGCAACCTGACCGGGGTCCTCGACGGCGACCCTGGACGCCGTGGCCCCGAGCATTTCCGCGGCGTCACCACCGTCGTCGCCAAGCTCTTCAACAGCGTCGGTCCCGACGTCGCCTACTTCGGCCAGAAGGACGCCCAGCAGGCGGCGGTGATCCGCCGCATGGTCCGCGACCTCGACTTCCCGGTGCGGATCGAGGTGCTGCCGACCGTGCGCGAGCCCGACGGCCTGGCGATGAGCTCGCGCAACGCCTACCTCGACGAGGATGCCCGCGAGCGCGCCGTCGCCCTCTCACGGGCGCTGGGTGCCGCCGAGCGCGGCGCCCGCGAGGGCTCGCTGCAGGCCGGGCTCGACGCCGCCCGCCGCGAGCTCGAGCGCGCCGGCATCGAGCCCGAGTACCTGGAGGCGCGCGACGCCGAGGGGCTGGAGCCGGTCGCCGCGCTGAACGGGCGCCCGGTGCTGGTTGCGGTGGCCGCCCAGGTCGGCGGCGCCCGCCTCATCGACAACGTCTTGATCCGACCTTGAAAGCGTAAGAAAGGCGAAGGGAGAGCCAAGTGCAGAGACAGATGCTGAAGTCGAAGATCCACCGGGCGACGGTCACCGACTGTGACGTCGACTACATCGGCAGCATCACGATCGACACCGATCTGATGGCCGAAGCCGACCTGATCACCAACGAGCAGGTTCATGTCTGGGACGTCGACAACGGGTCTCGCTTCGTCACCTACGTGATCGACGGCGAGGCCGGTTCGCGGACGATGCAGGTCAACGGCGCCGCCGCGCACCTGACCGAGCCCGGCCACAAGATCATCGTCGCCTCCTTCGGCGCCTACGACGAGAGCGACCTCGAGCGCTACTCGCCGGTCGTCGTCCACGTCGACGCGGAGAACCGCTCCGTCGCCGTCGACAGCCACCCCGAGGTGCTGCTCTCATGAGCTCGGGCGGCCGCTCCCACACCGCCCCGCCGCCCTCCGGTCGGCTGCCGGTCAACCTGCCGCGCCTGGCCGAGATGAAGGCCAACGGCGAACCGATCGTGATGGTCACCGCCTACGACTACCCCTCGGCGACAGTGGCTGAGGCCGCAGGCGTCGACGTCGTCCTGGTCGGCGACTCGGCGGCGATGGTCGTGCTCGGCTACCCCGGCACCGAGCCGGTCTCGATGGACGAGATGATCGTCCTCGGCAAAGCCGTGCGCCGCGGCCTGCAGACGCCGCTGATGGTCGGCGACATGCCGATGGGCAGCTACGAGGCGAGCAACGAGCTGGCCGTCGGCAACGCCCAGCGGCTGGTCAAGGAGACCGGCTGCCAGGTGGTCAAGCTCGAGGCCGGCGGCATCGCCGTCGAGCGGGCGCGAGCGATCGTCCGCGCTGGCATCCCGGTGATGGGCCACGTTGGCCTGACGCCGCAGACCGCGACCGCCCTCGGCGGCTACAGGGCCCAGGGCAAGACGGCGAGGGACGCGATCCGGCTCTGCGAAGACGCCCTGGCACTGCAGTCCGTTGGCTGTTTCGCGATCGTCTTCGAGGCGGTCCCGGCGGCGGTCACGGAAGCGATCGTCGCCAAGTTGGAGATCCCCTCGATCGGCATCGGCGCCGGCCCCTCGACCTCGGGCCAGGTGCTCGTCTTCCACGACCTGCTCGGCATCAACACCGGCCACATGGCCAAATTCGTCAAGCGCTACGCCAACGTCCACAAGCAGATGGTCGAAGCGGTCGGCCGCTATGGCGAGGAGGTCCGCTCCCGCCACTTCCCCGAGCCCGACCACGTCTACAGCGTCGAGCCGGCCGAGCTCGACGAGCTCCGCCGCTACCTCGACCAGGAGAGCCTGACCTCGCAGAAGGCCTGGGACTGGGAGCCGCTGCCCTAGCCGCGAGGTTGGGGCGCGGCCCAGGTCCGCTCGACGCCGAGGTCGGCGAGTAGCGCGCCCGGCGACTCGGCTCCCTGCAGGCATTTTTCGCCGTCGAGTACGGCGGCGAAGGTGAGGCGGCACAGGTCGGAGCGAAATTGGGTTCCCGTCAGCGGGACCAGCCCGGCGCCGGGCAGGCGTGCTGCCAGCGTTCCCGTCCAGCTTGCCGGCGCGCCTTTCTCCTTGACGTACTCAGCTGCGCCGGTAAACGGCTTCTGGGGCGTGATCGTTGCGGTCTGCGGGGTCGCGCCTTTCTTGCTGAAGAGAAAGGAGCCCTCGTTCCCCGCGGCGCTGACGCCTCGCATCAGTCGCATCCCTTCCCGGTGTTCCACCGAGAGCGCCGTGAGTTCGTAGCCGGAGGCCGCATCGCGTCCGAAGAACTGGGCCGTTTTGGCTTCGACGAGGAGTCTGGCGCCATCGATACGACCCTGGGCTTGGAGCGTGACGTAGCGCAGCTTTCCGAGGAATCCTTCAAGCACGGCGGTGATGGAGTATTTCTCCGGGTCTCGCTGGCAAACCTGCCGGTAGTGACGGCTCACGAAACCGGCCGCGCGCCTGGAGTCGATCCGAGTGAAGCCATTCTCTCCCTCGAATCGGAGCCTCCCCCTGAAGACCCCTTCTTCGAAGACCGCCTTGCGCCCTCGGCAGCGGGGAGCGTTGCCGCTACGCCGGTCAAGCGCGTCGGCAACGATGCCCGCAGAGCCGCCTGCCTCGCTCCTTTTGCCCGTAGGCCCGGCGTCGAAGCGGACCGACACGCTCCCCATCTCGCCGAAGTCCGCGTCGATCCCGTGTCGCGTCACATGTCCGTCGGTTCGCGCCGCGAACACAGTTCTTCCCTTGAAGAGGGCCAGGGTCACCTGCTTGTGTCCCCGCGTCGAGATCAGGCCTTCGTAGCCGTTGCTCGCGCTGACAAGCAGCAGGGTGGTGAGACGGCGCTCGTGGACATCGAAGGTCGGCTCCGCTGGGCCCGGAGCCGCGGCGGCCGACGAGGACAAGGCACCTACGAGCAGGCAGGCGATCGCGCCGAGAAACGTCCCTCCCCAGATCCGCATTAAGTACAGACTATTTCAAGAGTGTTGTGTGCACTGGCCGAACTACCATTGGCGCCGATGCCGATCTACGAGTTTGAGTGCGAGGAGTGCGGGGCCCGCTTCGAGGAGCTGGTCGCCGCCGGGGTTGAGGCGATCGCCTGTCCCACTTGCGGGTCGGTGCGGACGCGGCGGTTGATCTCTCCGGTCTCGCCGCCGGGCCGGCAGCCGCGCGGCGCGGCCGTGCGGTCCAACGAATCGCAGCGGCGCGAGCGCGAAGCGGCGCGGGTGGACCGGATCGCCGAGTCCCGTCAGAAGCGGGCGCGGGGCGAAAATCCCCACCCGCCGAAGAAGAAGGCGAAATGAGCGCCACCGCCGAGCAGCGCCGCGAGCAGCTCGTCGCTCTCTACAAGGAGGTCTCGGCCTGCACCAGATGCCCTCTGCACGAGACCCGCACCAAGACCGTCTTCGGGGCCGGCAACGCCGACGCCGAGCTGATGTTCGTCGGCGAGGCGCCGGGGGCTGAAGAGGATCGCCAGGGGCTGCCCTTCGTCGGCCGCGCCGGGCAGCTGCTGAACCAGCTGCTGGAAGAGATCGGGCTCTCGCGCGAGCAGGTCTTCATCGCCAACGTGCTCAAGTCGCGCCCGCCCGGCAACCGCGACCCGCAGCCGCTGGAGATCGAGGCCTGCCAGCCGTACCTCTTCGAGCAGGTGCGGCTGATCGAGCCGAAGGTCGTCTGCACCCTGGGCAACTTCGCGACCAAGCTGCTTACCGGGAGCCCGGTCGGGATCACCAAGGTGCGGGGCACGCCGCAGGTGCACGAGCTCGGCGGCCGCGCCGTCCTCCTGCTGCCGCTGCTGCACCCGGCCGCCGCCCTGCGCACGCCGGCGATGAAGGAGACGCTGCGCGGCGACCTCGCCACCGTCCCCGGCCTGCTCGCGGGCCCGGCCCCGGAGCCGGCTCCGGGCGCGGAGGAGATCGCCGCCGCGGAAGCGCCCGCGGACGAGCCGCCGCCGCCCGCCGACCAGCTCGACATGTTCGGCTGACGTGGAGCGTCTGGAGAGCACATCCGCGGCCGAGACCGAAGCGCTCGGCGCTCGCGTCGCCGAGCGGTTGCGGCCGGGCGACGTGGTCGTCGTCAGCGGCGAGGTCGGCGCCGGCAAGACGACGCTGATCCGCGGCGCCTGCCGCGCGCTCGGGATCGAAGAGCCGATCACCTCGCCCACCTTCACGATCGGCCAGCGCTACCGCGGCGGCCGCCTCGCCGTCTCCCATCTCGACCTCTACCGGCTGCAGAGCCTCGAGGGCGAGGACCCGGCCCTGATCGACGACTACCTCGGCGCGGACGGGGTCGCCTTCGTCGAGTGGCCGGCGGTGGGGGTCGAGCGGCTGGGGCGGCCGGCGCTGGAGATCCGGCTCCAGCACTCCGGCGGCGAGAGCCGCACGGCTGAGATCGAGTGGTAGCGGCAAGTTTCGCTGCCGCTCCGACCGCCCGCAGGTGGTGTTCGGGAGACAGCGAACAACTTGTAGCATCGGCAGCGAAATTCGATCGACGAAGGGAAGGACCCAATGAAGGGACTGAAAGCGCTTTCGGCAGTGTTGGTCATCACCGGGCTGCTGGCTAGCGCGGCGCCCGCCACGGCCGGGGCGGCGGCGTACAAGCACTACGTCGGCTGCGGGGTCTCCCGCAACGCCACTCCCTCGCACGTCTGCCCACAGAAAAGCAAAAAGGGCGCCTTCTTCAAAAGCCTCAAAGGCGACGTCAACTACAGCGTCTGCGTCAAGTTCCCGAGCGGCAAAAACCTCTGCGCCCAGAAACAGGAGGCGACCCAGGGGACGCTCTACGTGAACAAGGTGACGTCGACGATTCCCGGCCGCCATCAGGTGACCTGGTTCGTGGAAGGCAAAAAAGTCGGCTCCTTCGTCTTCAGGGTCAAGGGCTAGAAGCGGAGCTCCGCTGGCGCTCGTCGGCTTCGATACCGCGACCGCCGACACCGCCGCCTGCGCCTGGCGCGACGGCGAGGCTCTGCACGAGTCGCTGCTGGGGCCCGCCGACGGGGGGCCCCAGCACACGACCGCCCTGCTCGCGGAGGTCGAGCGCTGCGCCGCCGCGGCCGGCGGCTGGTCCCAGGTGGACGGGATCGCGGTCGGTCTCGGCCCCGGCTCCTTCACCGGCTTGCGGATCGGCATCGCCACCGCCCGCGGCCTCGGCGCCGGCCTCGGCCTGCCGGTCACCGGCATCTGCACGCTGGACGCGATCGGGCGCGGGATGGGGGAGGGCGGCGACCGCCTGGCGGTGCTCGACGCCCGCCGCGGTGAGGTCTTCGCGGCGCTCTACGGGGAGGGCGGCGAGCGGATCTGGGAGCCCTTCGTCTGCCGGCCCGAGGAGCTGGAGGAGCGGGTGGCGGCGCTGCCCTCGCCGCCGCCGGCCGCCGGCTCGGGGGCGGTAGGATTGCGGCACGAGCTGGCTCGGCATGGCGTCCGGATCGCGGACGACGCCGACCTCGTCCACCGGGTCGCGGCGCGGCACATCTGCGCTCTCGCGGCGGCAGCGGCGGAGGAGGGGCCGCTCGCCCCGATCTACCTCAGACCTCCCGACGCGGAGCGGTGGCGTGAGCGAGATTCTTTCCAAAGAGCCGAGTGACGTGGACCAGGAGGTGCGGGTCCGCAGGCTCGCCTACAGCGATCTGCCGGGCGTGATCGCGATCGAGCGCCGCTCGTTCCCGACCCCCTGGTCCCTGGCGATGTTCGTGCTGGAGCTCTCGAAGCCGTCGGGGATCTGCCTCGCGGCCAGCGCCGGCGACGAGCTGCTGGGCTACGTGATCTGCTCCCGCTACGACCAGGTCTGGCACCTGATGAACATCGCGGTCGCGCCCGAGCAGCGCCGCACCGGGGTCGCCGGCGGCCTGCTCACCCGGCTTCTCGAGGAGGCCGGCGGGGTGTTGCCGTTCACGCTCGAGGTCCGGGTCTCCAACCACCCGGCGATCGCGATGTACGAGCGGTTCGGGTTTCGCTCCGCCGGCGTGCGCCCCCGCTACTACCACGACAACGGCGAGGACGCGCTGATCATGTGGCTCGACTGATCCTCGCGATCGAGACCTCCTGCGACGACACCTGCGCGGCCGTGCTGGACGGGCCGCGGATCCAGTCGAACCTGATCTCCTCCCAGGCGGCGGCGCACGCCGCCTTTGGCGGGGTCGTCCCCGAGGTCGCCTCCCGCCACCACCTCGAACTGACGGCGCCGCTGGTGGGGGTGGCGCTGGAGCAGGCGGGGGTGGGTCTGGACGAGATCGAGGCGATCGCGGTCACCGCCGGCCCCGGGCTGATCGGCGCCCTCCTGGTCGGCGTCAGCACCGCCAAGGCGATCGCCGCCGCGCGGCGGCTGCCGCTGATCCCGGTCGACCACCTGCAGGGCCACGTCGCCGCCAATTTCCTCGAGCCCGAGCCGCTCGAGCCGCCCTTTCTCTGCCTGGTCGCCAGCGGCGGCCACACGCTGCTGGCGGGAGTGCGCGACCACCACGGGTACAAGTTGCTGGGCCAGACCCTCGACGATGCCGCCGGCGAGGCCTTCGACAAGTCGGCGCGGCTGCTTGGGCTCGGCTACCCGGGCGGGCCGGCACTGCAGAAGCTGGCCGAGGAGGGCGATCCCGAAGCCTTCGAGATGCCGGTGGCGATGGCTCGCAACCCCAGCCTCGACTTCAGCTTCAGCGGCCTCAAGACGGCGCTGGTCTACCGCTGCCGCGAGCTCGGCGAGGAGGGGGTCGCCGCTCGCCGCGCCGATCTCGCCGCCTCCTTCCAGGCGGCCGTGGTCGGCCAGCTGATCTCGAAACTGAAGCGGGCGTTGAAGCGAGGCGACTGGGAGGCGGTGGCGCTGGGTGGGGGCGTGGCGGCCAACGGACCGCTGCGCGAGGCGGTGGCGGCGCTCTGCGAGGAGCGGGGCGTGCGCCTGAAGCTGGTCCCGCTCGAGCTCTGCACCGACAACGCCGCGATGATCGGAGCCGCCGCCCGCCACGCCCCGGCCCTGGAGTACCCGGCCTACCTCGGCTACGACGCCTTCGCCAGCGGCGAAACCCCGGCCGCGGCGGCGTGACCGACGTCGTCGTCTACTCGCGGCCGGGGTGCCACCTCTGCGAGCAGGCGGTGGCGGCGATCGTCGGCCTGCACGAGCAGGGCTACCGCTTCGGGCTGCACGAGATCGACATCGAGAGCGACGAGCTGCTGCTGCGCCGTCACCTGGAGAAAATCCCGGTGGTCGAGGTCGACGGAACGGTG
>Ga0164241_10002260_pt1 | contig 21278 bp, 14 predicted proteins | sample OricomyardsoilBY_FD_108780 | JGI IMG/M metagenome (GOLD analysis project Ga0164241, IMG submission 108780) | Backyard soil microbial communities from Emeryville, California, USA - Original compost - Back yard soil (BY) | ecosystem: Environmental > Terrestrial > Soil > Unclassified | place: USA... | reverse complement strand
TCGTCGGCGAGAAGATCGCCGAGGCGATGGAGAAGGTCGGCAAGGAAGGCGTGATCACCGTCGAGGAAGCCAAGGGTCTCGATTTCGAGCTCGACGTCGTCGAAGGCATGCAGTTCGACCGCGGCTATCTCTCGCCTTACTTCATCACCAACCCCGACAAGATGACCGTCGAGCTTCAGGATCCCTATATCCTGATCCATGAGAAGAAGCTGTCGAACCTGCAGGCGATGCTCCCGATCCTGGAAGCCGTCGTCCAGTCGGGCCGTCCGCTGCTGATCATCGCCGAGGACATCGAGGGCGAGGCGCTCGCCACGCTCGTGGTGAACAAGCTGCGCGGCGGCCTCAAGGTCGCGGCCGTCAAGGCACCGGGCTTCGGCGATCGCCGCAAGGCGATGCTCGAGGACATCGCGATCCTGACCAAGGGCGAAGTCGTTTCGGAAGATCTCGGCATCAAGCTCGAGAGCGTCACGCTCGGCATGCTCGGTACCGCCAAGCGCGTTTCGATCGACAAGGACAACACCACCATCGTCGATGGCGCCGGTGATGCCGATGCGATCAAGGGCCGCACCGAGGCGATCCGCCAGCAGATCGAGAACACCACCAGCGATTACGACCGCGAGAAGCTCCAGGAGCGTCTCGCCAAGCTCGCCGGCGGCGTTGCCGTGATCAAGGTCGGCGGCGCTTCGGAAGTCGAAGTGAAGGAGCGCAAGGATCGCGTCGACGACGCGCTTCATGCAACCCGCGCCGCGGTCGAGGAAGGCATCGTCCCTGGCGGCGGTACCGCGCTTCTCTATGCGACCAAGGCTCTCGACGGCCTCAAGGGCGTCAATGAGGACCAGACCCGCGGCATCGACATCGTCCGCAAGTCGCTGACCTCGCTGGTTCGCCAGATCGCGGCGAATGCCGGCCATGACGGCGCCGTCGTTTCGGGCAAGCTGCTCGACCAGACCAACACGTCGTACGGCTTCAACGCCTCGACCGACGTGTACGAAGACCTTGTCGCAGCCGGCGTGATCGACCCGACCAAGGTCGTCCGCACCGCGCTCCAGAACGCGGCCTCGGTTGCCGGCCTGCTGATCACGACGGAGGCCGCTGTCAGCGAGCTTCCCGAGGACAAGCCGGCGATGCCGATGGGCGGCGGCGGCATGGGCGGCATGGGCGGCATGGACTTCTGATCCAGAACGGCCTGAATTAGCCGCGCTAATTCAGGACTCGTTCCGATCCGGACGGCGGGTCGGCGGCAACGCCGAACCCGGCCGACGAGCCCGGGCTTTGCCGGGGCTGGATCCAGAACCCCTCGCTTCTCAAGCGAAACAGGAAGGGCCGGGAGAGCGATCTCCCGGCCCTTTGGTTTTGCGAGCCGCCAAGAGAGACACCTCCCCCGGCGAAGCGTTACTCTAAGCCCTATCGCTTCACGGGCGTCGAGGTCGGTCGAGGCCGGCTGGTCACCGGGGTCCGGGGCTTCGTCGTCGGCGTCGCCCGGGGCGTGGCCCTTGGCGTCGGGCGCGGGGTGGAGCGCGGTGTGGGTGTCGCCCGCGGTGTCGCCTTGGGTGTGGGGGTTGGTCTGGGCGTGAACCGCGGCGTCGGCGTGACGCGCGGCGTGAACCGGGGTGTCGGCGTCGCCCGGGGCGTGAAGCGCGGCGAAGGCGTCGGCCTCGGCGTCACCCTGGGCGAAGGCGTGGGCGTCGGCCGAGTCGTCGGGCTGGGTTTCGGTGTCGGCCGCACCGTCGGCGAAGGACTTGGCTTGGGCGAAGGTTTCGCGCTCGGGCTCGGGGCCGGGCGCACCGGTGAGGAAGGCGCAGGCACGGACGGCACGACGATCGCTTCGCGCGCGCTCCGCGCCGGCTCTGCGCCCAGCGACGGCGGCGAGCCCGCCAGCTGGATTGCCGCGCGCAGCATCGGCGGCACGTCGACCGGACCGATCGGCGCGGCGCCCTTGCGTCGGAAAAACAGCGCCTGGCCGGGCACCTCCATCGCCACTTTCACGCCCGATCCGTCGACATCGATCGCGCCGTCGGTGAGCAGGATCAGCGTCGCGGTGGTCGCGTCACCCTTGTCCGACACGAACCCCGGATCGATCCGTGCGAACAGCGCCTCCGCGCCGGGTCCGATCATGCCGTTGAACCCGGTGCCGCGCACCCCGATCGCCGCGACCGGCGTCTGGACCGCGGGGGTGGCGCTGGCGCTGGCGTGGAGCGGCCCGCCCGAGACGAAGCGGAACGCGCCGCGCAGGAAGGCGAGCGACAGGCTGCTCGTCGCGCGGTCGGGATCGAATACGAAGCGGTCGATCCGCGCGCTGGCGTTCGCCCCGACGCTAAAGAACGTCGCATCGGTGAACTGCACCCGGATCGCGCCATCGGGCCCGGTATCGAGCAAGTCGCCCAGATGCACCGCCGAAGTGAGCTGCGCGACGATAGGCACGCCCGCTTGCGGCGCGATGGTCGCCGAGGGATCGACCGCCACGGTCGCGCCGATCGCGGCGTTCGCAGCCGCCGGATCGGGCGCCGCCGGGCGCAGGATCAGCACTGCGATCGCGCCCGCCGCGGCGAACACCAGCGCCACCGCGAACAGCCAGAGCCTGCCCATCACCCATCTCCCCCGCCCAGATGCGCGGACCATGCCCCAGCGCGCGTCGCGGCGCCAGTCAGGCGAGATAGTCGGGCCTCACCCCGGCTTCTGCCCAATAGCGTTTGAGCCCCAACTCGCCGACGATCGAGTCGAACCGCGCGTCGCCGCGCATCGCTCGGGTCGAGGGCATGAACAACAAATGCGTCCGCCGGGCGCTCTGCGGGGTATAGCCCCCGGCCAGCGGCGGAAAGCGCTGCGGCGGTGTCGTGAAGCCTCGCGCGAAATAATAGGCTTGGGCGATCTGAAACCCAGTATCGACTCGGCCCAGCGTCACCGCGAACTGCATCGCATTCTCGGCGAAGCCCGCCCCGCGATGCGCCGCCGCCACATTGACGCGCATCGCCTCGTCTATATCGGCCTTGCGCCGCGATGCCGCCGCTTGCGCCACGATCATCACCATTTCGATATTGTCGCGCGGCACGTCGCGCGGCCGCCCCTCCAGATTGCGCCCCTGCGCCAGCGCCGCTTCGGCGCGCCCGGTGTGGAGCAGCAGGTAGAAGCGCGTGAACCACACGGCGAGATCGGTGGGGTAGAGCGCATAGACCTGCTCGATCGCCCGGTCGGCCTCGGCCAGCCGGTCCGCCGCCCACAGCGCCTGCACCCGTTCGTAGAGCGTGCCCACCGATGGCGGCGCGCTGAGCAAAGCCTGATCGTACAGCCGCGCCGCCTCGCGGCACCGGCCCACGCTCATCATCAGCCCGGCGAGCGATCCGAGCAGCAGATCCTGATCGGGATGCGCCTCGACCGCCGCCCTCAGCGCGCGCTCCATGCCGATCTGGTTACCTTGCCGCGTCAGCAGCATCGCCAGCCCGGCACGCGCCATCAGGTTTCCGGGATCGAGCTGATCGGCGCGCGCCGCCGCCGCCCGGGCGAGCGCCGCCAGCGACTGGAAGGAAGGCGGCCCGCGCCATTTGCCCGCGACCACATAGGCGCAGGCCAGCAGCCCCCAGCCATCGGCATAATCAGGGCGTACATCGACGACATGGCGCAACAGGTTCAGCGCCTCGGTATAGGCGCCATTGTTCTGGCGCCGCATCGCCGCCATCGCCTGATCGACGAACGGCGCGACGTCGGCGGGGACGGGACGCCGCCGGGGGCGCAGCCACCAGGCCCCCGCGCCGCCCGCCGCCGCCAGTCCCGCGACGCCCATCCCGGCGATCAGCCCGCGCCGCCCGATCCTGAGCGGGCCCGCCGGCCGCGCGCCGTCGCTCAGCACCAGCCGGTAGCCGACCTTGTTGACTGTCTCGATCCGGAAGGCGCCGCCGCAGAATTCCTCGGCCGATCGCCGCAGCCGCGAGATCACCCGGTTGATCGCGTCCTCGCCGACGATCCGCCCTTCCCAGCAGCGCCGGGTCAGCGCGTCGCGCGTCACGATCGCGCCCTCGGCCTCGGCGAGCGCGACCAGCACCTGCATCACGCGCGGCTCGATGATCTGGCCGGACCCGTCGGCGCGGCGGAGCGTGCGCAGCGACGGCTGCACCAGCACCGCGCCCAGCCGCAGCTCGTGCGCCTCGCCCAGATCGATTCTGCCTGAATCTCCCAACCCGCATATCCCTTGCCGCGATGAAGCACGCACTGTTGGCCCGGGGGCTGAACGCCAGATGTATCGCGGTGCGATCAGCATTTGATCGGCAGATGATCAGCTTCGCGCGGGGGCGGCATCCGCACCAGCTCGTCCCCAATACCGGGCGTGTCAGGTCAATAAGGCACTTCCCTTGGGGCCCAATCCCCGACAGATTGCGCCATCCAAACCCGCGCCGAGTCCATCGGCGCCCTCCCGGGGACGCAATCATGACCGAATTCTCTCGCCGCGAAGCGCTTGCCGCTGCCGCGTTCGTTGGCCTTGCCGCCGCCATGCCCGCCTGGGCGCAGGATGCCGCCCGCGACACCGCGCAGTGGGACCTGACCGAAATCTATCCGAACGACGCCGCCTGGGACCAGGCGCGCAAGGGCGCGCTCGCGGCACTTCCGGGCATCGCCAAGTATAAGGGCCGGCTGGGCGAGAGCGCGAATGCGCTCGCCGAGGCGCTGGTGCTCCAGTCCGATCTCGGCCGCACGATCGCGCGGGTCTATGTCTATGTCAGCCTCAAGGGCGACGAGGATGTCCGCAATTCGGCCTATCAGGAGAAGCAGGCCCAGGCCGGCGATCTCTACACCGCGTACGGCGAAGCGACCGCCTGGTTCAGCCCCGAGCTGCTGACCCTCGGCGCGGACAAGATCAACGGCTTCGTCGCATCGAACGACACGCTCAGGAAGCGCTTCGACTTCCTGCTCGCCAACATCGTCCGTCAGGCCGAGCATACGCTGGGCGCCGATGCCGAGCGCGTTCTCGCGCTGTCGGGCAATCCGCTGGGCACTGCGGGCGAAGTCGCCAGCCAGTTGCGCTCGTCGGACATTCCGTGGCCGACGGTGACGCTGTCGACCGGCAAGGAAGTCCGGCTGGATTCGCAGGGCTATGGCGCCAATCGCGACGCCCCGAACCGCGACGACCGCAAGCTCGTCTTCGACACGTTCTGGACCGCGCACGCCAAGTTTCAGAACTCGTTCGGCACCACCTATAACGGCCAGGTCCAGGCCGACATCTTCTATGCCAAGGCGCGCAAATATCCGAGTGCGCTCGCCAGCGCGCTGTCAGGCAACAATATTCCGGAGAGCGTCTATCGCACGCTGGTGGCCGAGGCGAACAAGGGCCTGCCCCAGCTCCACCGCTATTTCGAGTTGCGCCGCCGCATCCTGAAGCTGCCCGATCTCGGCTATTGGGACATTTATCCGCCGCTCGTCGCGCTCGACAAGCCGTTCACGCTCGATCAGATGCGCACCACCACGCTCGAGGCGGTCAAGCCGCTCGGCCCCGATTATCAGGCGCGCATCGCCAAGGCGACCGCGGCGAAGTGGATGGATCCGTGGCCGCGCCAGGGCAAGCGTCCCGGCGCCTATATGCAGCCGGGGGCGTATGACGTTCATCCCTATCTGCTGCTCAACCTCACCGAGAAATATGACGGGCTGAGCACCTATGCCCATGAATGGGGCCATGCGCTCCACTCGCTGCTGGCGAACAGCACGCAGGTCTATGAAAAGGCCGATTACCCGATCTTCCTCGCGGAAATCGCCTCGACGCTGAACGAGGACCTGCTCGCGGCGCACATGCTCAAGAACGCCAGGACCAAGGAAGAGAAGCTCTTCTACCTCGGCATGCAGATGGAGAATATCCGCGGCACCTTCTATCGCCAGACGATGTTCGCAGAGTTCGAGTTGAAGGCGCACGATCTCGCCGAAGCGGGCGAAGGCCTGTCGGGCAAGAAATTCACCGAAGTCTATTTCGACCTGCTCAAGCGCTACCACGGCCCGAACGTCAAAATGGAGGACGTGTACGGCAATGAGTGGGCGTACATCCCCCATTTCTACAATGCGTTCTACGTGTTCCAGTACGCCACCTGCATCTCCGCCGCGGGCTTCTTCTCGCGGGCGATCCTGAGTGGCGGACCCAAGGAGCGCGACAACTATCTCTCGGTGCTCAAGGCGGGCGGATCGGACTATCCGGTCGAGATTCTCAAGCGCGCGGGCCTCGATATGACGACTCCGGCGCCGTATCAGGCGCTGATCGCCAACTTCAAGGACACGCTGGACCAGGCCGAGGCGCTGCTGGGGTGAACCTTCTAAAGCCCCTCCCCTTCAGGGGAGGGGCTTAGCTCGCCTCGCTCAACCGCGCGGCCATCCAGTCATTCACCAGCACGTCGATCACCAGATGCACCCGGTCGGCATCGCCGCGGTTCGCCACGCTGTGCGGATCGGCGAGGCGGAGATACCAGGCCTCGCCCGGCAGCATCGTCACCGGCACACGGTTGAGCCGGAACTCGACCCCGTCATTGGTCACCACGGGCACATGGATTCGCGCCACGCCTTCCTCGGCGGCGAGATCATTGTCGTGATGCTCCTTGATCACCGATCCCGGGGTCAGCCGCATCAGCCGCGCGCTGGTCACCGGGCATTGGAACGCGGCGATCGCTTCGGCGAAATAGGGCGTCCGTTCGAGGAACACCGTATCGACGAAATCGACCGCGCCCGGCGGCGAATAGATCATCTGGATCGGATGCGTCGCCCTCGCCGGCGCGCGCAGCGGCAGCACGCTCCAGTCACCTTCGTAATTCTGCCGCACGAAATGCGCGACCCAATCGGCGCCCTCGAGCGACGCGAGGTCCGCCGCCAGCCGCGCCGCGTCGAAAGCGAGCGGAAGCCGCACGCGATCGGGATAAGGGGCTCCGGACTGGGGCAGACTGGCCATAGTCCGCGACCCTATCCGCCACGCCGACGATTGCAATGCGGCCCGGCCCCGGCGATGGAACGGCGATGAACCATGCTTCCCCGCTCGACCGCTTCCGCGCCGCCGTGATGGCCGATCCCGCCGTGCAACAGGCACTCGCCGAACTGCGCGACCCGGTGGCGTTCGAGGCGCTCGCGGTCGAATGGGCGAATGCGCGCGGCATTCCGCTCGCCGGCGCCGACATCGCCGCGGCCGTCCGCCCCGATCCGCTCGGCATCCATGGCTTCGCACCGGCCCCGCAATCGGGCACCGCCTGGCCGCCCCGTCAATGGCTGCCGGCGCGCTGCGCAATCGAAGCGGGACTCGCGATCGACTGGCACCATTATGCCGGCGAGACGCTGAGCGATTCCTTCTTCGAGGATTCGCGCGCGCGCATCGCCGCGCGCCCGTTCAATCAGCTGTTCCGCTATCGCACCCAGTTCATGGATTTCGTCCAGGCTGGGCGCGAGGGCGCGGTGGCGCCGGATGGGTTCATCTTTCATATGTCGCGCTGCGGCTCGACTCTGGTGTCGCAGATGTTGGCGACGCTGCCCGGCACGCTCAGCCTTTCCGAGCCCGCGCCGCTCGACACCTTCGTCCAGCTGCCGCTGTTCGCGCGGGGCGTCACGGCCGAGCTTCACATCGAAGCGATCCGCGCGATGGTCGCCGCGCTCGGACGCGACCGCAGCGGAAACTCGACTCGCTATTTCATCAAGCTCGACAGCTGGCATACGCTGGCGCTGCCGCTGTTCCGCGCGGCCTTTCCCGATGTGCCGTGGATCTTCCTCTACCGTGAGCCGATCGAAGTCCTCGTCTCGCAGGAGCGGATGCGCGGCGCCCAGACCGCCCCGGGGGTGCTTCCGCCGCAGGTGCTGGGCTTCACCGAGGAGGAAATGAACCTGCCCGATGTCGACTATATCGCCCGCGTGCTCGCGCGGACCTGCGCGGCGGTGGTCGATCATTGGGGGCTGGGCGGCGGCATCGCCGTCGATTACCGCGAGCTGCCCGAAGCGATGTTCAGCCGCATCCTCCCGCATTTCGGGATCGACCCGACCCCGGAGGAACGCACGCTGCTGGAGGCCGCTTCGGGCCGCGATGCCAAGGCGCCGCAGACCAGCTTCATGCAGGACAGCGCGAAGAAGCGCGACGAAGCCAGCCCCGCCACCCGCGCCGCCGCGGACCGCCACATGGCCGAAATCCATGCGCGCCTTCAGATGCTGAACACGAGTGTTTAGGGTTTCTTCCGCGCCTCGATCAGCTTCTTGACCTCCTGGCTGCGCCCGCGCGGCAGGATCAGAACATCGTCGCCGTGTGCGACCACGATCAGGTCGGTCACGCCGACCAAAGCGACGTGCTTGCCCGCGCCCGCGCGGACCAGGCAGTTGCTTCCCTCGAGGATGACCACGTCGCCGGTGCAGGCATTGCCGTCGCCGTCGCAGGCGCTCAGCGCGTGCAGCGCATCCCAGCTGCCGACATCGCTCCATCCCATCGCGACGGGAACCACCGCGACTCGGTCCGCCTTTTCCATCACCGCATAATCGATCGAATCGGCGGGCGAGGCGGCGAACAGATCGGAGTCGGGATAGATGCGCGCGCCCTGCCGCCGCGCCGCGTCCATCGATGCCTGCGCCGCGATCAGCATGCCGGGCGCATGGACGCTCAGCGCGCCCAGGAACATATCGGCCCGGAACAGGAAGATGCCGCCGTTCCACGCATGATTGCCCGAGGCCAGCATCGCCTCGGCCTTGTCGCGCGGCGGCTTCTCGACGAAGCGATCGACGCGGTGGACGCCTTGGGCCAGTTCCTCGCCGACCTTGATCCAGCCATAGCCGGTCTCCGCTGCATCGGGTGTGATCCCGAACGTCACCAGCCAGCCCTGCTCGACCAAAGGCAGCGCCGCATGGATCGCCGCATGAAAGGCCGGGACATCGGCAATGACGTGATCCGACGGCATCACCAGCAGCGGATCGGCGCCGCCGCCCGCCGCGATCGCCGCCAGCGCGATCGCCGGGGCGGTATTGCGGCCCACGGGTTCGAGGATCAGCGCCTGCGCGTCCTCCCCGACCGAGCCGAGCTGTTCCTCGACCATATCGGCATGCGCGGCGTTGGCGACGACGATCGCCCGGCCGAAACGCTCGCTCCCGCCCGTCCGCCGCGCGGTGAGCTGGAGCATCGTCTCCTCGGCGGTGAGCGCGAGCAATTGCTTGGGCCGCTCGGGCCGCGATTCGGGCCATAGCCGCGTGCCCGATCCACCCGACAGGATGACAGGAATGATCGGCTTGGACTCCGGCATGCGCGAAAGCTCCTCGTTCATATCGTTGATGGTAGTGATTGCGCCGCGCGTCAAACGGCTCCGTCGCCCCGAGGTTTCACGCGGACCGGGCGAATTTCGTTTGTTCGATCGCCTCACGGCAATGTGCGGTGCCAGCGCGTTCCCCCCACCCGGCCACCCAGCACGATAGTAACCTATGGGTGGCGGGGTGGGGGAGCGGGCTGGCACCGCACGTTCAGCGGTAGCTGAACCACAGAGCATGTCGGTTTTGTTTACACATCGCCGCTATGCCGGGCCCGTCATGATCCGGCTGTTCAAGCATTATGTTCCCAATGCCGTGCTGCTGCTCGGCGTGCTCGACATCGTCCTGCTGCTCGTCGCGGGCGAGCTGGGCTGGACGCTGCGCATGAACCAGATCGGCCTGGCGCCGCTCCCGCTCCATACGCGCCTGCCCCAGCTTGCAAGCTTCGCGATCGTGCTCGAAGTCGCGATGGTCTCGGTCGGTGTCTATGGCGCCGATGCGCTCCAGTCGCTCCGTTACGCGACCGCGCGGCTGATCGTCGCGATCTCGCTGGGCGTGATCTTGCTCAGCACGGTCTATTTCCTCGTGCCAGAACTGACGCTGTGGCGCTCCAATCTGCTTTACGCGATGGGCCTTTCGATCGTCGCTTTGATCTTCCTGCGCATCCTTTTGGGCAAGGCGCTGGGCAGCCAGGCGTTCAAGCGGCGCATCGTGGTGCTCGGCGCGGGCGCGCGGGCGCAGCGGCTCAAGGAACTCTCCAAGACTCCGGGCGCCGCGTTCGCCGTGGTTGGCTACATCGCGATGAGCGAGGCCCAGCGCGTCATCCCCGAAGCGATCGCGCGCGACGCCATCTACAATCTCGCCGACCATGTCGTCCTGCTCAACGCCAGCGAAGTCGTGCTCGCGCTGGAGGAGCGCCGCAACGCGCTCCCGCTCAAGGATCTGCTGCGGATCAAGACCACCGGCGTCCATGTCAACGAGATCTCGACCTTCCTGGAACGCGAGACCGGCCGGGTCGATCTCGACAGCGTCAGCCCCTCCTGGCTGATCTTCTCCGACGGTTTCTCGTCGGGCCGGATGCTGTCGAGCATGTTCAAGCGGTTCTTCGACATTTCGGCGAGCCTCGCCCTGCTCGTCCTCGCGCTGCCGCTGATCCTGATCGGGGTCATCGCGGTGAAGCTCGATTCGAAGGGCCCGGCCTTTTACCGCCAGCGCCGCGTCGGCCTGTACGGCGTGGGCTTCGATATCGTGAAGCTGCGCTCGATGCGGATCGACGCCGAAGCGGGCGGACAGGCGGTATGGGCCGAAAAGAACGATCCGCGCATCACTCGCGTCGGCCGGATCATCCGCAAGTGCCGCATCGACGAGTTGCCGCAATGCTGGAGCGTGCTCAAGGGCGAGATGAGCTTTGTCGGGCCCCGGCCGGAGCGGCCCCAGTTCGTCGAGGATCTCGAACAGAAGCTCAATTATTATGCCGAGCGCCACATGGTGAAGCCCGGCATCACCGGCTGGGCACAGATCAATTACCCCTATGGCGCGTCGATCGAGGATGCCCGGCAGAAGCTCGAATACGATCTTTATTATGCCAAGAATTACTCGCCCTTCCTCGACATATTGATCCTGCTCCAGACGCTGCGCGTCGTGCTGTTCCCGGAGGGCGCGCGGTGATCGCCTCGTTGACCTTGTGGACGCATGCGCTCGCCGCCCTGCTGTTCGGCGCGCTCGCTTTGTGGGCGTGGCAGCGCAAGGAAGGGGGTGTGCCGCGCCGCTCGCTGGCGGTGGCACTGGGGCTGACCGCGCTGTGGGCGCTGTCGGTCGCGGGCAGCGGCGAGACCGAAACCGGCACGCGCATCGCGGAGACGCTGCGCAACCTCGCCTGGCTCGGCTTTATGATCCTGCTCCACCGGCGCGACGGCAATGTCCGCCCGCCCGTCGCGCTGGGCACGGTCTATGGCGTGGTCGCGCTGGTCGCGCTCGCATCGGTGATCCTCCACATCATCGGCACCGCCGAGCCGGCCTCCGAGGAGATCCTCAACGCGGCTTTGCTGCTGCGGATGCTGGTCGCGGTCGCGGCGCTGGTGCTGGTGCGCGCACTCTATTCGGCGACCGAAGGCGCACAGGCGGGATTGCGCTGGATCGTGCTTGCGCTGGGCGGGCTGTGGTTCCTCGATTTCAACCTGTTCACTGCCGCCTATCTCACGGCCTCGCAGCCGCAGGGACTGGCGGCGCTGCGCGGCTTCGGAGTGATCGTGCTCGCCGCGGGGATGGCCAGCGCGCTCAATCGCAGGGACGACTGGAACGTGCAGGTCTCGCGCACCGTCGCCTATCAGTCGATGTCGCTGGTCGCGATCGGCGCCTATTTCGCGCTGCTCGCGCTCGTTTCCAGCGCCATCGCCACGGTGGGCGGCCACAATGCCCGCGTGCTCCAGACCGCCTTCGTCTTCGGTTCGACCGCGGCGATCCTGACGCTCGTCTCCTCGTCCTGGCTGCGCGCCTGGACCAAGGTGAAGCTCGCCAAGCATTTCTTCCGCCATCGCTATGACTATCGCTCCGAATGGATGCGCTTCACCGAAACGCTGGGTGCTCCCGGCGGGACCGCCGCGCTCGACGAGCGCATCGTCAAGGCCATCGCGGACCTGACCGATTCGCCCGGCGGGGTGCTGCTCGTCCCCGAAGGCAATGGGCTGGGCATGGGCGCGACCTGGAATTGGGAGCCCGACGCGGCGGGCCCAGCCGATGCCGCGCTCGCGCTCCATCTCGCCGCGACCGGGCGCATCCTCGACATCGAGATGCTGCGCGGCAGCGACGGAGTCGAGGCGGCGTTGCTCCCGCAATGGATGCTCGACCACAAACAGGCCTGGGTGCTGGTGCCACTGCCGCATCTCGATGCGCTCGCCGGCGCGATCCTGCTCGCGCGCCCGCCGGTCAGCCGCCCGCTCGACTGGGAGGATTTCGACCTGCTCAAGGTGGCGGGGCGCCAGGCCGCCTCCTACCTCGCCGAGACTCGCGCGCAGGAAGCGCTAGCCGACGCCCAGCGCTTCGACGAGTTCAACCGCCGCTTCGCCTTCATCCTTCACGACATCAAGAATCTGGTGAGCCAATTGACGCTCACGGCACGGAACGCCGAGCGCCATGCCGACAAGCCCGAATTCCGCGCCGACATGGTCGAGACGCTGCGCGATTCGGCCGACAAGATGAACGCGCTGCTCGCCCGGCTCTCGCAGACCGGTCCGCGCCGCCCCGAAGGACTCCGGGCCATCGAGATCGTCCCACTGGTCGAGCGCCTCGCCATCGCGCGGCGCGGCCAGCACCCGCTGGTGACATCGGGAGCGCGCGCCGCGATCGCGCTCGCCGATCCCGCCGCGCTCGAGCAAGTGCTCGGCCACCTCGTCCAGAACGCCATCGACGCCAGCCCGCCGCACGAACCCGTCACCCTCGCGGTCTCGGCCGACGGGCTCAACGTCACCATCGACGTGATCGATCAGGGCTGCGGCATGTCCCCCGGCTTCGTCCGCGACCGGCTGTTCAAGCCCTTCGTCTCGTCCAAGCCTGGCGGCTTCGGGATCGGCGCCTATGAATCGCGGGCGCTCGCCGCCGCGATGCAGGGCCGGATCGAAGTCGCGTCGCAGGAGGGCCGGGGCAGCCGCTTCAGCCTGATCCTCAAGGCCGCGCATGCCGCCAACCTCACGACGGAGCGCGCGGCATGAGCAAGATCGACCTCCAGCCGCCTCGCGCGCTTCCCAAGCTGCTGATCGTCGAGGACGATGCCGGGCTCCAGCGCCAGTTGCGCTGGGCCTATGACGGCTATGAGATCCTCACCGCATCGACGCGCGAAGAGGCTATCGCCGCGCTGCGGGCGGAGGAGCCGCCCGTGGTCACGCTCGACCTGGGCCTCCCGCCCGATCCCGACGGCACAACCGAAGGCTTCGCGACGCTCGAGACGATCCTGTCCTTGCGCCCCGATACCAAGGTGATCGTCGCGTCGGGCCATGGCGCGCATGAATCGATGCTCCGCGCGATTTCGCTGGGGGCATGGGATTTCTACCAGAAGCCGATCGACATCGACGCGCTCGGCCTGATCGTCGCGCGCGCCTTCCATGTCCACCGGCTAGAGGCCGAGAATCGCCGTCTTGCGGAGCGGGTAGAGGCCGGCGCGGTGCTGGGCGGGATGATCACCGGCAGCCCCGAAATGCTCAAGGTCACCCGCACGATCGAGCGCGTCGCCGTGGCGGATGTCTCGGTAATGCTGCTCGGCGCGAGCGGCACCGGCAAGGAATTGCTCGCCCGGGGCTTGCACGAATCGAGCCCGCGCAAGAAGGGCGCGTTCGTCGCGATCAATTGCGCCGCGATCCCCGAAACCCTGCTCGAATCCGAGCTGTTCGGGCATGAGAAGGGCGCGTTTACCGGCGCGGTGAAGACCACCGAGGGCAAGATCGAACAGGCCCATGGCGGCACGCTCTTCCTCGACGAGATCGGCGACGTGCCGTTGCCGCTCCAGGTCAAGCTCCTCCGCTTCCTCCAGGAGCGCGTGATCGAGCGGATCGGCGGGCGCAAGGCAATCGATGTCGACACCCGCATCGTCTGCGCCACGCACCAGGATATCGACGCCATGGTCGCGGCGGGCAGCTTCCGCGAGGATCTCTATTACCGCTTGGCGGAAATCGTCATCCGCATCCCCTCGCTCGCCGAGCGCCCGGGCGATGCCGGCCTGCTCGCGCGCCATTTCCTCAAGAAATATGCGACGAGCATGAATATGGGCGTCCGCAATTTCGCCCCCGATGCGCTCGCCGCGATCGATGCCTGGGGCTGGCCCGGCAATGTCCGCGAGCTGGAGAATCGCGTGAAGCGCGCGGTGATCATGGCCGATGGCAAGCATGTCACTGCCGCCGATCTCGATCTCGAAGGGCAGGCTGACAGCCTTCCCGTCAACCTCAAGGCCGCGCGCGAGACCGCAGACCGCAAGGCGATCCGCCACGCGCTCGCCCGCGCCGAGGGGAATATTTCGGGCACCGCGCGCCTGCTCGGGATCAGCCGCCCCACCCTCTACGATCTGATGAAGGCCTATGACCTCCAGCCGTAAATCGCGCCGCAAGCAGCGCTCCCCGCTCCTCCGCCGCGCGCTCGTCGTGCTCGGCGCATTCGGCGCGTTCGGGATCGCGCTCTACGCCTTCTTCGTCCTCTCGCCGGTCCGGCTCGATCCGGCCGCGTCGCGCGCATCGGCCGAAAAAGCCGCCGCCCAGCTGCGTGAGGGCAATGCCAGCGCCGCGCGCCAGTCCGCGCTCGCCGCCGTGCGCAGCGATCCCAATTCGGCGGACGCGCATTTGCTGCTCGCGCGCGCCCAACTCGAACTGGGCGACGGCGTCGCCGCCGAAGCCGAACTCAAGCGCGCCAATGACGGGGGCATCGACCCCAGGCTCACGCATCATCTCCGCGCCGAAGCGCTGCTGCTCGAAGGCGACGCCCAAAAGGCAGTCGCCGAAGCCGGAAAAACCGACCCCAAATTCCGCAACTATGGCCTGCGCATCCGCGCCCGCGCACTGACGGCGCTCGGCAACCTCGCCGGCGCGCGCGATGCGCTCGATGAAGCCATCCGCATCGCGCCCAAGGATGTCGATGTCTGGACCGAGACCGGGCGCTTCCGCTTCGCCGTGGGCGATATTGCCGGCGCCATCGCCGCCTCGCAGCGCGCGGTCGAGCTCGACGCCAACAATCTCGACGCGCTGCTGCTCCGCGCCAAGCTGGTCCGCACGCAATATGGCCTTGTCGCCTCGCTCCCCTGGTTCGAGCGCGCGCTCGCCCGCGATCCTTTCCATCACGATGCGCTGATCGAATATGCAGCGACCCTCGGCGATGCCGGTCGCGCCAGCGACATGCTCGCCGCCACAAGGCGGGCGCTCGAAGCGCGTCCGGGCAGCCCGCAGGCCTTCTACCTCCAGGCCGTGCTCGCGGCGCGCGCGGGCGATTACGACCTGGCCCGGACGCTGGTCGAAAAGACCGGCGGCGCGCTCGATGCGCTTCCCGGGATGATGCTGCTCGCGGGCGCGCTCGACCTCGAGGAAGGCGATAACGAGCAGGCGCTCAACCGCTTGCGCGAGCTGGTCGGCACCCAGCCGATGAACATCACCGCGCGCAAATTGCTGGGCGTGGCGCTGCTCCGCGGTGACGCCGCGCGCAACGCGCTCGATATCCTCCGCCCGGTGGCGCTGCGCGGCGATGCCGACAGCTATTCGCTGACTCTGGTGGCGCGCGGGTTCGAGCGGATCGGCGACCGGACCAACGCCGCGCGCTTCCTCGACCGCGCATCCTTCCCCGCGCGCGACGGCTCGACGCCCTTCTCGGCGGACGACAGCCTCGCCGTGCTCGGCGCACCCGCGCAGGAACGCCCCAACGATCCCGGCGCGATCGTCCCGCTGATCCGCGCCTTGGTCGAGGGGGGCAACAGCGCCGCCGCGCTCGCCCGCGCGCAGCAGATGGTCCGCGACAATCCGGGCGTGCCCGGGGCCTATGTGTTGCTCGGCGACGTGCTGATGGTGCAAGGCAGGAGCGGCGACGCGGCCACTGCCTACAAGCAGGCCGCCGATCTCCGCTTCGACGAACCGACCATGCTGCGGCTGGTCGAGGCGCTCGCCGATGCGGGCCGCCGCGGCGAAGCCTCGCAAGTGCTGGCGCTGTTCCTGTCGCAGAACCCGATGAGCATGGCCGGGCTGCGCATGTCGGCGCATTGGCAGCTCGCCAGTGGCGATTTCGACGCCGCGATCGTCACGCTGGAGGGGCTCCATGCCCGGATCGGCGACGGCGATGCCGCGCTCAACGCCGATCTCGCTATCGCTTATGCCGGCGCGGGCGATGCCGATCAGGCCAAGGCATATGGCGAGGACGCCTATGCCCTTGCCCCCGGCAATCCCGCCACCGCCGACGCCTATGGCTGGGCGCTGTTCCAGGCCGGCGACAATGAAGGCGCGCTGGAGTTACTGCAAAAGGCGGTGATCCTCGCCCCGCGCCATTCGGGACTGCGCTGGCATCTCGCCCAGATCTATGCCGAGATGAAGCACCCCGCCGAAGCCCGCGCTCAGGCGCAGACCGCGTTGGCCGACCCGCTTTTCGCGGACCGGCCGGCGGCACAGGCGCTATTGGCGAAGCTAGGCTAACTTCCTCCCCAGCGCGGGGAGGAATGGCTATACCTTCTCCATGGACACGCTGGACCGCATCGCCGCCGCGCTCGAGCGCCTCTCCCCGCCGCCCGCCGCCCCGGCGGACCCGCTCGCGCACCCCGCCTATGTCTGGCGCGACCATGCGCTGGTTCCGGCACGCGCGTTCGATCCCCTCCCGCTCGCCCTGCTCCACGCCGTCGATGCCCAGCGCGACGCGCTCACCGCCAACCTCACGCGCCTCGCCGCCGGCCATGCCGCGCAGGACGTGCTGCTATGGGGCGCGCGCGGCACCGGCAAGTCGGCGCTCGTCAAGAGCGCGGTCGCCGAGGTCCAGGCGCAAAATGCACAAGGGGGGCGCGGCAATCTCGCGCTGATCGAAGCAGTGACGCCCCAGCTCGACACGCTACCCCAGCTTTTCGCCGCCATCGCATCCGTCCCCCGCGCCTTCGCGATCTTCATCGACGATCTCGGCTTCGACGCTGCCGGAGACGCCCGCGCGCTGCGCTCGATGCTGGAAGGCGGGGCGGAGGCGCGCCCGGCCAATGCCCGCCTGCTCGTCACCTCGAACCGCCGCCACTTGATTCCGCGCGACATCGCCGAGCAATCCTCCGCGATCAATCCGCGCGATTCCATCGACGACAGCCTCGCGCTGGCCGACCGCTTCGGGCTCAGCCTGGGCTTCCACGTCATCGATCAGGACACCTATCTCGCCATCGTGAGCACCTATTGCGAGGCGCATGGCCTGCCCTTCGATGGCGCCGAAGCCGTCAATTGGGCGACGCGGCGAGGCAGCCGCTCGGGCCGGGTGGCGTGGCAATATGTGGCGGACCTGGCGGGTAGGAATGGGAAGGCGCTCTAAAATTCCTCCCCGGAACGGGGAGGGGGACCGCCGCGAAGCGGTGGTGGAGGGGGCCCGCCATCCCCAACGGATTCCCGGCCGGATAACGGGCCCCCTCCGTCAGGCTTCGCCTGCCACCTCCCCGTTCCGGGGAGGATTTATCAGTTAACCCAGCCCCTCGACCATCTCCGCCAGCTCGAGCCAGCGCATCTCGGCCGCATCCTTCTCGTCGCGCGCCGCCGCCACGGCTTTCATCAGCGCGTCGAACTTCGGTCGGTCCTTGGTATAGAGGGAGCCGTCCATCAGCGCCGCTTCGTCACGCACGATCGCCGCGTCGAGGGCCTCGATCCGCGCGGGCAGCAAGTCGTAATCGCGCTGGTCCTTGTAGCTGAGCTTGGTCACTTTCTTCGGCGCCTCGGCCACCGGCGCGGCCTTCGCCGCAGCCTTTTTCGCCTCGGGCCGCTTCTTCCGCTTCGCTTCCCAATCGGCATAGCCGCCCGCGACCATGTCCACGGTACCGCTGCCGTCGAGGCCGAGCGTCACCGTCACTGTCCGGTCGAGAAAGTCGCGGTCATGGCTGACGATCAGCACCGTGCCTTCGTAATCGGCGATGACTTCCTGGAGCAGGTCGAGCGTTTCCAGATCGAGATCGTTGGTCGGCTCGTCGAGCACCAGCAGGTTCGAAGGCCGGGCGAATTCGCGCGCGAGCAACAGGCGCGAACGCTCGCCGCCCGAGAGCGTCCCGATCTTGGCATCGACCAGATTGGGCTCGAACAGGAACTCCTTGAGATAGCCGTGAATATGCTTGCGCACGCCAAGCACGTCGATCCATTCGCCGCCATCGGCCAGCACGTCGCGCACGGTCTTTTCGGGCGCCATCAGGCTGCGCTGCTGGTCGATCACCACCTTGTCGAGCGTCTTGGCGAGCCGGATGCCGCCCTCGTCGGGGGCCAGTTCGCCGGTCAGCAACTTGAGCAGAGTCGATTTGCCCGCGCCGTTCGCGCCGACGATCCCGATCCGGTCGCCGCGCGTCACGCGCAGGCTGAGATCCTTGATGATCGTGCGGTCCCCGAAGCGCTTGGTCACATGCTTGGCGTCGATCACCACCTTGGTCTGCGCGCCGTCGCTGCCGATCGTGATCGCCGCCGCGCCCTGCGGCCCCATCATCGCCGCCCGCGTCGCGCGCATCTCATAGAGTTTGGTCAGCCGGCCCTGGTTGCGCTTGCGCCGCCCGGTGACGCCGCGCAGCAGCCAATGCTCCTCGAGCTTGAGCTTGGCGTCGAGCCGCTGTGCATTGCGCTCCTCATCGGCATAAACCTGTTCGGTCCATGCCTCGAACCCGCCAAAGCCGATCTCGGCGCGCCGGATCGCGCCGCGATCGAGCCACAGCGTCTGCCTGGTCAGCCGGGTCAGGAAGGTCCGGTCATGGCTGATCGCTATGAACGCCCCGCTATATTTGCCCAGCCAGCCCTCCAGCCAGTCGATCGCGGCGATATCGAGATGGTTGGTCGGCTCGTCCATCAGCAGCACGTCGGGGCCCATCGCCAGCGCCCGCGCGATCGCCGCGCGCCGCCGCTCGCCGCCCGATGCGGTCTGGGCATCAATGCTCAGGTCCACGCCCAGCTGATCGGCAATCGCCTCGACTTCGTGCGGCTCGGGCGCGCCGTCGCCCGACAGCGCGAAATCGCGCAGCGTCGCGAAGCCATCGACCCTGGGGTCCTGCTCGAGCAGCACCACCTTGGTCCCCGGCTGGATCGTTCGCCGTCCCTCGTCGCTGTCGATCGTCCCCGCGATCAGCTTGAGCAAGGTGGTCTTGCCCGCGCCGTTGCGCCCGATCAGCGCCAGCCGGTCGCGCTGCCCGACATAGATGTCGAGCCCGCGGAACAGCCAGCCAGAACCCTGGACGAGCCCAAGGCCCTCGTAACTTAGCACCGGTGCAGCCATGCCGGGCCACCTAGGCGGTGAGCGTGTTCCCCGCAAGTTGCTGCGAACTGACAAGCATGTTCAGGGGGTATTCAACGCCATCCCTCTATGCCAGACCCATGGCGATGGTTGTGAAACCCGTTCTGTTTGCATGTCTGTCAGTGCTCGCACTGACGGCGGCGACCGCGCACGACACGCATCCGGGCGTGCGCCAGGACAGCGCCCAGGAGGCCGCGAGCCGGGGCCGCCAGCAGAAGCAGCTGCTCCCCGTGCGCGAAATCGAACGGCGCGTGATCCCCACCATGGGCGGGGCGCAGTATCTGGGATTTCTCTTCGATCCGCAGACGAACATTTACACGCTCAAGTTCCTGCGCAATGGATCGGTCATCTGGGTGGACGTCGACGGCCGCACGGGCCGTATCGTCCGCCGCACCGGCTAAGGGCGGGAAAGAATATGCGTCTCCTGATCGTCGAGGACGAACCCAATCTGGGGCAGCAGCTCCGCAACGCACTCGAGGGCGCGGGCTATGCCGTCGATCTCGCCACGGATGGCGAGGAGGGGCATTTCCTCGGCTCGACCGAGCAATATGACGCGATCATTCTCGATCTGGGCCTGCCCGAGATCGACGGACTGACCGTGCTCGACCGCTGGCGCCGCGAAGGCCGCACAACCCCCGTGCTGGTGCTCACCGCGCGCGACAGCTGGTCGGACAAGGTCGCCGGGCTCGATGCCGGTGCCGACGATTATGTCGCCAAGCCCTTCCAGACCGAGGAGCTGATCGCGCGCCTGCGTGCATTGATCCGCCGCGCCTCGGGCAATGCCTCGGCCGAGCTGACCGCGGGCGACATCCGCCTCGATACGCGATCGGGCAAGGTCACCAAGGACGGCGAGCCGGTGAAGCTGACCGCGCAGGAATATAAGCTCCTCTCCTACCTGCTCCATCACAAGGGCAAGGTGGTCAGCCGCACCGAGCTGATCGAGCATATCTACGACCAGGATTTCGACCGCGATTCGAACACGATCGAAGTGTTCGTGACGCGCATCCGCAAGAAGCTGGGGCCCGATGTGATCACCACCATCCGCGGCCTTGGCTACAGCCTCGAAGAGCCCGCCGGAATTGCCTGAAGCCTCGCCCCTCGGGCTGAGGCTCGCGGGGGTCGGGGCCTATCTATCCAGCCGCTGGAAACGGCAGCCGCGCGCCGAAACGCCGCCGTCCGTCGAAGCGGCCGACGACGAGGACGGCTTCCAGCCGCGCACCTATGTCCGCGTGACCGGATCGGTCAGCCGCCGGATGATCTTCATCGCGGCGGGGTGGATCATGATGTTGCTCGTCGGCGGCGGCTATGCGCTCGACCGCGTGCTGGTGAGCGTCGTCACGCGCAATTTCGACGAGCAGCTGCAGCTGCTGATCAATTCGATGGTGGTCTCGGCCGAGCTCGGCCCCGGCGGCGAAGTCGTATTCAGCCGCGAGCTCGCCGATCAGGGGTTCATCGAACCCAATTCGGGCAGTTACTGGCAGATCAGCGGCGCGGGATACGAGACCTTCAAATCACGCTCGCTGTGGGATTCCAGCCTCAAGGTCCATGCCGAGCATGACGACCGCGAGCTCCATTATTACGACAGCAACGAGTTCCCCGACCAGCGTCTTCGCATCGCCGAACTCGACGCCAAGCTGCCGGGCTCGCAGGTGCGCTGGCGCTTCCAGGTGGCGCGCAGCCGCGTGCCGCTCGACGGCCAGATCGATTCGCTCAGGCGAACGCTGGTCCGCAGCTTCCTGCTGCTCGGGCTCGGGCTGATCGGCATGGCGGGCCTCCAGACCTGGTACGGCCTTCGTCCGCTGCGCAAGGTCCGCTCCGAAATCGCTCGCCTCCGCGCCGGCCAATCGAAACGGATCGAAGGCGCGATGCCCGCCGAAGTCGCGCCGATGGTCGAAGAACTCAACGCGCTGGTCGAACATAACGACCGCCAGGCCGAGGAAGCGCGCCGCCACGCGGGCAATCTCGCCCATGCGCTCAAGACTCCCTTGAGCGTCATCATGAACGCCGCCGCCGCGGGGCAGGCCGATCTGGGCCCCAGCGTGATCCGCGAGGCGCGGACGATGCGCCGCCAGATCGACCACCACCTCGCCCGCGCCCGCGCTGTC
>Ga0164241_10002259_pt1 | contig 21278 bp, 15 predicted proteins | sample OricomyardsoilBY_FD_108780 | JGI IMG/M metagenome (GOLD analysis project Ga0164241, IMG submission 108780) | Backyard soil microbial communities from Emeryville, California, USA - Original compost - Back yard soil (BY) | ecosystem: Environmental > Terrestrial > Soil > Unclassified | place: USA... | reverse complement strand
TCGCCCACCATCGTCACGCGCGACGGCAAGGCCTTCCTCGCGATCGGCACGCCCGGCGGCGACACCCAGGATCAGCAGATCGCCAATGTGCTGCTCAGTCTGATCCTGGGCAAGGAGGGCCTGCAGGAGGCCATCGAATCACCGCGCATCAACTCGCTGCATTTTCATGAATCCTTCAGCGACAAGCGCGATGCACCCGGCGAGATCGAGATCGAGACGCGCATCCCTGACGCGGTACTTGCGGCGCTGGCGCGTCGCGGCCATCGCATCCGCCTGGCAGGGGATTACGGAATCGCCACTGGCATCGTGGCGGCAGGCATACAGTCGCAGTACGCCACGCTGCGTGGCGGCGCGGACGTCAGAAGCGAGCGTTACGCATCCGGCTGGTGAGCCTCGCCTTCAGGTCAGGTACTTGCGAAAATGCACCAGCGCGCGATCCCATGACAGGTTGGCGGCCTTCTCGTCAAAGCGCGGCGTGGAGTTGTTGTGGAAGCCATGCTGCGTGCCTTCGTAGGTGAACGCCTCACAGGGCACACCCGCCGCCTTCAGTGCGGCCTGGAAGGCCGGACCCTGCGCGTTGATGCGCTCATCCATACCCGCATACTGCAGCAACAGGGCAGCCTTGATCTTCGATGTCTCGTCGGCCGTTGGCGCTGCACCGTAGTACGGCACGCCGGCAGCCAGATCCGCGCCCAGCGCCACGGCCAGCTGATTGACCATGCCCCCGCCCCAGCAAAAGCCCACCGCCCCCAGCTTGCCGGTGGCATTGGATTGTGACTTCAGGAAGCGCGCGCTGTTGATCATGTCCACACGCAGCTTGCCCTGGTCAAGTCCCGACTGCAGCGCCCGGCCTTCATCGTCGTTGCCCGGATAGCCGCCCACCGGCGCCAATCCATCTGGCGCCAGCGCCAGAAAGCCAGCCACGGCCAGCCGCCGCGCCACATCTTCCACGTACGGATTCAAGCCGCGGTTCTCGTGAAACACGATCACCGCGGGGAATGGACCGTTTCCGGCGGGCTGCACCAGATAGCCACGCATGGTGCCCGAGTTGCCGCCCGGTGACGGATAGGAGACGTAGCGCGCCTTGATGCGCGTGTCGGTGAAAGAGATGGTCTGCGCCTCGGCATAGCGCGGAAACAGCAGCTGCGCCATGGCCAGCGCAGAAACACCGCCGATGACCAGCGCCCGCGCGCGCACCAGGAATTCCCGCCGGTCGATATGACCGTGACAGTATTCGTCGTAGAGGGCGTAGACGCGCTGGTCGATGTGCGGTACGGCCGGCAACTGCACTGCAGGTTCAGTCATGACGAGGCCCTCGCTTTTTTAGTACCGCGAGGGTAGCACTTTTTAAAGCTGTGCCTTGTCGCGCCAATTGGCCAGCGTGCGGCGCTGGCGGATGCGCGCGATGTCGATCAGCATGCGCCCGGCCCAGCGATAGACATTGTTCTGAGCCACGGTATGGCGCATCAGCCGCATGCGCTTGCAACGCTCTTCCCGCGGCATCTCCAGCGCGGCCGCGATGGCCCGGGCGGTCTCACCGATGTCATAGGGATTCACCAGCAGCGCCTCGTGCATTTCGCGTGAGGCGCCGGCCAGCGTCGAGAGGATCAACACTCCGTCCTCATCGTCGCGCGCGGCCACGAACTCCTTCGACACCAGATTCATGCCGTCGTGCAGGCTGTTGACGATGAGCACGTCGCAGGCCCGATACAGCTCGAATACCTGCGGCGGCTCCTGGTGCTCGGCCAGCAGCACGATGGGCCGCCAGTGCGCGGTGGCAAAGCGCGCATTGATCCGCGTCACCTCCGCAAGCGTCTGCTCCTGCAGCGCCTGGTAGGCGGACAGCTTGCTGCGCGAAGGCGCCGCGACCTGCAGCAGCACCACCTTGCCGATCAGGTAGCTGGCCTTTTCCAGCAGCGCCTCCATGGCATGCAGGCGTTCCAGGATTCCCTTGGTGAAATCCCAGCGCTCCACGCCCAGCACGATGCGCGCCTCCGCTGCAATGTCGAAGCGTTCGCGCACCTGCTGCTGCGCCTGGGCCGGCGGTACCGTGGTGGCCAGCCATCGCGGTGGCCACTCGATGGAAATGGGGTAGGCGGCCACCCGACACTCATGGCCGCGTATCGTGACGGCCATGCGTTCGTGATCGATGCGGCATTCGATGTAGCGATCGACGGTTTCCAGGAAACTGTGGCAGTGCTGCAGGGTATGGAAGCCCAGAATGTCCGCCTGCAGCATGTGTTCCAGCAGTTCACGCCGCCACGGACATACGCCGAACGACTCGGCGGTAGGCCAGGGGATGTGCCAGAACAGCGCGATGGTCGCGCGCACGCGCCGCTCGCGGATCAGCTTGGGCAGCAACGCAAAGTGAAAGTCCTGGATCAGCACCACGGCCTCGCCGCCACCGGCCTCGCGCGCCACGGCATCGGCAAACTGGCCGTTCACCTCCTGATAGCACAACCAGTCGCGCTCGCGGAAAGCCGGACGCACATAGGCCATGTGACACAGCGACCACAGCCCCTCGGTGGAAAAGCCATAGTAGTAGCCCTGCTCCTGTTCCTCCGACAGCCACACCCGGCGCAGCGTATACACCGGATCCTCCGGCGGCACCTGCACACAGTCGCGACCATCGACCGCCAGCCGATCGCCGCTGCCGCTGCCATGCGCGATCCAGGTGCCCGAGCAGGCACGCATGATCGGTTCGATGGCCGTGACCATGCCGCTGGCGGGCAGATGCACACTGATGTTTCCGTTGGCGTCGAGACGGTGCACATACGGCTCACGATTCGACACCACCAGCATCTTGCAATCCGGCAGATGATCCTGCACCACGCGCTGCAACGCGAACGGCGTCCAGTTTTCCTGGTATTCGATCTCCTGGCGCTGCTGCTCTTCGAGCTCCTTGAGCACCTCGCGCACGCGCAGAAACAGCGGCGCCGAGGGACCTGCGGTATCGATGTCGTCCAGAAAGCGGCGGCTGCGCAGATCCCCCAGCAGGCGCCGCGTCCACGTATACAGCAGCAGCCGGAATCCGATGCCGGCCAGCGCGGCGAGCGCCACGATGGCGATCACGAAGCTGGCCAGCACGAAGGCGCGCGCCCGGGTCTGGCGGCGATCGATGTAGCTCAGGTCGTGGATCAGCACCGCCTGGAAGAACTGGCCATCGCCACCGCGCAGGGGAAAACGGAATATGCCCACGCGGACATTCGCGGCCAGCGTTTCGGTGCGCTCGCCGGGGGCCGCGACGCGCTGGCAGCGCACATCGGCCGGCACGCCGGCGGTTCGCACCACCTCGGTGCCGCTGGAATTGCAGATCAGCGCGCCCACCAGCCGCTCACGGCCGGCGATGCGATCCAGATAGCCACGCAGGCCTGCCACATCGCCGGCCGCCAGCAGATCCGTCAGCGGCGCCTCCATGGAATTCATCACCAGGCGCACGCGTGTTTCCACATCCGAACGGAACCACGTGGCCAGCATGCGATCGATATAGGGTACGCCGGCCACCGCCACGATGAGGATGGCCGCCAGCGCCGGCAGTGCGTAGCGCAGCAGCAGGCGGCGGACGACCAGTCCATACGACTCGATCATCGCTCCTCCGTCTTGAAAAACGCTTCGCCGTTTATGCTTGCGCGTTGTGCGTTGGCAAGGCGTGCGCCGGCAATTCCACGGCGCAAGGGGCAGCTTAGTGGCGCGCCGACGCCCACCGTGTAAGAAGTTATGCCGTGCGCATGTAGGCCGCCGTTACCCGCAAGCCATGCGCATCAGTGGGTGAGCAGCTGATCGAACACAGCGCCATCGTTGAAATGCGTGGCCTGCGCCTTGCTCCAGCCGCCGAAGTCCTTGATCGAGGTCAGCGCGATCTGCGGAAACTGCGAGGCGTACTTCGCGGCCACCTGCGCATCGCGCGGACGATAGAAATTGCGCGCGACAATTTCCTGTCCCTCGCTGGAATACAGGTATTTCAGATATTCCGCGGCCAAGGCCTTGGTGCCATGGCGCAGCACCACCTTGTCGACCACCGCCACCGAAGGCTCGGCCAGAATGCTCACGGTCGGCGCGACGATCTCGAATTTGTCCTTGCCGAATTCCTTCAGCGCCAGGAAAGCCTCGTTTTCCCAGGAGATCAGCACATCGCCGATGCCACGCTGCGCGAAGGTGGTGAGCGCCGCCCGCGCACCGGTGTCGAGCACCGGCGTATTCGCATACACCTTGCGCAGGAAATCCCTGGCGGAAGCTTCGCTGCCACCGGGCTGCTGCAAGGCCCAGGACCATCCGGCCAGGTAATTCCAGCGCGCGCCGCCAGAGGTCTTGGGATTGGGCGTTACGACCACTACGCCATCGCGCGCCAGATCGTTCCAGACCTTGATCGCCTTCGGGTTGCCCTTGCGTACCAGGCCCACCCCCGTGGAGGTATACGGGGCGCTGTGCTCGGGCAGGCGGCTCTCCCAGTCCGAGGCCAGCAACTTGCCCTTGCTGACGATGGAATCGATATCGCCGGCCAGCGCCAGCGTCGCCACGTCGGCCTGCAGACCGTCGATCACCGCGCGCGCCTGTTTGCCCGAACCGCTGTGGGATTGATTGATCTTCACGTCCTGGCCGGTCTTGCCCTTCCAGTACCGGCTGAAGGCCGCGTTGTACTCGACGTACAGCTCGCGCGTCGGGTCGTAGGAGACATTGAGCAGCGTGACCTGCGCGGTGTGTTTCGGCGCGCAGGCCGCGAGCATGCCTGCCATGGCCAGTGCCAGAAGGCTGCGTCGGTAAACGTTCGGGATGGACATGAAGCTCTCCTAGTATGACAGCGTCAGCGATGCCGCCAGGTAGTGCGTATCGCCATGTACAGAGGCATTCGGCGCCTCGCGCAACAGGTCGCCGCGAAACAGGATCACGGAGGTCAGCTCGGTGCGCAGCCGCTGCGGCAAAAGCCAGTAGCGCAGCCGCGCATCCACCTGCTGCCCGGCCCTGCTTCCGGAAGATCCTGTCGCATCACGTATGCCACTGGTCGAGAAGCTGTCGTGCCGGTCGGCGGCCCACAGGATGCGATAGGTCAGCAACAGGTCCAGTCGTGAAGTGGGCGCGCCTTCCAGCCGCAACCCCACAGACTCAAGGTTGGTGCGGCCGATGGCGCCGTAGATTCCCGAGGGCGCCAGATCCGAGCGCCGCATGCCAAACAAGGTATCGAAGCGCGAGTATTTAGCGCCGGGCCCGTCGCCGCTGGCGTAATCGTATTCCAGCGTGAAATGCGGCTGCCAGGCGCCAGCCAGCGTATAGCCCACATCGGCATGGACAAAATCTGCTTCGACATCGAGCAGCGCGGCCGCCGCGCCGGTGCCCGCGCGAATGTGTCCGGACTGGTGGATGGACTCAAGTTCATAGTCCCACCGGCCGGGGGCTGCATCGCGGATCAGTCGCGCGCTCAGGTTCTGCAGATCGCGGTTGCGAGTGGCGCGACCATCATGATCGCCTTCCTTCAAGCCGATGTATCCCAGCTCAGCGAGCAAGCCACCAGGCAGCCCAACTTTCGAGGCCACCACGCCCCACAACTGCAGATCGGTTCCTTCGTGATCGAGGGAAACGCGATTGCGGCGCAGCGAGGCGAAATCATCCGGGCGGTGCTGCACGGGCAGGGCATAAAACAGGGCCACCCGCCGCCCGCCCGAAAAGCGCAGATCGCCGCGCACACCCGTATAGCCCTGCGGCGTATTGCGGTAATCGTCGGAGGAAACCAGACGGCGCGATCCCACGTTCATCGTGAAACGACCCGCCTGCAGCGTCGCGGAACTGTCCGCGCCGAATGGCTGGTCAAAGTCTCCCGCCACATAGGCCTGCACGGGTTCGAGCGCATCCACATCATTGGCGCTGAGCACGCTGCCGGCATCGGTGTCATAGGCGCGGCTGTCGAAGATTTCCCCGCCGAGGCGCCAGATGCCGCTGTCCCATTCGACGAACAACTGCGAGCGCAGGGCGAGGATGTCATCGCGGTTGTCGAAGCCGGGGCGATACTGCCCTTCGAGCATCTCCTGTCGCATGCGGATGCTGCCCGACACCTTGAGCGCCGGCTCCGCCGCGCGCGAGGCGCCTGGCGCGGCCAACGCCAGCGCCAGGATCCCCGTGGTCATCAGAAGCGCGCCCGCACCGTCAGGCCCCAGGTTCGCGGATCGGCCGGCAGTGCCGCGATCAGGCCCGTATTGCCGGGCGTCGCCGCCAGCGATTCGAAGTAGTGGCGGTCGAAGGCATTCTTGACCCATCCGTAAACGTCCCACGTGTCGCCGGCGCGAAAGCCCAGCCGGAAGCTGGCCAGAGCATAGCCGCCCACGTCGGTGTAGATCGAACGCGATGCATTGGAAGACCAGCGACTGCGCGCAAAGCCGTCGTAGCCGAAATACACCTCGCCATCGCGACCCAGGAAGCCCGCCGGATGCTGGTACTGCAAACCCCACGAACCCGACCACTTCGAAACACCGGGCAGCCACTGGCCCGAGATGTCGCAGTTGGCCGGACTCAGCGCGCCCGGGGTGGCGGCCGCACCGGGCACCTGCGTGCCAGTCACTGTCGTGCCGCCGGCCAGTTCCTGCGGGCACGGCGCATCCGGGAAGCGGGCGTACTGGCCATCGGTATAGGCCGCATTGACGTACAGGTTCCAGTTGCCCTTGGGACGATAGGAGAAGTCCGCCTCGCCGCCCTGCACGCGCACCTTTTCGGCATTGGCCAGGTAGCCGCGCAGCACACCCACGGCGTTGTTGGTGACGGTCGCCTGATAGCCATCCACATCGGTGCGAAAGGCCGCCACGTTGAACGTCGCGTGACGATCCAGGAACTGCGTCTTGATGCCCGCCTCGTAGTTGTTGAGCTTTTCCGGATCCACCGTCGCCGCGGACAGGATCGGATTGCCCGCGGCATCGCTGGGCACGCCGTTGAGTGTGATGCCTCCGGTCTTGAACCCACGGCCGTAGTTGGCATACACGAGCACATCCGGCGTGACTTCATAGGCCAGCTTCAGGTCACCGGACACATTCCAGTCACTGAACGAGGCCTCATACGTCTGTGGCGCGAGCACGCCGCGCTGCGCGGTGTGACGCGCACCCGTGGTGGCGTTGGTATAGAACGCATCCGTGCTCAGCGTGGGCAGCGTCTCGCCCTGACCATTGACCACGGTGGAAAGATACGAGCCGGTCTTGTCGTCGTAGTTCAGGCGCACACCGGGCTCGACACGCAACCGGTCGGTCACATGCCAGGACAACTGGCCGAACAATGCCGCGCTGGTATTGCTGAAATCGATGTCGTTGTAGGCGGTCAGGCCATTCAGCACCGAAGGATCCTGCGACAGCGCCGCAGTGGCGCCACTGGGCGAGATCAGCCAGCGGCTGGCGGCCACGCCCTGCTCCTGCACGCCATCGGTGTGCACGCTCTGCTTGTAGCCGAACAGTCCGATCACATAATCGATGTTCTCGCCCGTGAAGCTGTAGCGGAATTCCTGCGTGTACTGGTCCTGATGCGAGGGATTCTCCGACTTGCTCGTCACGGCCAGGCCCGTGAAATCGCGATCGTTTTTCGGCAGCCAGTCCCAGTAGCGCCAGGAGGTCACCGACGTCAGGCTGCCCGCGCCCAGGTTCCAGATCGCGCGCACCGCGGCGCCGCCCAGTTCATTGCGGGCCGAGAGCTCCGCGTCGCTGTCGGTCAGACGATCGAAGGGGTCCGTGCTCGGTGGTGCATACGGCTGGATCCCGGCCGCGACAGCGTCGGTGTCCTGCAGGGCAGCCAGTGCCCAGTACTGGCGGTTGGCCGAGCGCTGCGTGCTTCCCACGCCGCCGAACACCGACGTGCAGCAGGCCGCATTCTGCTTGTTGTAGTCGCCCGAAATGGTCACCGCCAGATTGTCGGCGGCCCGCCACAGAAACTGGCCGCGCACGCCGATGTTGTCCAGTTCGTTGACGCGGTTGCCGGTCGCGACATTGAACAGCGTGCCATGCCGATTGGTGAACGAAGCCGCCAGTCGGCCCGCGAGGTTCTCCGACAGCGGACCTGAAAGCGCGGTCTTCGCCTGGTAAAAGCCCAGGTTGCCCGCGGAGATCTCCGCCGTGGCCTCGGGCGTGAAGGTCGGCGCCCTGGTGGTGATATTGATGGCGCCGGCCGTGGTGTTCTTGCCATACAGCGTGCCCTGCGGGCCGCGCAGCACTTCGATGCGTTCCACATCGAGAAAGTCGAAGGTCGACGAGGCGGCGCGGCTGTAGTACACATCGTCGACATACAGCCCCACGCCCTGCTCGATGCCATCGTTGGTCAATCCGAATGGCGCGCCCAGGCCGCGGATGTTGGCGGCGGAATTGCGCGGATTGGAGGAATAGAACTGGATCGTCGGCGCCAGCTGCTGCAGCCGCGCCACATTGAAGCTGCCGGTTTCCTCCAGCAGCCTGGCGTCCACCACCGTGATCGGCAGCGGCACATCCTGTAACTGCTCTGCGCGGCGACGTGCCGTGACAGTCACCACTTCCAGTTCCACGCTGGAGGTTTCAGCCGCGCCGCCCGCTGCCTGCGGCGCCGACTCCTTCGCAAAGGCATCCGCAACCGGCAACGCCGCCGTCACGATTCCCGCCGCCAACAAATGTCGCAATTTCACGAAGCAAACTCCCGTTTCGATTTCATCAGGAGCGCTACACTCGCCGCCGCATGGTCTGCCGGTCAGTCGCGCCGTGGTTAGCAAGCGGTTACAAAAATGCAGTACAAACACGTCTTCCACGCCGGCAACTTTGCCGACGTGCATAAACACATCTGCCTGCTGCAACTGCTTCAGGCGCTGCAGAAGAAAGCCAAGGGCTTCCTGTTTCTCGACACTCATGCCGGCGAAGGGCTTTACGACCTGGGTGGGTCGGAGGCCCGCCACGGGGGCGAGAGCGCGCAGGGCATTGCGCGACTGGAACGCGCCCTGTCCGCGTCCCCGGGCGTGGCGCAGGCCATCGACCACTACATGGAGGCGGTCACGCGCATCCGGCACGATCACGCCAACGCGCGCGCCTATCCGGGTTCGCCCTTGCTGGCCGCCATGGCGCTGCGCAGCGTCGACCTGTGCCTTTGCGTGGAATCACAGGCCAGCACGGCGCGCGCCTTGCAGAGGGCCCTCGATCACAGCGCCGCGCTGATGCACAACGTGCCGCGTGTCATCCATGGCGATGGCTACCATGAAGTGCGCAGCCAGCTTCCGCCAACACTGCGTCGCGGACTTACCCTGATCGATCCGCCCTACGAATCCACGGATGAAGAAAGGCACATCGCCGCCACGCTGCTGGCAGGGCTGGAACGCTTCGAGACCGGTGTGTTCGCGTTGTGGTATCCCATCAAGCGTCAGCACGATGCAGACCTGTTCCTGTCGCGCGTGCTGCGCGGCGTGCAGCGACCGGCGCTGGCGGCCGAACTGTGCCTGCACGTCGCCGATCACGGCGCCGGCCTGAACGGCTCGGGCATGCTGATCGTGAATCCTCCCTGGCAGTTCGACGGCGAAACACGCATCTGGCAGGACGATCTGCACACACTGCTCGGCGCGACGGGCGGGGCCACGGTAAAATGGCTCATCCATGAGTAATCCTGACCGTTACGCGGTGATTGGCCATCCCGTGCGCCACAGCCGCTCGCCCTTCATCCACCAGCGTTTTGCCGCCCAGACCGGTCAGTTGCTGGAATACACCACCATCGACGCATCGCCGGAAGAATTTGTCGCGGCCGTGCGCACCTTTTTCAGCCAGGGCGGCAAGGGGCTGAACATCACGGTGCCGCACAAAGAGACGGCGCTGCAGCTGGTGGATGAACTCACGCTGCGGGCACAGCGCGCTGGCGCGATCAACACCCTGGCCCCGCGCAAGGCCGGTTCAGCCACATCGCCCGGCCTGCTCGGCGACAACACCGATGGCGCCGGTCTGGCGCGCGACCTGCTGAACAATCATCGCATCGTCATCGCCGGCCGGCGTGTGCTGCTGCTGGGCGCCGGTGGCGCCGCGCGCGGCGTGCTCGCGCCTTTGCTGGGCCTGAAGCCCAGCGAACTGACCATCGTCAACCGCAATGTGCTGCGCGCGCAGGAGCTGGCCGAACGCTTTCGCGATCTGGGTCAGTTGCGCGCCATCGGCTACGACGCGCTGGGCAACGAGCCCTACGACCTGGTCATCAATGCAACCGCAGCCAGCCTGGCCGGCGAACTGCCGGCCCTGTCGCCTGGCATCGTGAACACGCGCAGCATCTGTTACGACATGGCCTACGGTCGCGATGACACGCCCTTTGTGCGCTGGGCGCACCAGCGCGGCTGCGCACGCGCCATCATGGGCCTGGGCATGCTGGTCGAGCAGGCCGCTGAATCCTTCCATCTGTGGCGCGGCGTGCGGCCGGATACGCCCTCGGTGCTCAGCGCACTGACCGCCGAACTGCAGGCCTGAGCGGCAAATGGAAAAAGGGGAGCCGCCGCGGCGACTCCCCCTTCATCAACGACAGGCCTTGTCTTTACAGGCCTTGTCTTAGCGGCCCGGAGGCGGACCGCCTGGGCCACCGCCCGGGCCACGGGCAGGGCGTGCCGCCATCGCGGCTTCCCAGGTCTTCTTCTGGCCATCATTCAGCACCGCGCCGATATCGGTGTTGAGCTTCTCGCGCGCGGTGCGCATCGCGCCCATCACTTCCGGGCTGGGCGGCGAGCCCGGCTGCATCTGCGCACGCATCTTGGTCTGATCGGCCATGTAGGCGTCCAGGATCTTGTCGATCTTGCCCTTCTGGTCAGCCGTCAGATTCAGGCCCTCCGCATCCAGCCCCAGACGCTGCGACATGGCAGCCTTGTCCATCGGCGCACCACCGCGGCCCGGACCACCGCCGGGCGGGGCCTGGGCCACCGCATTCAACGCCATCATGGTCATCGCACTGGCAGCCACGGCCACCAGCATCCCTCTTAACTTCCTGCTTGACATATGCCCCCCAAGGGCTTGTTGAGTAAACGCCGGGATCATAGTCGCAGGGATCAGGCGGCAGCGACATGTCTGCGCTGCCAGACGAACATTACGAACTCGTAACCCTTGCCACCCCTATCGCTACTCCGCCTTGCGATTCGGGTCGTAATCGGCGCGCACCGTGCCGCGCCTCTTCGCCACCTCGAACTGCGCCGGATAGAACTGCGTGAAGGTCCATTCCACGGCGCCGTTCCTGCTGTGACAGGCATAGCAGCTTGCGGTGTTCGGCAGCACCTTGGCCGCATCCGCCACGCCCTGCTGGCTGTCGAAGGTGAAGTAACCCCAGCCGCCATCCTTGAAACGCCGGCTGTCCTTCATTGCCGCTTCCATCGCCACATGTCCGCCCTGGGTGCGGCCGCCATTGTTGATGGAAGAGTTCTCCACCGACTCGCGCACTTCCAGGATGAACAGCGTGCCTTCTGGCCATTTGCCGGTCCGCATGCATTCGCGGTAGGAGTCGGGCTTCACGAACACATTGTCAAAGCGCGGCGCCTGTCCGGGCTGTGCCTTGGCAGGGCCATAGGTCATGCCCAGCCCGCTGGTCAGGAATATCCACTCGCGATAGTCCTTCGGGCGCAGCAGTTCGCCCTGGGCGGTGAACTGCGAGCCCGCCTGCGCACTCCATGTCGTCAGCGCGGCGCTGGCCATCAGCAACGAAATCAATCCTTTCATCTTCACGCTGCTCCCCTTTTTTTCAATCATGCCTCGCCGTCGCGCAGTGCCCCATGCGCGATCTGCGGATGATCGCAGAACAGTCCATCCACACCGGCATCACGAAATCTGCGAATTTCGGCTGTCAGATCGCCGTGCGCAGAAGACTCGCCACCGCACCGCAGGCTGCGCGGCAGGAATTCGTTCTCGGCGCGAAAGGTCCAGACATGCACGGCAAGTCCCGCGGCGTGCGCATCGGTTACCAGCGATGTGGCTTGCAATCCGCCGTCCGTGCCCTCGCGCATCACCATGCTTTTCTGCACGCCGATCGCGGCGGCATAGCGCGCCACGCGCGCCAGACCCTCGGGCGTGGCCATGCGCTCGTAGGTGCAGTCCGGTGAACCATCACTGCCGTGGCGGTCCCATGGCCCGCTCTCGGCCGACATCAATTGCACCAGCGGATAGCCGCAGCATTCGTGCAGCGCCTGGAGATTGCCCACTTCGAATGACTGGATGAACACCGGCGCCGATCCCGCGCCCGCCAGCGCGGCGAGCAATGGCGGCTCCAGCGCCAGACCCAGCGCCGCGAAATGCGAGGGATGCTTGGTTTCCGGATACACGCCCACGGCTTGCATGCCCTGCGTGGCCCGCGCGGTGTTCACCTGCGCCAGCAGCGCCAGGATCTCCTCGAAGCTGGGGATGCCGAATTCGCCGTCGTGTCTCGCGTTTTCGGGGCGCAGCGCCGGGATGCGTTCGCGCGCCCGCAGCGTCTGCAACTCGGCGAAGGTAAAGTCTTCGGTGAACCAGCCTTCCACCATCACGCCGTCGATGCGCTGGCTGCGGCGCCGCTCGGCGAACTGCTCGTGGCCGGCCACATCCGTGGTGCCGCCGATTTCGTTTTCATGGCGCGCGACCAGCACACCATCGCCAGTGGCCACGAGGTCCGGTTCGATGTAGTCCGCGCCCTGCGCAATGGCCAGCGCATAGGCCGCCAGCGTGTGTTCGGGCAGATAGCCACTGGCCCCGCGATGCGCGATCAGCAGCGGCGCGGCCATGGCGTCCTCACCGCATGGTCACCAGCTCTTCGGCCGCCGTGGGATGAATGGCCACGGTGTCATCGAAGTCGCGCTTGGTGGCGCCCATGCGCACCGCCACCGCAAAACCCTGCAGCATTTCGGCCACATCGCGGCCGGCCAGATGCACGCCCACCACGCGCTGCTCAGCCCCCGCGGTGACCAGCTTCATGCGTGTCTTGTGCTTGGCCTCGGTGAGCGCGTGATACATGGGCACGAAACTGGAGGTGTAGCACTTCACCGCATCGCCAAACTCGACCCGCGCCTGCGCCTCGGACAATCCCACGGTGCCCAGTGGCGGATGACCGAACACCACCGTGGGGATGTTCTCGTAGGACAGCTTGCGCTCCTGCATGCCGCCCCACAGTCGATCCGCCAGGCGCCGGCCCGCCGCAATGGCCACCGGCGTCAGGGTGGCGCGACCGATGACATCCCCGATGGCGAACACGCCGGGCACGCAGGTCTGCTGATACTCATCCACTTCCAGATAGCCGCGCTCATCGTGGCGCAGCCCCAGCGCCGGATCGATGAAGTCGGTGACCGGATCGCGCCCCGTCGCCCAAACCACCGCATCCTGGCCGTCGAGCCGCTCACCGTTGCTCAGATGTACATCGATGCGACCATCGGCCGCGCGTTCGAGCTGCGTGGGCACGGTCTTCACCAGTATCCGGGCACCGGCGCCGACCAGCCCTTCATGCGCGCCCTCGATGAGCAGGGCATCGAACTCGCGCAGCAGCGTGGCGCCGCGCACCAGCATCGTGACCTGGCTGCCCAGCGCCGCGAATACCCCGGCAATCTCCACGGCGATGTAACCGCCGCCCATCACCGTCACCCGTTGCGGACGCGTTTCCAGCGCAAAGAATCCGTCTGAGTCGATGCCCAGTTCCGCGCCCGGAATCTGCGGGCGGTAGGGCCGGCCACCCGAGGCAATCAGCACCCGCTCCCCGCTGACGCGCCGCCCCTCGACTTCGACCGTATGCGCATCAAGCAGACGGCCCCAGCCGCGCACCACCTCGACCTTGCTCCTGGCCAGGTTGCTTTCATAGATGCCATTGAGCCGCGCCACATAGGCGTCGCGCCGCGCCTTCAGCGCGGCCCAGTCATGACCGGCGATGCTCACATCGAATCCATATCCGCGGGCATCGGCCACGGCGCCGACGAATTCGGCGGCGGTCCACATCAGTTTTTTGGGCACGCAGCCCACATTGACGCAGGTGCCGCCCAGGCGGCCGGCTTCCACCAACGCCACCCGGGCACCGTATTCGGCCGCCCGCCGGGCGCTCGCGATTCCGCCGCTGCCGCCACCAATGACAACCAGATCAAAGTCGTAGGCCATGGTCCGCATGGTACCTCCGGCAGCGGGGGCTCGCGGCACATGACTAGATGCGCCTGGCTAGAATAGACGCATGAATACCTCCAATCCGCTGCTCAATCCCGTCCCCCTGCCCGCCTTCGACCAGATTCGTCCCGAGCATGTCGAGGCCGGCATCAAGCAGCTTCTGGACGACAGCCGCGCGCGCGTGCGCGACATCGAACGCGCCACGCCGGCCACCTTCCGCACGGTCATCGAGCCGCTGGAGGATCTGGGTCACCGGCTGTCGCGCTGCTGGTCGCCGGTGGGCCATCTGAACGGCGTCATGAACAACGAGGCGCTGCGCGAGCAATACAACGCCTGCCTGCCGCTGCTGTCCGCCTATGGCACCGACCTGAGCCAGAACGAGGTGCTGTTCCGCGCCTTTGAACAGGTGCGCGAGCGCGAAGCCGCGGCGCTGGATGCCGAACAACTGGCGGTGGTGGACCACGCCCTGCTCGACTTCCGTCTGGCCGGCGTGGGTCTGGATGGCGCGAAGAAGGAACGCTTCAAGACGGTCATGCTCGAGCTGTCGACCCTGGCGGCAAAGTTCGAAGAGAACGTGCTCGACGCCACCAATGCCTTCACGCATGAGGTGACCAAAGAAAGTGAGCTGGCTGGCCTGAACGCCATGATCGTCTCGCAGGCGCGCGAACGCGCGCAGGCCGCCGGCAAGAACGGCTGGCTGCTGAGTCTGGATCAACCCACCTATGTGGCCGTGGTCACCGACGCACGCTCGCCGGATCTGCGGCGCGCCTTCTACGAGGCCTGGTGCACGCGGGCTTCCGCCATGGGCCCGACGGCCGGACGTTTCGACAACGCGCCGGTGATGGAATCCCTGCTGCGACTGCGACATGAAGCCGCGCAGCTGCTGGGTTATCCCAATTACGCCGCCTACGCCCTGGCGCGACGCATGGCGCGCAGCGTCGATGAGGTGCTGGCCTTCCTGCGACAGGTGGCCGCCGCCGCGCGTCCCGCGGCCGAGCGCGAGCTGGCCGAACTGACCGCCTTTGCCGGCCGCACGCTGGATGCGTGGGACATCACCTTCTATTCAGAGCGCCTGCAGGAAGAGCGCTACAGCGTCTCGCAGGAAGAGCTGCGGCCCTATTTCCCCTTGCCGCGGGTGCTCGAAGGCCTGTTCGCCGTCATCCACCGGCTGTTCCGGATTTCCTTCCGGCCGCGCACCGATGTGCCGCTGTGGCATCCCGATGCCCGCTACTACGATGTGCTGCGCGCCGGTCCGGCCGGCGACGGCGGCGAGGTCATCGGCGGCTTCTATCTCGATCCTTATGCGCGACCCAACAAGCGCAGCGGCGCATGGATGGACGATTGCGTGGGCCGCAAGCAGCTGTCCAGCGGCAGCGCGCTGCCCGTGGCCTATCTGGTTTGCAACGCACTGCCCGGCGCGGACGGCCAGCCCGCGCAGCTGACGCACGATGACGTGGTCACGCTGTTCCACGAGTTCGGTCACGGCCTGCATCACCTGCTGACGCGCGTGCGTTATCCGTCAATCTCCGGCATCAACGGCGTGGCCTGGGATGCGGTGGAACTGCCCAGCCAGTTCCTCGAGAACTATGCCTGGCAGCCCGAGGTCTTGCGCGAGATCGCCTGCCACATCACCAGCGGCGAAGCGCTGCCGGAGGACAAGATCGCGCAGCTGCTGCGCACGCGCAGCTTCCAGGCCGGACTGGCCACGTTGCGGCAGATCGAATTCGCGCTGTTTGATTTCCGGCTGCACGCCGAATACGACCCGGCCCTTGGCGGCCGCATTGCGCAGATCCTGGCCGAGGTGCGACGGGAAGTGGCCGTCATCCAGGTGCCGGAGTGGAACCGCTTCCCCAACAGCTTCGGCCATATCTTCGCTGGCGGCTACGCCGCGGGTTACTACAGCTACAAATGGGCCGAGGTGCTGTCGGCCGATGCCTTCTCGGCCTTCGAGGAAAGCGGCATCTACAACCCCGACACGGCGGCGCGCTTCGTCGACCAGATCCTCTCGCGGGGTGGCAGCCGCCATGCGCTGGATGCCTTCGTGGGATTTCGCGGCCGCAAGCCCAGCATCGAACCGCTGCTGCGCCAGCACGGCATGGCGCCGTAAGTCCTCAGCCGCGGCTTCTCTTGCGCGGCGTTTTCTTGCGCGGCGTCTTGCCCACTTCGAACTGCAGCGCGCTCATCGCGGCCGTCAGGCTCTGCCGCGATTTCTCATAGTCCTTCCACGGCTTGTTGCCCGTGGCAAGCCGCCCGGCGAAGTCCGCCACGCTCCACACCGGCGGCTCGGGCAGATCCGGCAGCTCATCCCAATGCAGCGGCACCGAGATACCCATGCCCGGACGCACACGCGCCGACCAGGCCGATGCGGTCGTGGCGCCACGGCCGTTGCGCAGGTAATCCACGAATATCCGGCCGACGCGATTGGCCGGACCGCTCTTGGCCACGAAGCGCTGCGGAATCACTCTGGCCAGATGCTGCACCAGGTGCTGCGAAAAGCCCTTGGCGTCATCCCAGCCCAGCTGCGGTTTCAGCGGCAGCACCACATGCAGCCCCTTGCCGCCGCTGGTCTTCAGGAAAGAACGCAGCTTCAACTGCGTCAGCAGCGCGCGCACCAGACGCGCGGCTTCACGCATCTGCGCCCACTTCACCCCCTCGCCCGGGTCCAGATCGAAGACCAGCCGATCGGGCGTTTCGATGGCCTTCGAGGTGGCATTCCAGGTGTGCAGCTCCACGACATTCATCTGCGCCGCAGTGAGCAGGGCCAAGGTCGAAGGGATGACCAGCAGCGGTGCATTGCCCGGATCCAGCTTCGCATCCAGCCGTTGCAGCTTGGGCAGCGTGCCCGGCTGCGCGTGCTTCTGAAAGAACTGCCCGCCCTCCACGCCGTCAGGCGCGCGCAGCAGCGCCACCGGCCTGTCCTGCAGATGGGGGAGCAGTAGCGGCGCCACCTGCGCGTAATAGGCAATCAGATCGCCCTTGGTGATTCCCGTGGTGGCATCGATAACGCGCTCGGGATGCGTGATGCGCAAATCACCGGGCAGATCGGGCGCGGCGGCTCTGGCGCGCGCAGCGCGGCGCGATGCGGCGGATTTGGCTGGTGCTTTCGGCGCGGCCGGCACCGCACGCGGCGCTTCGCGAATGATCTGCTCGGGCGGCTTGTCGTCGCGCAGGCCGTTGAACACGGCCTGGCGCACATGACCATCGGAGGTCCAGCCCGCAAAGGCCACCTCCGCCACCAGCCTGGGTCGCACCCAGTGCGGCACCGCCCGGCGCACAGTTCCCACGCGCGTCGGCCCACCTTCGAAGGCAGACTCGGCAGTCTCGATATCCCCCAGCTTGTTGCGCAATTTATCCAGCGTGGCCTGGCTGAAGCCCGTGCCCACGTTGCCGGCATAGCGCAGCTTGCCCTTCGCGTCGTACACGCCCAGCAGCAGCGAGCCCAGGCCGCTGCGCGAACCCTGCGGATCGGTGAAGCCACCGATCACGAACTCCTGCCGCGCGCCGGTTTTCAGCTTGATCCAGTCGCGGTTGCGGCCCGAGTAATAAGAAGAGCCGGCGCGCTTGCCTACCAGTCCCTCGAAGCCAGCCTCCCCGGCTGCCTTGAGCAGCTGCGCCGGTTCACCCTGGAGCGTGGGGTTGAACTGCACGACGGCCTTGCGCGTATCGCCCAGCAGCTGGCGCAGCCGCTCGCGTCGCTCGCGCACGCTGTGCTGGCGCAGGTCCTCGTCCTCCTGAAACAGGAGATCGAACACCATGTACTGCACCTGCGACGTGCTGCCGGCATCGAAGGCGTTCTGCAGTCGCTGGAAATCCGGCGCGCCCCGTTCGTCGGCCACGATGATCTCCCCGTCCAGCCAGCAGCGTCCCAGATCCAGTGCGCGCACGGCCTTGACCAGGCCAGCAAGGCGCGACGACCAGTCGTGTCCATTGCGGGTGAAACAGCGCACATCCTCGCCGTCCACGCGGGTGAGCAGCCGGTAGCCATCGAGCTTCAGTTCATAGTCCCATTCGCCGGCCGGGGCGCTGGATACCAGCGTGGCCAGCTGCGGCGCCAGCGAAAGTGGCAGCGAAGTCCTGGCTGCCCGGGAGGTCCGGGACGATGCGCCGGTTCGCTTGCGCGCAGGTTTAGCCACGCTTTCGCTGCGCTCCTCCAGCACATCGAATTCGGCGGTGGGACGTGCCGCCGCGTCGCGCTCCTTGATCAGCAGCCATGAGGGCCCTTTCTCCCCGCCGCGCTGGCGCATGCGCACGAGGGTGAAACCGCCGCTGAGCTTGCGCCCCTGCAGCGTGAACTTCAGTTTGCCCTCGGCCAGGCCGCGCGCGGCATCGCCGATGGGCGTCCAGGTGCCGCGGTCCCAGACAATGACCGAGCCCGCGCCGTACTGGCCCTTGGGAATCGTGCCCTCGAAATCCCCATAAGAAAGAGGATGGTCCTCCACCTGCACGGCCATGCGTTTGACCTGCGGGTCGAGGCTGGGCCCCTTGGGCACGGCCCAGCTGCGCAGCACACCCTCCCACTCGAGCCTGAAGTCATAGTGCAGCCGTCGCGCGGCATGCTTCTGGATCACGAAACTGCCTGCCTCGCGGGTGCGCTCGCGCTTGCCGCGCGGCTCGGGAGTGCGTCTGAAGTTGCGCTTGCGGTTGTAGGTATCGAGAAGCTGTGAAGCCATCATCACAAGCCTGCGCCGCCTTGCCTGCGGCTGACGATCAGCCAGCGGCGACATCGACCTGTGGGAATGCGCTGACTGGCGCCACTGGTCGTCCCCGGCCCGATCCGTGATCAGGGTTTCACTTACTTTTACATATGGACTGGGCGCGGCGACCTAAAACTGTGTGCAGGGTCATGGGTATCCGGGTCCGTCGTCCTTAGACTGCATCCAGCTTGAACGCCGGCAACCCTCAGTACAGCGCCCGACGCAGTGACTACGATGTCACCAACACCGTGCGGGTGAGCTCGGCCGCCGACGTGCGCGATGCCGTGCAAGAGCTGTTCGAGAGCACCTGGCCCGGCACCCCGTTTGGTCCGCTGGCGCGTGCCTTCCACGATTTCGAGCTGGCCTTCACCGGTCGCATGCCGGGCTATTTCGGCGTGGACACGATCTATCACGATCAGCAGCACACGCTGGATGTGACACTGGCCATGGCCAGGCTGATGGCCGGATACGAGCGCACCAACGCGGGCACCGCGCAGGCACTGGGCGCCGAACGCGCCGCGGTGGGCGTGTTCCTGGCGCTGTTCCATGACATCGGCTACCTGCGCGAGCGCAACGAGACGGCGCGCAATGGCGCGGAATTCACGCGCAATCACGTGTCGCGCGGCGCGCGCTTCATGGACTTCTATCTGCCCACCATCGGCTTTGCGCACTGGACGCGCGTCACCGCCGAGATCGTGCATTTCACCGGCTACGAGAAGCCCTTCGACCAGATCGGCGAGAAGGTGAAGGACCCGCGCGACATCAAGCTGGGACACCTGCTGGGCACTGCCGACATGATCGCGCAGATGGCCGATCGCTGTTACCTGGAAAAATGCCGCGACCGGCTGTATCCGGAATTCGTGCTGGGCGGCGTTGCCGTGCCCCTGGACACCAAGGGCGACCGCGGCGTGAAGTACGCCTCGGGCCTGGACCTGCTGCGACAGACACCCGAGTTCATGGAAGAGACGCGCCGCAAGCGTCTGGACGCCGCCTTTGACCGCGCTTACCGCTATCTCGAGCCGCTGTTCGGCGGCCAGAACCCCTATATGGAATCCATCGACCGCAGCCTGGGATTCCTGCGCCAGGTCCTGCGCAGCGAAAGCTGGCGGATGCTGCGCCGCAGTCCGCAGGTCTTCGCGGCCGAACCGGATTCACTGACCAGCGTGCGCGGGCTGATGGCCAGCTACTTCAAGCGAGCCTGGTCGCGGGAATAGCCGCGCCGGCGATGTCAGCCGGCGGTGCGTCCACGTTGCGCACGTAGCGCTCCATGATCTGCGGCAGCCGGCTGCGCACCGCCTTCACCGCATCCATCGGCGCCGCCGCCAGCGCCTGTTGCAGCAATTCACTCGACAACTGGCGCTCGGCCACCGCGGCCACCGGCGCAAAGCTCAGGTGCCAGGGCTCCGGACGAAAGCCGCCGCGAAACACCGCGTAGGGACGAAAGAATCCGAAGCGCGCGGCGTTGTCATCCAGCCAGCGGTTCAGCCTGGAAAAGATGCCACCGGCTGCGTATTCCTCGTGCACCAGCCGTACGACATAACCGGCAGGCACCGCCGCGCAATCGATGACATCCATGTCCGTGCCCCAGTGGTGGCGGCTGGCGCCCGGCAGTGCCGACCAGATCAGGATGGCATCCACCAGTTGCTCCTCGCTCAGCGCGCGCGCATCCAGCCGTTGGCCATCCGCATCAACCAGCTCGCGCTCGCCGCGGCATTTGCCGTTCCAGATGGCCAGCTGGCGATCGAAGTCGCGAAAGCTCGAAGTCGCCACCAGGTCGATGCCCTGGGCAAGCGCCGCGGCCCGCATGGTGAGAAAGGGTTGCACGACCTCGCGATGCAGGCTGCAACGCGGATCTTCCACATCCACGATATGCGCCCGGCTGCGACCGGTAAGCGTTTCAGCAGAAAACGACAGCGTATCGGCCATGCCACATTCTAAGCGCGCCGCGCCCCGGGCGCAGGGAGGCTGTGGCGCCCCCCGGGGGCGGCCAGTTAGTATGGTTGCCGTGTCAAGCCTGAAAACCAAGTTCGCGGCCTTCGGCGCTACGGTCGCCTTGCTGTTGCTGGCGGGATGCATCGCGGTCATCGCGCTGTTGCGTTATCCGGATCGCATCGGTCTGGAGAGCAGCGTAGTGGCCTGGGTGGCTACCGTCGTTGCCATCGGCGCCATCCTGGGCACCGCCTACTTCGCCTCCGTGCATGGCCGGCGCATCGCCACAGCGCTGCAGCAGATCAACGACAGCACCCTGCGCATGTCGCACGGGGATTTCACGCAGCCGGTGCGCACGCTGCGCCGGGACGAACTGGGCGATCTGCAGCGCACCGTCGATCAGATGCGCCAGAGCCTCGCCGACACCACCATCACCAAGAACTACCTGGACAGCGTGCTCAACAGCATGAGTGACGCGGTATTCGTCGCGCGTCCCGACGGCACGATCAGGTTCACCAACTCCGCGGCGCAGCGACTGACCGGTGTGGAGGCGCCAGGCTTCAATGATCGCACCGTGGCCGAACTGCTGAACGGGCCGGAATTGAACGATGCCGACCGG
>Ga0164241_10002258_pt1 | contig 21284 bp, 12 predicted proteins | sample OricomyardsoilBY_FD_108780 | JGI IMG/M metagenome (GOLD analysis project Ga0164241, IMG submission 108780) | Backyard soil microbial communities from Emeryville, California, USA - Original compost - Back yard soil (BY) | ecosystem: Environmental > Terrestrial > Soil > Unclassified | place: USA... | reverse complement strand
GGGTTCAATTCCCGGCGCCTCCACTGAAATCGCGGCTGTTTTCCCGAGCAGCCGCGATTTCGCTTTTCCATGTTGCGCGTATGTTGCGTTGCTATTCCTTGGTCCGTTGGGGGCATGGCTAGCGGATAGCTTGATCCCCGGGCCCCCCGCATGCCGCTTGCATCGCGGGATCGACGGGGCGTCCCGCCCGCAACCGGCCTGCCGGGGACCCGTGCTTAGGTTTGCGGGTGCGCCGGGGATGCGAGACATCCGCCCGATCGAGCCGTGACTGGGCGCATGATCAAGCAGCTCGAAGCGAGCGGCCGAGCGGGATCTGCAGAACCGTTCCGGAGGCCGTCTTCCACGTCATCGTCAGCGCTTCTTTGATGTCCAGCAGGCGCACCGCGTCTCGCCGAGCGTCGGGGCTGAGGTGGGAGTAGCGCATGGTCATCTCGATCGTGCTGTGACCCAGGAGCTCCTGCACCGCCTTGATGGGCGCGCCACGCATCACCAAGTGACTCGCGAACGTGTGGCGCAGCGCGTGCCAGCCGATGTGTCGCAAGCCGGCCCGCTTCAGCGCGTTCTCGAGCGGGGCTTTGGTCGCGCCCTTCGTCAGCATCTTTCCATGGGAGTCGGAGAAGACGAGCAGGCTCCGGCGCGGGTGAGCCTCGAGGGCTGCGATGGCTTGCTGGCTCAGCGCAACTTCGCGGCTGCGGCCGTTCTTGGGCGTTCCGACAATGCCGCGTGCAACCGCGCGGCGCACGAAAAGTCGGCCGGCTTCGAGGTCGACGTCGGTCCAACTGAGACCGAGCAGCTCGCCGAGGCGAAGACCCGTGCGGACTGCCACCGTTATCATCGTGCGCCATTCGCCTTCCCCGGCCGCAAGGAGGCGGTTGCTCTCGTCGAAGGTCAAGAAGTCGAACTCGGGTGGCGGGGGCTTCAGCCACTTGATGGGTGGTGCCACGGTGAGGCGCTTCCACTCGATGGCCACTGCGAGCATCTTGCGAAGGACCGTGAGGTGATTGTTGATGGTCTTGTGCGCCACCGTGGCCGCGAGCTTCTTGGCCTTGTAGGCGTCGATCTCGGCCACGCCGATTTGGTCGAGTCGCAGATTGCCGAAGGCAGGGATGAGGTGAACACGAAGAATCATGCGCTTCGATTCAACCTCACTCGGCTTGTTGTTCGGGGTCGCGTAGGTGTCGATGAATTCCTTCGCGAAGTCGGCAAAGAGTGGCGCCTCGATCGCCGTCGCTGCCTTACGCTCGTCCGCGTTGAGCAGCTCCTCACGAAGCTCGTGCTCCAACTTCTCGGCTGCGCGTTTGTTCTGGATGGGCGCGACGCGCTGGACACGTCGCAACCAGCCGTCCTTGCCGACCGCATTGACGTCGACGATCCAGGCCTCACGCGGTGCGCCGGTCGGGTCGGTCCATCTTCGGCGACGAACAGTCATGGGTGCGTTCTCCTGCCTTGTTTCGCTTCGCCTTGCTCGAGCCAGCGCAGGAGCACATCGCGCGAGACGCGGATGCAGCGACCGATGCGGCGGACGCCTGGCACCCAGCCCTCTGCTATCGCCGCGTACGCAGTCTTTCGATCCACGCGCATGAGGTTGGCGACCTCTTCGACCGTCAACACCTGAGGCAGAGCGTTATCACCGCCACGCCCGCGCAACCCCTCCAAAGACTCGACACTCATCGTCTTTATTATAATCCCAATGAGCGCCGCCACAAGCCTTCTGATCTATATTAGTCCGTTAAAAGCTATCAATTAGTCACCCTTGTGCGCGGGAACAGCAAGCCAATCAGATGCCGGCACGGACCCTCGCGTGAGCTTCTCGATTTCGAAAGCGAGCTCGAGGCTGGGGCGACTTTCGGCGCGACACAACTTGTCGAGGTAGGTGCGCTGAATTTTAAGACGCTCCGCAACAACGTCGCGTGTGAGGCATTGGGCGTCTATCCAAGCTGAAAATTTGGACTCCTTTTTTCGCGGCCGTCCACGTGGACGCTTCTTGGCGGCTCCCATTGGGATTATTGTCGTATGGTCCTGGGCGTGGTTCAAGCGCGCCCACGCTTCGGTACCGTCGCGCTGCCGCCGGCGCTTCCAGGGCAGCGCCTGCTCTGGAAGAAAAAGGGTCCAACTTTGCCGCCAGGTGTGACATAGAACGTCACAACGAGATCCCCAGTAAACTCCCAGACTTAGACCGAGAGTGATGTGACGCGCCGTCTGGTGGCCCGCCTCGCACTGGAACACTAGGCCGCCGAAGCTACATTAACGCTCGTGGCACGCAACACGACAGTCACGCCAGGTAAGGATGCTCGCCTAGGGAAAACAGGGCCGGGCCGCTCACCCCACGCCAGCGTGGCGTCGGACGATCCCGATGTCGAATTCGAGAGAAAGTGCCAGCACGTCGCGGACCTTCGCGCGTGGCACGGCCTGCCGAACGCACGCGACGTCGCCACCGCTTGGGTGGTCGCATTCTTCGACGAAGTGGATCCGACGTTCTGCGTTCTGGATTGGATCGAGGCCGGCTGGCGCGACCCCGTGCTGGTCAACGCCGTGCTGCGCATATGCGGTACCCGGGCGCTTTCGGAAGCATGCATGGCCCTGCTAAACAGGGACGTCGGACGCGGCTATGATCACCGTATGATTCGCCGCGTCGCGGGGGCCATGCGTTTGGTGCGACGTAACGCGGCGTGAGTTGGCAAGGCTACCGACGCGCGCCCGACTTCTTCGTCCTAGAGGCGACCGCCGCTGGTGCCCGTGTTTTCCGCGGTCCTCCGACTGGGCTAGGCGTGGCCGCAACCTTTGACCCGCCTCCCGGCCCCGCCGCATCTGGGCGCCACGAGCTCGGCTTCTCGGCCTCCTCGATGGGGGCGACGGCACTCTCGACAAGGGCGATCTCGGCGGCCGACAATCCATAAAGAGTGAACACGCGCCGCTCGATCTCCGCGTCCACCATTTCGAAGTTGCGCTGCAACGCCTCCTTGCGAATCGGGTTCTTCTCGACAGCTGCGCGCTTCTGAACAGCCAGCGCATCATCGACGAGTCGAACGAGTGCATCGTGCTCAGTTTTTTCGTTCGGGTTGGCCAGATCGATTTTGCGCATGGGAAGGCTCCTCAGCGCGGCGAGTTTTACCTGTGGGAACGTTCGTTGCTGGGATTCGCGGACGGTCTCCGTGTATACAAAGCGTAGAAGTCGCGAATTGAGCAGCGCCACAAGGTAGTGAACGTGCAGCCCGTCATCAGGGGCGAAGAGCGCAAGCAATGAGTTTCGAAAGTGGGTAGCGTGCTCGTGCGGGCCAACGATTGGAAAGGACGCCGTCTGCCTGACCAGAAACACCGCTGCCCGGAATCGCCTGTCGTTGCTGGTGTTGTGAAGGGGCTTTCTCGAGTCGAGGCGGACCGCGATTTCCGGCGGATCGCACGAGTAGCGCTGCACTCTCTTGCCTTCCAGGGCGGGCAGGAATTTGCCCTTCGCGTCCGACAGCGTCGTCACCTGGTCCTTGGCCGACGTCGTGCGAATGCCGCAGTCTCCGACGAGCTTGTCGAGGGAGAACGAATTCGAGTGCAGTCGCCGGATTAGTACAGCGGACGCCGAGAACGTCCAGGGATCGCCACCCGCGACGACGCCACTACTGGGCGCGCCGCTCTTGGCGAAGATCTGAGTAGGGCAACCGTGTCGCTGCTTGTCCACGATCAACGTCAACGCCGGCGTGATCACGCCTTTGAAGACATTCTCACCCCAATATCGAACCTCCGCGACGCCACCTTCGCGGGTGGCGATTCGACGAATCGATGTGTACCCCGCCAGGTGACCAACCTGATCTGGAACGATAAACGAGACGTACTGGCGCGACAGTAGTCTCAGCGATCGCTCCAAAAAGAGCGTGTGCGCTGTTGGCCAACCTGCGCTCTCGTACTGTTTATCATAGTACTTGCGCACGCGCTCCGGAAGGTCCACCGCCTGTCGACCACCAAAGGATAGATACGGCGGGTTTCCGATCACCACATCGAAGCCGCCGCTGCGAAATGCTTGGGGGAACGCGCTCGGCCAATCGAACTCGTGCAACTCATCGCCTTCGCCCAGCTGAAGCTGCATTTGACCAAATGTCCTATAGTCGGTCCCAATCAGCGAGTTTCCATGCCGGATATTGTTCCCCAGATCCGGTAGAGCTCGATCTTGAAAGAGCTTCAGAGCCGCATTGACAGTCTCTTCGGTCTCGCCCTCGAGCACCTTCAGGAGGAGCGAAAGCTTGCTGACCTCGATGGCTTGCGCGTCGAGGTCGACACCGAAAACGCTGTTCAGCAAGATCTCTTTCTTCTTCTGCGCTGTCAGCCGCCACTCGCCCTTTCGATCGCGAAACACGGGCGGCTGCTTCGCGCGCGCGAGTTTCTCGAGGTCTGCGCCTAGATAGAATCGGAGATGCCAATCGAGCAGGTACTGATATGCGCCCAGCAGGAACGAGCCAGAGCCGCACGCCGGGTCGAGCACGCGGATGGTCTTGGCTTCGTCCGGGGTCTTACCTTCGAGCAATTTCCCCAGCGTGTTCTGGACGATGTAGTCCACGATGTAGCTGGGCGTGTAGTACACGCCGCCAGCTTTGCGAACCTCGGCCTTCTCTTCGATCTTGACGCGGTGGCCCGGCGTCAACCGAATGACCTTGCCTAAGAACCGTTCATAGACGTGGCCCAAGATATCGGGAGGTAAAACCGAGAACTCGTACGGGCTCGACGGGTAGTACAGGTTCTTCAGAATGTCTTGAAGCGGCTTGTCGTCGATCTTCAGACGAGGAGTGAGCTCGTCGTGGGCCTCCTTGCGGTTCCGCTCATCGCGAAAGTGAAACAAGCCGGAGTTATAGCGCTCGTCTGCACGATGAAATCGCTCTAACAATCCCTTGTACGTGTCCGGGTGACCAATCAACTTCTGCAATCGGCCGTAGTCCTCGACACCACGGTCTTCACAAATTCGAAGGAAGATGATCCGATCGATCGTGCGCTGAACAGCAAAGTTCAGATCGTATTGGGTGACCTGCGGGTTGCGCTCAGCGATATTTTTTGCGAGCAGCTCGCGCCAACGTTCGATCTCTTCCAGGAAGGCGTCGTCGACTTCGGTCGTGCCCTTCTTGCCCTTGCCGGTGTCTGCGTAGGCGTCGAAGGAGCCCTTCAACACCGCGTCAAGCGAGAACGTGGCCTCAATCTGATCCCACTTGTCTGGATACTCGTCGAACGTCATGTACGACGTGCGCGCCTTGCTCGCCTTGTCGTCTGCGTATGGGCGTACCCTGCAATCGTAGACGGCGAATTCCTCGAAGTCGGTCAGGATTGAGAGTGGGAGCTTCGCCGTCCATGCGTACCGTCTGAGTTGGTAGGCGGGATGAACGTCCTCCTTGATGTTCACCGCCGGCTTCTTTGCTTCAACAAAGAATTTCCGAGTGGCGGCGATCCGAAAGCAATAGTCGGGGGCCTTCGTTCCCGAGCCGAACTTGATCGAATCCTCGTGAATGACATCCTTGTACGGCTCGGCGTAGCCCCGCCGGTTGTCCATGTCCCATCCGAGCGCCGAGAAGAAGGGGTCTAAGAATTCGCGCCGCAAGCGCGCCTCGTTGTAGTCGCCAGAGCGATACGCCTCTCGCTGTCGACCGAACCGTTCGACCAGTTCTATAACCGCTTGCGGTGCACTCACGAATAGCCCCTTCGCTACCGGCGTTGCCGGCGAATTTTCAATCGTAGGGGGCCGTCGTGCACCGGGCCAAGATTGCCAGGGTCGCCCCGTCATGAGGTGCGCAGACGGGCATCGCCGCGATGACTGAAATCCTTGGCAGGGAGCCGCCACCGCACCGCCGGAGCGGTCCTCCGTTGAAGCGAACATGGGTTCGCCCCACCACGACCGCTTATGCCGAAACCGATCGTGCTCACCCCCGTCCCGATGCCGGCGGCGCGCGCTACCGCAGGCGGCACACGGTTCCTCATGGCGGATGACTTCGTACCGCGCCGTGTCTCTGCTGTGGCCGAGGACGCCGCAGCCAATGCGGTTGCTCTGAGCCGTGCAGAACTCGATCAGCCGTCAAGGCGCGTGATCGCTGCGTCGTTCGTGTTCGTTCCCAAGACGTGGCGTGGCCGGCCGTCGTTGCTCTCGGGGCTGCTGATGGCGTTGAGGATGAACGTTCGCGCGTCGGGATCTGAAACGTCGCCCCGAGAAGACGCTATCGGCAGCCGACGAGCTCATCATCAGCGTCGTGCTTCTGCCAGATGCCGCGGATCCCAAGGGCATCGAACATCGCCAGAGCGCTCGTCGGCGGCTTCTCTTTGAGCGTTCCGTAGCTCTTGATCGAGCCGGTGCCGCTCCATGGGAGAGAGCCTGCTGATGCCCGACATGGCCTTTGCCAGTGCAGCCTCCAGGTCGGTTCGGGAGAACGTGTGCATGTGCGGCCCGGTTTCTGCCTCGCTCACCAACCCGGTCGAACTACGGACGCCGAGCGTCGCGGTTCCCCGTTTGATAGCGCTGGCCTCGTTCCCGGATTGCTGCCCCTGCACGCCGGCCCGGACGAAGCAACGGATGGCAGTTTCCCGCCGGAGCGTCCATTTGCGCGCCGCGCCCCTAGCCCGCGTCGCGGCGGGACGCGCGGGGAGCCCTCAAGGCCACTAGGAGCGGGGCTAACAAAAGTACCAACCGGTGCTCCGACCCTGAGCTCGCGACGAGGTTGCCCGGCACAATTTCGGACTGCCCACCAAGACGTCGAAGATAGCTCCGACGGCAGTAGCCGGTGGCTATCCGTCTAGAATACTATTCGCGATTCAATGCCCCTCCCGCATTCGCAGCTCGCCGGACCGGCTGTGACTGAGCGGTGTCGCGTCCACGTTAACCAATCATGAGCCTGTTCTCGAAACTTTTCTCCGGGCTGTCACGTCCGACGGAAGCCTCGGCTGCCGATGAAACCAGGGTGTCTCGGTGGCGTGCCCTGCTGACGCCACTTGGCGTGACAGCCCCCGTGTGCCCGTATTGCGGCCACGCATTCGACAAGATGCCGCAGCGCAAACGGGCGTGCCCCGGCTGTCATGAGCCGATCTATTCGCGCAAGCGACCGCTCGATGGGGTCAAGGTCCTCCTAACGGAGCAGCAGGCGAAGGAGGGAGAAGGCCAAGACGCATTGCTGGGGTGGATGCAGGCGGCAGATTTTGAAAACACCGACCCCGCATCCACCATCGAGTCGCTCCGCGCGGAACTCGGCCGCGTGCCGACGGCTGAAGACGTCGTAGAGCGGCATCTGCTGGTGACGGCCAAAAAGCATGCCGCTGACTGGCAGTGGGGCTTGTTTCGCAACGCTCGCTTCAATCTCGCCGAATCCCGCAGCCGGCTTGACCGCCGGGAGGATGCTTTGCGCCTCTACCTCGAAGTGTGCCTGGTAGATCTGAATGGGCCGAGAAACTGTGGGACCAAGGACCCGGCTATCATCGAGCGTTTCCCTCCCTTTGACCCGGCGACAGCATTCCTTGCTCCGGGCGTAGTCAACCGAGCAGCGACCGTGGCGGACGAACTCGGACTATCGCCGGGTGATCTTCGCCTCCGGTTCGAGGCCGTCGCCGATTCTGTCCGATCCCTAAACCTGCCCAGGCCGACAGCGGATGCATGGAACGAGCTCGCGTCCGCACTCTCGTCGAGGGGCACGTGACCTCGAGCGCGCCCTCCGGAGGCAAACACCCCGCTCAGCGCCACTACCTCGCCGAGGACCTGGTTCGCCTTCGCCGCTCAGACGAGCAGCGCAGGTACGCCGCGCCGCAGCGCGCAGCGAAGATCGATCCAAATCCTCATCAAATTGAGGCCGTGATTTTCGCGCTCGGCCGCGTTCGAGATGGCGGCTGCATTCTCGCGGACGAGGTCGGGCTCGGAAAGACGATCGAGACAGGCCTGGTGATCGCGCAAATGCTTGCCGAGGGTGCCTCACGTATCCTCCTGGTTGCACCAAAACCGCTCCTCGGCCAATGGCGTCAGGAGCTGTTCACACGTTTCGACATCGAAGCGCGAGAGGGGCAGCTTGACCCCGGTGGCATGGAGGGCCCGGGAGTCTTCCTCGTGGGTCGCGAGCAAGCAGGGAGTGAGCGGGGACGGGACGCCTTCCTCGCCTCCTCACGATTTGACCTCTGCGTCATTGACGAGGCCCACGAGGTTTTTGCTGGTCTCTACAAACGCTTCGACAAGTTTGGCGACTACGACGAGGACGCGAAGCAAGGTCGTACAGCGGGCCGTCTCCTCGAGGTACTGAGTACTTTCGAGACGCCGGTTTTGCTCCTCACCGCGACGCCAATCCAGAACAATCTCGCCGAGCTCTGGGGACTGGTTCGGTACGTCGACCCGCTCGGCACTCTGCTAGGCGATCTGTCTACGTTTCGCGAGGTCTTTTGCGGAGTTGACGATCGTCAGCTCGCCAGAGGTCAGGAGGAAGAACTCCGCTCGCGGCTCAAGACTGTCGTTCAGCGCACCCTGCGCCGACAGGCACAAGATTTTCTTGAAAAGCCCTTCGTCGAGCGGCAAGCCCGCCTTTTCGAATACGAGATGAGCGTCGACGAGCGCGCCCTCTATGACGACGTAACCAAGTACCTCCTCGAGCCTGGCATCGTCGCGTTCCGCGGAAAACACAGGCAGCTCCTACTCATTGGCTTTCACAGGCGAATGGCGTCGTCGACGCGTGCGCTATCCGTAAGCCTCCAGCGCATCGCTGATCGACTCCGCTACTCCGTCAGTGGCAACAACGACGAAGGCGACGCCGAAGCGGCGGCGATCCAGGATGATCTTGAGCAAACCGACATCTCCGGGACAGGCGAGTCCGATGGGAGCGACGCTACTGGGGCCCTTCCCGACCGCATAGCTATCGAGAGCGAACTTCAGCGCGTCGAGGGCTTCGTTCGCCGCGCTGAACGTCTCGTCGGCGACGATGGCAAGTTCCGAGCGCTGCTCACTGCGCTCACGTTCGTGACTAAGCAATCGAAACTGGGTAAGGGTGCAGGCAAGCTCGTCATTTTCACGGAGTCCTTGGTAACTCAGGCCCACATCCGCGAGCGCCTCATTGAGAGCGGGTTGGCCGACGACGAGATAACCATCTTCCGTGGAACGAACAATTCGCCGCGCGCTCACACGGCACTCAATCGTTGGCGGGAGCAAAGTCCCCAGGGCGAAGGCCCCGAGCCAAGCCTTGATATGGCTATGCGTCTCGCGCTCGTCCATGAGTTCAAGACGCGGTCGAGCGTGTTCATCTCAACGGAGGCTGGAGCGAAGGGACTCAACCTCCAGTTCTGCGACGCGCTCGTCAACTACGATCTGCCGTGGAATCCGCAGCGCATCGAGCAGCGCATCGGCCGGTGCCATCGTTACGGCCAGAAGAACGAAGTCACGGTCATCAACTTTTTAGCGAAAGACAACGAAGCGCAGCAGCTCACGTTTGAGATTCTCAGTCAGAAACTCGATCTCTTCGGAACGGTCCTGGATGCGTCCGACAAGGTGCTACACCAGGGTGAAGCGTCATCGGGAGGCGTTCTCGCCAGTGCGCTCGGAGCGGAACTTGAAGCCGAGCTACGCCGCATCTACGATCGGTCGCGCACTCTCGAGGAGGTGACGGCCGCGCTTCGAACCCTCCGCGAGCATGTTGGTGAAGAACGGCGTCGCTTCGAAGACACACACGCGCGCACCGCTCTACTAATTGAAGAGCACCTCGATGACGACGTAAAGCGCGTGCTCCGATTGCGTCGCGACGAGCTCCCGTCGGCGCTTGCCAACCTCGATCGCGAGACCTGGGGCGTGGTGCAAGCGTATCTCGAGACGTGTTCGATTCCGTACCAGGTTGAGAACACCGCGGACGGGGACTTGCTTCATGTTTCCCCCTGTGCGCGCCTACCCGCGCTGCTTGCCGGAGGTGTGACGGCGGCCATCGGCGCCGTAGCTGGGCACACGTCACTCCATCTTCGGCACCCGCTTGTCCTCGCGGCTGTGGCCGATGCCAGAGCTAGCACCGAAGCCATCCACGCCATTGCCATCGATTTCCCCCAAGGCGCTCCACTGGAAGCAGCCGACCTGCCCGGCAGGCGTGGGCGGATGCGCGTCGTCAAGATTACCTTCGACGGATTCGAGCGCGTCGAGCGTCTGCTCCCCGTGGTTCTGCTCGACGGCATGCACGATCCACTCCCGCTGACGACCGCCGAGAAGCTGCTGCAGGCCAAGATCGGCGATAGCGCCATGGCTCCCACTAGCGACTCCTCCTCTTCGCAGATCTCCGGCGAGGACTTGGACGATGCGACGGAGGAGCTACTTCGCGGGATTCAAGAGGATGTTGACGCCGTCGAACAGCAACGGTTCGAGCGGGCAGCTTTCCAGGCACAGCGTTTCTTGGAGGATCGCCTCCTCGTGCACCAACGCCGCCGCAGCGACGTCATTCGCCAACTCGATGAGGCGCAAGCGCGTCGCAACGCGGCAGTTGGTTCCGAGGCACGCACGGAAGCCGAAGCTCGCGTGTTGCAGCTGGACAGCAAGCTCACCGAGGTCGACGCAGCCATCGACAAGCTTGACCGCGGAGACAACGAGACATTCAAGCGCTTCCACGACCACATCCACCACCGCCGGTATCAGCCGCCGATCGTCGAACGCCTGTTCGAGGTGGGGATCGAGATCAGATGAGCATTCAACCGGAGGACGACATCGTGTTGAAATTTCTGCACACGGCAGATTGGCACCTGGGGCGCCGGTTTCCGAGCTTTCTTCGCGAGGACTCAGAACGCAAGCTCACCCGCGCCCGGGTGGACGTCCTCGAGCGCATCTTCGGCGTTGCCGAACGCCACGGCGTCCATGCCGTTCTTTGCGCGGGCGATCTCTTTGACAACCCGACTCCACAACCCGAGTGGTGGCAGCCCGTGGTCGAACAGCTGACCAGACGGAACTGGCGGAACCGACCAGTATTCCTGCTGCCCGGCAACCACGATCCGCTACTGGTCGATTCAGTTTGGGCGCGGGGTAGCAGGTTTCGGGCTGCGCTTCCCAGCTGGGTCCGCGTTGTGGACGAGACGCCGTTTCTTGAGGTTGAGCTCCAAGACAACGTCGTCTTGTACGCGGTGCCATGTACGAGCAAAGCTGGCCAACGAGATCCAACCGCGACCATTCCGCGGCGTGAAACGGGTGACGACCGGATCCGCATTGGGATGGTCCACGGAAGCACCTTTGATATGCCGGACTGCCAGACGAATTTCCCCATCGCGCGCGATGCAGCTATGGAGCGTGGCTTGGACTACCTGGCAATTGGCGACACTCACGGGTTCCGCTTCGTGCCGGCGGACCGTCGCGAGCCGCCGACCGTCTATCCCGGTGCACCGGAGCCCACAGCGTTTGACGAGAAAGATCCCGGGAAGGTCGCCATCGTCTTCGTGAATCGCCGCCGGAAGGCGACCGTACAACCCGAGACGGTCGCGAGCTGGACGTGGGAGGAACAGACGGTTACTTCAATGCCGGATCTACGTCAGCTCCGAGCGCGAGCTGACCTGGAGCGACGCGTCCTACGGCTGCGGGTCGAAATGTGCGTGCCTGCACCGGAGTACGAAGCGGCCGAGCAAATTCTCGAAGACCTCGAAGGGACCGCCGCGAAGCATGGTCGCGTTGGCGTCCTCCAACTTGATCGCACGGGGCTCACGCTAGAGACGACAAGCATCGACAGCTACTGCAGTGATCTTCCGGACGTGCTTCAGACGGCGGTCCGCAGGCTGGCCGCCCAAGCAGAAGGGCCCGACCCGGAGCGGGCAGAGGTGGCGCGGCGAGCGCTCTTCAACCTCTATCAGGTGAGCAGAAAGGCGTCGTGAGATGCGGTTCGTGAAGATCGTCGTCAAGAATTTTCGGGCGATCGAGAGCGCAGAGGTTGAGTTTGGCCCCGGCTTGAATGTCATGTTCGGCGCAAACGACCTAGGCAAGTCTACCCTCGCCACCGCGATTCGTGCCGCCCTGCTCGTGCAGCCGTCGTCGACCGAGGGGAGTCGATATTCGTCGTGGTTCGTCGACGCGGTTCCCGAGGTCACGCTCACCTTCACCGACGACGACAACCATTTCTGGCGCGTCAAAAAGTGTTTCGGATCCGGGAGCATTCAGGCGACAGCAGACCTCTATCACTCGAAAGACGGCCGAACGTTCACGCGCGATTGCGGTAGCCGCGAAGTGGAGGAGCGAGTTCGAACGCTCATAGGATGGGGAATTCCCTCGCCCGGTGGAAAGAGCGCGCCGCGAGGGCTTCCTACAAGCTTTCTCGCGCAAGTGCTCCTCGCCGAGCAGACCGACGTTGAGACGATCCTCAAGCAAAGCACCGAAGACGATGGCACCGCGTCCGGAAAAGATCGCCTACGCAAAGCGCTCGCTGCTCTAGCCGAAGATCCCTGGTTCAAGAAGGTGCTGACTGAGACGCAGAAACGGGTCGACGACTTCTTCACCCCGACGGGACAACGGAAACGGGGGCGTGGGTCACCATTCGCACTGGCCGCTGAGGACGTAAAGCGACGTTCCGAAAAGATCGAAAGCTTGAAGAAGGAGGCCGTAGAGTCGGACGCAACCGAGAACCAGGTTCGACGCTTGCACGACCAGTATGCGGCGGCGCGAGAGGTGTGCGAGGAGGCTGGGGCTGCATTGGCGACGTTGCGGCGAAAGTACGCGCGCGCCCAGGAGCGCGCGGATGCGGAGACGACGCTTGAAGGCGCAAGGTCGACCATGCGTGAACTCGATCAACAGGCGAAGGCAGTCGCTGACAGCGCGCGTGGCGTGGCTGCGCAGGAAGCCGCAGCGACCCAACTCGAATCAGAGTTCGCTGCAGCGCGGGCAGCGGTCGAGGGCGCGGAGGGCGTGCTGCGGGGCGCAGAAGAGGCTCTTCGAGCGGCGACAAGTGAAGACGGTGCCCAGCAGCGTGAGGTCACGCAAGCCAAACTGCGCGAAGAACGGGCTGATATCGGTGCGAGAACGGGAAGAGTCGAGAAGCGGCTGAATGAAGTGGAGGTCGCGCAGAAGAGCGTCGCCCTGGCCGACGCCGCGAACCAGGCGAAACTGGCAGCCGAGTCCGGTTTGAAAAAAGCGCATGCCGCAGAGGAAGCGGTTAAACGCGAACTCGCAGAAGCTGAAGCGCAACTGAACCTCGCTCGCGGTACTCTGGCCTACGGGCAGTGGCATGCCGCGGACACTGCGGCAAAGCAGGCCGTGGAAGCGGTGCAGGGTGCCGAGTCGTCACACAGAGACGCTCTAATGAAGGAGACCGCAGCTCAGGAAAGCGAGAGCCGTGCTGCAACCATGGAAGCGGCGTTGGCCGAGCGACGAGCACGTCTCCCGGATCTAGCCCTGACGAAGCGCCTCGAGGAACTCGAGCATCAGATCAGCCGTGCGGAGGCCGCGCTCGGCGGAGGTTTCTCGCTTGCCGTTCGGGGAGCTGGGAAGGTCCCCGTGCATATCACGCTAGACGGTGCCGAAGTCATCGCGGGTACGGTGCTTGAGGGGCGCCTCGTATTTGATGCGGAACGGACGTCGTCGATTCGGCTCGGAGAATTGATCGATTTGGAGATCGTCGCGGGCGCTGCGGACAAGAGGAGCGCACTCGCAACATTGCGCGAGCGGTGGGTCAATGAGACCCCATCGATCTTCGAGCGCGCAGGAGTGACGACGCTCGCGGGCATCCGCGAGCGTCTCGAAGAGGTCGCCGAACTGGAAACTACGACGACGCGCCTGCGCGCCGAAACGCAGCAACTAAAGTTAGGGGCGGAGGCCGCGCTGCAGTCGGTCACGATGAAGCAAGAACGCGCGGACAACCTGCGCGCCCAAGCTGTAGATGCAGAGTCCTTGAGGGCAAAAATCGCGTCGCTGGATCTTCAAGCCTTGGCAAAGTCGTTCGAACAGCTCGGTAAATCTTGGCGAGCGCAGGCTGAGTCTCTGGTCGAAACCAAGGAAGGGGCCCTGACAGCCCAACGCGAACGAAACGCGGCGCGCATGCATCAACGAGAAATGGCCGCGTACCAAGTCACGGAAGCGGAGAAGAACTTGGCGAACGCGGCGACAGAGACGGAGCGGGCACTCGCTGCAGTCGGCTTTGAGGGCCAGCCGGCACAGATGGGGAGTGCCCTGCTGGAAAACGCGCTATCGGAGACGCGTGAAGAACTTGCCACGCTGCACACGCGGCATGCTGCCATCGGCGCAGAACTTGGCGCCCTAGAGCAAGAGGCGTCACTCGTCCTATCTGCAGCGAAAACAGCGGTCACCGAGGCGAAGGCCAAACGCGACAGCGCGACCGAGCGACAAGGGCAAGTGACAAAGGCACTCGAAGAGGCCCGTTCAGCGTTTCACATGGCGCGAGGCGAGGCCGAAGCGCTGCGCAAAGCGTTGGACAACGCGGACCGCGTTGGCGCCGAAGCAGGGGTCGCGGATGCGGTGGCTGCGCTCGAAGCCTACGCGAACGACCCGACCTTGTCGCCCACGGAGGTCGCGGCCGCGGAACACAACGAGGGCGAAGCCAGGGCGAAGCTGGATCAGCTTCGCGCGGAGCTAAATCAGGCGGAAGGCGCATTGACGAAGGTCGGCGGGGTGGGCCTCCGCGAAGAGCTAGAGAGAGAGGAAGAGGCAAACGTACTTGCCAAAGATCGACAGCGGGAGCTCGAGGTCGATGCTGACGCTTGGCAGCTTCTGCGCGACACGCTCTCCGAGGTGGAGAAGGAAAGTAGTACCCATCTCGGACGAGCGCTGGCAACGCCGGTATCAGAACGTCTGATTGAGCTAACGCAAGGCCGATACGGTGGGCTTCGCTTTGATCAACACCTCAAGACCGAGACGGTGGAAGTACCCCTCGTAGCATCGACCGAGGGCGTTCTGGAAGCGCTGTCTGTGGGTACGCGAGACCAAGTGGCGACGTTGCTTCGCCTCACGATAGCGGAACAACTGAAGAGCGCGCTCGTCCTCGACGACCACCTGGTACACACCGATCCTGATCGGCTTGAGTGGTTTCGCAGCACGTTGAAGAAGACGGCGCTGGTCACCCAAGTGCTTGTGCTCACTTGTCGCCCGCATGACTATTTAGCGCCGAACGAGATCCCGGACGCCGAAACTACGCGCGACGTGGCCGGAGGGATGACCCGTGCAATTGATGTCTCCCGCGCATTGCGGAGATTCGACTCGACACGAGTGCGCGAGTAAGCGCCACCGGAACGACATGGAATCAGCGCCGAAAACACCACCCGCCGGAACGATGCCTACGCCCGCGTCTCCGCAGCGACCACCTGGCGAAGACGGAATCGTCGAGAAGCTGACGCGCGCGCGGCGCGAGCTGCTGGACCTCTCCGCTCGCAATCGACTCCTGCATGTGCCGAGGGACACGGCTCGTTCCGGCCGGCTCGATATCGTCAAAGAGCGCTCCGAGGACATCTATCGGATCTTGGTGAGGGAGACGCGGTCAATGACGTTTCTCTCCTCCGATGCAAAGCTCGACACGGACAACGACGATCCGGATGCAGCGTATACCGACGACAAGCTGCAAACAGCGCTGCCGCAGGCAACGCTCGAAAAGCGTCTTCTCAAGACCTACTACGACGCCAGAACGTTTGAGGAAGAGCAAGGCGCCAACATCCTGTTCCTCTCGCTTGGTTTTCTTCGCTGGTACGAGCAGGACAAGTCGGACACGCCCAGGCACGCGCCCCTGCTGCTCGTTCCCGTTCGGCTCGAACGCAAGAAGGCCGGTGGCAAGTTCATTCTGAGTTACGACGGTTCGGAGCTTTCCGCCAACCTATCTTTGGCGGAAAAGCTGCGTGAGTTTCGGCTCGAGTTGCCGCAACTGCCCGAAGCTGACGAGCTTTCGCCAACGGCCTACTTCGCAGCGGTTCGCGACGTGATTGCCGGCCGTCCCAACTGGGAGGTGGACGACAACGGCATGGTGTTGTGGTTCTTTTCGTTCGCCAAGTTCCTGATGTTCCGGGACTTGGACGCCAAGAACTGGCCGGCAGACGGCGGAATCGCGAGTAAGGCTTCGATTCAGGCGCTACTCCGTGACGGCTTCCGCGCTGATCCGCCGATCATGCAGGACGACACGAACCTCGACGACGTTCTTCAGCCGCGCGACCTGGTCCACATTCTTGACGCCGACTCGTCCCAGACTGTCGCCATTGAAGAGGTAAAGCGCGGACGCTCGCTCGTGATTCAAGGCCCTCCCGGCACCGGCAAGTCTCAGACCATCGCGAACATGATCGCCGGCGCGGTGCGCGAGGGGAAACGGGTACTGTTCGTCGCCGAGAAGACAGCTGCGCTTCAGGTGGTCAAGCAGCGCCTAGATCGCGCTGACCTCGGTGCCGTATGCCTCGAGCTGCACAGCCACAAGTCAAACAAGCTTGCAGTGCTCGAAGAGCTGCGGAGGACGCTGGAGCTCGGGGCGCCGGTGGCGACCAACGTCGCGGAGAACGCCGAGGCCCTGCTCCGCGAACGAGACCGTCTCAATACCTACGTGACGGCGGTGCATACGCCCCTGATGGCGGCCGGAACAACGCCATTCGAAGCGATGGGGCACCTAGTCCGGTTGAGTTCGCTGGGGTTTCGCCCGCTGGATGTACCCCTACCGATGGCCAGCAAATGGGGGCGGGCTGGACTCGCTCAACGCCAACGCATCCTCGAGGACCTAGCGACGCTGCTGGACTACGTAGGCATCCCGGCCGCGCACCCCTGTCGGGGAGTCCGCACAGCTGGCCTGTTACCGACGGACAGGGATCGCATTCTGGATCAGTTAGGCGCCCTCCTGGCCGAGATGGAGGTACTTCGGTCCGAGGGCGCGCAGCTTGGACAGCTGCTAGAAATGCCAAACGCCGAGACGCTGAATCAAGCTGGCGAGCTAGCGGCTGGGCTTCACGTCCTGGGACAGGCGCCCCAGATCGATCTCCGTTGCCTTGCAGCTCCCGAATGGGAGGGCCCAACGGGCGACTTCCGAGCTGTGGTGGACGCGGGCACACAGCTCATGGCTCTGGCCGCTCAGTTGCACGAGAGCGTGGCCGACGTCGGCTGGTCGGTGGATGTGACCCTGGCGCGAACTCACCTTGCAGCTCACGGACGTTCTTTCTTCCGATTTCTGTCGGGAGACTACCGCCGGGCGCGCTCGCTCGTTCGCGGCATCTGCAAAGCTGCGCCTCCCTCGTCGGTTGACGACTGCGTTGCTCTGCTTGATGCGCTCGCGAGCGCTCAACGTTTGCGGGCGGCGATCGCCAATGCGAGCCCCGGTGCTGCCCGGGTTTTCGGAGGGCATTGGGCCGGGGAGGCCTCGACTTGGGACAACCTCCGTCAGCTCGTATCGTGGGTCGAGGTTGCCAACGGGCAGAACGCCTCCGGCCGCATACGCCGAGCGGCGGCGCGCATCGGCTCGTCGCAGTCTGCCGTGGCTCACGCTGTCGCGTTCAGCCGACGCCTGACGGGCGTGCGCGCAGGCTTCGAGGCGGTCTTTGGGCGGCTTCGCTTCGACTGTGTCGCGGCTTTCGGGGTCAACGATATCGGGAACGTGCCGTTCGTGGCGCTACGCGAGCGACTCGCGCAGTGGATCGAAGCCCCGATGATTCTCGATCGATGGATGGCTTTTGTGGGTGCGGTCTCGAATCTTGAGGCGCTCGATTTGGGACCCTTTGCTAGCCTCATCAAGGAGGGCAAGCTCGCACCGGCTGCCTTGGTCCTACAGCTGACCGGTTCGTTCTACGAAGGTGTCCTGCGACACGCCATCGAGCGATTCCCGACGTTGAACGGCTTTGATGGGGCGACCCACGCGAAGGTGGTCGACAGGTTTCAGGCGCTCGATCGCGAACGGCTGCGCATGGCGCAGTACGAGGTCTGCCAAGCACATTCGCGCGGTCTTCCCATTCACCAGGGCGACGCCGGCGAGATGGGCATCGTCAGAAAGGAGATGAGCAAGAAACGCCGGCACATGCCGCTGCGTCAACTGCTCAGCCAGGCGGGCCGTAGCATTCAAGCCATCAAGCCCGTCTTCATGATGAGCCCTATTTCGGTCGCCCAGTTTCTTCAGCCGGGCACCATCGACTTCGACCTGCTGCTCATCGATGAAGCGAGCCAAGTTCAGCCCGTCGACGCCCTCGGGGCGATCGCCCGGTGCAAGCAGATTGTCGTCGTCGGGGACGAAAAACAGCTGCCGCCTACCAGCTTCTTTCAGCGGCTCGCCAGCGACGTCGGCGCGGAAGACGAAGAAGACAACCTGGCCGACGTTCAGAGCATCCTTGCGCTGTGCCTGGCGCAAAGCGTGCCGGCACGCATGCTGCGCTGGCACTACCGGAGCAGGCACCATTCGCTCATTGCGGTTTCCAACCGAGAATTCTACGACGGGCGGTTGTTCATACCGCCGAGCCCGCAACTGGCCGGCGCGGGCAGTGGACTACGATTCCACCATGTAGCTGACGGACGGTTTGATCGCGGGAACACCGCAACGAACCGACGAGAAGCCCAGGTGGTTGCTGAGCACATCCTCGTGCACGCCCGCGAAACGCCAGAGGCGTCGCTTGGCGTCGGAACCTTTTCAATGGTCCAGCGCGATGCGGTCCTCGACGAATTGGAGGGGCTACGCAAGCGCCACCCTGAGCTCGAAAGCTTCTGCTCCCGCGGCGGGCAGGACGCTTTCTTCGTCAAGAATCTCGAAAGCATTCAGGGCGACGAGCGCGACGTGATCTTCATCTCGGTGGGCTACGGCCGTGACGGATCTGGGTTCATGTCGATGAGCTTCGGCCCGCTGAACAACGACGGCGGCGAGCGCCGCCTCAACGTGCTGATCACACGCGCCCGCGAATCCTGCCAGGTATTTTCCTCCATCACAGCGGACGACATCGACCTCAGCAAGTCGAACGCGCGCGGTGTTGTGGCGCTCAAGCAGTTTCTACAATACGCCGCGACCGGCATCCAAGATGTGGGGCTACCCACGGGCAAGGACTTCGGCTCGCCCTTCGAAGAGCAAGTGGCTCTGGCAGTGCAGCGCCACGGCTACGTTGTGGATAGCCAGGTCGGCGTAGCCGGATTTTTCATCGACCTCGCCGTGCGTGACCCCGAAATACCCGGCCGCTATCTACTCGGGATCGAATGCGACGGTGCTCAGTATCACTCGAGCCGTTGTGCTCGCGACCGCGACCGCTTGCGCCAGCAGGTACTTGAAGACCGCGGCTGGAGTATCGCGCGCGTCTGGAGCACCGATTGGTTCCGCGATCCTACCGGCCAAACGCGAAAGGTGGTGGAGGCGCTCGCCAAGCTGAGAGCGACACCTCGGTTGGCGAAGCGCACGACGGCGAGCGCGGCGGCGCCGCCGGAAGTGGCCAGGCGCACTACAACCAGCGTTGTCTCCCCGGCGCTGAACGTCACTCGCTACAGGGAGGCAAGCTTTTCTTCCCCAGCGACGCCAATCCATGTCCTGCCCATCGACCAATTGGCAGACGTCATCGTGAAGATCCTTGAGATCGAGGGGCCGGTACATCGCGACGAGATTGCCAAGCGCGTCACCGGTCTCTGGGGTTTGAGCCGTACCGGCTCGAGGATCACCGGATCGGTTGACGACGCGTTGCGCTGGCTAACAGTCCGGAAGCAAGCGGGGAATGAAGCCGAATTCTTCAGTATTCCGGGTCGACCGGTTGTCCCGCGAGACCGTGAGGATGCGGCGTCGGCAACACTCCGCAAGGCGGAGTACCTGCCGCCGCTCGAGGTTCGCGCTGCTTTGATAGCTGCTGTTCAAGCAAATCAGGGGATCGACGAGGAGCGCGTTCTCACCGAAGCCGTTCGGCTCCTGGGCTTCAAGACGGTCGGCGCTCAAGTCCGTAGCCTCGCCTTGCAGCAGTTTCAGATGCTCGTTCGAACGAAGACACTCGACGTTCGCGACGGCCGATTGTACCCGCGCTCGAAAGAGGGAGCGGGGGATGGGTAGTGTTAGACCGTGCGCGACCAACCCTTCAGCGCGAACCGCGGAGGGGCTCAGAACGCTTCGGCACAGCAATGTGACCATAGACATTTGCGGCGTTGAGCTGCCGGCGAGCGCGAGAACCGGCACGCCGCGGCCGGCGCCTGCAAGAAATACCAGCTCCGGTACCGCCGCCTCCGGTCATCGGCGGCTCCCCCTTTCTCTTGCACCGGTGCGCGGCAAGGCGCACTTTTAGTAGTCAACCGCGATGGGCAACGTCAAATGTGTATTCTGTGGCGTCACCCGAAACCGCGCGAAAGAACACCTATGGCCAGTCTGGCTTCAACAGTTTCTTGAGGGGGGCAGTCTTCTCCGGACGGAGACTCATCACGCGATTTCAGGGCACGCAGTCAGCCAGCGACGCCTCGAGAATGGTGCTCTCGTGCTCGGCCAAGTCTGTGAGGCGTGCAACGGTGGTTGGATGAGTCAACTCGAACAACGAGCAGCGCCCATATTGAAAGCTCTTCTTGCGGAGCCCGGCGCCTTGGCAAAAAACATCGAGATCAGTGAAGCGACGATCCTAGCCACCTGGGCGTACAAAACCGCCATAGTTCGGAATTTGGGAACCAACTATCGGGCAATCGTTCCGCCAGCGCATTTCAAAGCTCTCTATGAAGGCTCCCTTCCGCCTGGCTTGTTCGTCGACCTCGCGGTTGATCCGGCCCACCAAACACTGGGCGCCGTCCAGTCGCAGACGGCTTCTGGGATGCTCGCGAGCGGAGATGAAGCGGCTCTGGAGGCGTCTAAGGCCTGTTTCTACAACATAGTCCTAGGTGTCGGCCCGCTTCTCTTCCGGGTCGTTCACTTCCCCCTTCTAGATTACGAAGTCAGAACGGCGCTGGCGCACGGTCGTACGGCGTTTCGCCTCCATCCGAGTGCAAACGCTGGCAATGTGCCCGAGGGATGCATCGTGTCTGGCTTGTATGACTTCGAAACGGCGACGTTCTTCGAAACGCGGAAGGACACCTGAGCGTGCCCTACGACACCTCAGAGCTTCTCGTCTTGCTCCCGCGGCGCTATCACGACGCAGGTAGGCTGCACACGTGAATGAGCCCAAGCGGCATCACACGGCCCCTCAGTTCTATCTGCGTCGATTCGCGGTCAGTGACAGGATCGAGCTCGTGGATAGGAACGACTTGAGCAGGCGCTTCGTCAGCAGCGTCGTAAACGCACTAGCGCACAATAACTTCTACACGATTCCGGACGAGAACGACGCTCCAGACCCCGCCCTCGAGAAGTTCTACGACCGCAGCGTCGAAAGTCCCGGGGCGGTGGGTCTCAGCCGGATCATCGATCAGCGACGCTCTTCAACGCTTCCTCAACTCAGGGCAAAGGTGGCAAGACTCGTGGCAT
>Ga0164241_10002257_pt1 | contig 21292 bp, 19 predicted proteins | sample OricomyardsoilBY_FD_108780 | JGI IMG/M metagenome (GOLD analysis project Ga0164241, IMG submission 108780) | Backyard soil microbial communities from Emeryville, California, USA - Original compost - Back yard soil (BY) | ecosystem: Environmental > Terrestrial > Soil > Unclassified | place: USA... | reverse complement strand
CGGCGATCACCTGCGTGGCCGCCCTGCCGACCTACAGTACCGAGGTCGTGTTCGGCGCCGAAGACGGCACGGTGGCCACCTGGGACACGCGCCTGGGAAGGCGGCGCGCGTTCGGTGCGCACGCCGAGTCGGTGCGCGGGATCAACGTGGTGTCGCCGAACCTGGTGGTCACCTGGGCGCACTCGGTGCGGTTCTGGGACGGCAGCGGCGGGCTTCTCGGCCGGGCGGTCGGTTTCCCTGGCGGAGTCAGGGACGTCGTCGTCGGCGAGGCGACCTACACGGTGCTGGCCGGCGACGGCTCGGTGTCACGCCGCGCGCTGCCGAGATGGGAGCCGCCGGACGTGGACCACCCGGAGCGCGGCTGCCTCGCGGTCGCCGACCGAACCGTGACAGCAGGCCTCGGGCCGAGCCTGGTCAGCGTGTCGCCGGACGGAACCGTCGAGGACGAGCGCTCGACCGGCCCCTTCCGGCAGGCCGTCGCCGTCGCGCCCGGCCAGCACCTGCTGGTGGACACCGGCGGCCGGTTGACGTTCCCGTCCGGAGTGTTCGTCAACGACGTCGAGCTGGTCGCCTCCGCACGCGAAGGCTCGATGGTCACCGCCTCCGGCGCGGCGGTCACCGCCCGGGACCGGGACAGCGGCCGGGAGATCTTCGACGAGCAGCTGCCCGCCGCCGTGACCAGCCTCGCGGCGGGGCCCGGACCGTCCATTGTGGCTGGACTGGCCAACGGCGATACGCGGGAGATCTTCCAGACCACCCGGCGGCAGCGGCGAACGTTCGCCGGGACCGGTGCCCCAGTGACCGCGGTGGCGGTGTTGCCGGACAACTCGGTGGTGACCGGCACCGCCGCGGGCGAGGTCCGGCGCTGGCCGCGCGACGCGACGGAAGGGCCGACCACGTTCCACCGCCGGACCGGAGCGATCACCGCCATCACGGTGGCCGGTGAACTGCTGCTCATCGCCGGGGAGGACGGCCGGCTGGCAGTGTGTTCGACCGAGTCGAACGAGGTTCTGCACGAGATCGACCTGGGCGCGCCGGTCAGTGCGCTGGCCGCCGAGCCGGACTTCGCCGCGGCCCGTGACGAGACCGGCCGGCTCTGGCTGTTCGACGTGCACGAGCCGTCGATCCTGAACGTGGAACAGCTGACCGCGGCGGTGGTCGAGCCCGGCATCGTCGAGCTGTCCGACAGCGGCGACGCCCCGTACGAGGTCACGTCGATCAGGCTCACAGTCGCGGGTGAGGCAGCCGGGTTCTCCGTGGCCGGCCCGTGGCCGGCCGTCGCACCGGACGGCGACCTGGTCGTTCCCGTCCGGCCGCTGCCGGACCAGCCGATCCGGCTGCTCTGTCCGGCGCTGGCCGAACCGTCGATGGAGCCCTCCAGACCCATAGTGACGATGAGTGTTCGGCTCCGGTCCCCGCTGTTGCCGAAGTACCACACCGGATTCGTGTTGATGGCCGAAAGCGCTTCTCGTGACTAGCATCACAGTCATGGACTACGACAACGTCGTGGTGCGGTTCACCACGGACAGTAAGCAGCTTGCCAACACGATGGCCGCCGAGGTCGCGAGCACCGAGTTCCACTGCTGCGCGCACATCGAAGGGCCGATCCGGCGCGTCCACCGCTGGCACGGACGCAAGCACTCGAGCGAACAGTGGCGGGTCGAGATCGAGGTCACCCCCGACTGCGCCAGCGCGCTCGTCGACCACATCACCGACCACCACGGTCACGAGGTCCACGACCTCACGATGACCGACAACGTGCGACATCTCGTGAGCGACGCCGTCGAGTCGCCCTGACTCCGGCATTCCGCACGCGATGAAAAACCGTGCGCCGCGCGGCGCACGGTTCTCCAGGCCTCGTTACGCGGCAAGGGTTGCCATGGCGACGTGGACGTCATAGCAGGTGTTCGAGCCGATGTTGCGGATCTCGAAGGAGAACCGGCGCTCCGCGAACCCGCTGGAGTTGATCACCTGGCGGTAGTAGGTCCGCGCCACCGACAGCTGGCACACGACACCGTTCGGGGCCACGAACGGCCACCCCATCACCAGGTACGTGGCATTGACCGGGTTGGCGTTGTTCCAGGTTCCGTAGTAGGTCTCGCCGGGACCGAGGTCGGTGAAGGTCCGCCAGCCGATGTCCTTCGGCGCCGAGGCGAGGTACAGGTTGGCCGAGCATGCCACGGCACCGACGTTGCGCACCGTGAACCAGAACTCCCACTTGCCCGCGCTCGGATTGCGGTGTGACGTGCTGCCCAGTTCGATCTGGCACGGTGTCGAGCCGCTGGCGAAGGGGAGGACGCCGGCCAGCTGCAGGATGTCGAAGTCGGAGGTCGCCGACCGGGTCTGGGACTGGCCGGGGCTCAGGGTGCCGGTGTTGCTGAAGTAGCTTCCGGTCAAGGAGGCGAGCAGGACCGTCGTACCGCAGGCGATCGTCCCGGAGTTCTTGATGGTGAAGACGAACTTGCGCTCTCCGTTCGAATACCGCTGGTAGATGGCATTGACCGTCTCGAACCGACAGGCCTTTCCTGTCGTCGCCCCGACCGGGCTGTACCCGACCTGGTAGGCGGCCTCGAATGGGTTGGCGTTGTTCCAGTACCAGGTCTGGCTGGCGCCCGCGGCCACCGTGCCGGAGTACCAACTCGCCGTGACACCCGATGCCTTGGCCTCAGCGTTGTCACCCGTCCGGGCGGCCGCGGCTCGCGCATCGAGCGCGCCGGAGTCGTCGGCGGCCGGCCCGGTTGCGGCGGCCGCGGTGATCGGACTCATCAGCAGTCCGATCAGGAGCGCCATGCCTATCCATAGTTTTCGCATCGTCGTCCTCTCCGTGAACAAGGTCGCGACGACGGTGCCCGACCCAGCTCGGGGAAACATCGGTACCGGCTGCCTAAATCGACCCGGCGACTACCCATGTCAGGCAGAATCACCGTGTCGCGGGCAGGGGATCGGCGGAGTCATGGACGTACGGGTGCTCGGGCCTCTCGAGATGTACGACGGTGCACGGCCCGTGCCGCTCGGGCCGCGGCGTGGTGAGCGGTTGCTGCTGGGTCTGCTCGCGCTCGAGGCCGGCCAGGTGGTGGGCATCGAGCGGCTGACGGATCTGCTCTGGGGCGGGGCGCCGCCGCCGGCGGCGAACGCGACCGTGCAGACCCATGTCGCCCGGTTGCGCACGCGGCTGGATCCCGCCAGGGACGGCGGTTCCGGGGTCCGCCTGCTGCGGCGCGGCGACGGCTACCAACTCGAGCTGGACTCCGGATCGGTTGACGCGCAACGGTTCCGGGCCGACGTGGAGTCGGCAGGCGCGCTGCCCGACCCGCCAGCACGGGCCGACGCGCTGCGCGTGGCGCTCGCGTTGTGGCGCGGGCCGCTGCTCGCGGACGTGGCCGACGACCGGCTCCGGGACCGCGTCGGCCTGGGGCTGGAGGAGCTGCGCCTGTCCGCCCTCGAGCAGGCGGTCGACGCCGAGCTGCGGTGCGGCCGGCACCACGAGCTGATCCCGGAGCTCACCGACCTCGCCGTGGCCCACCCGACGCGGTGGCGGCTGACCGCCGCGTTCATGCTGGCCCTGCACCGCGCGGGCAGGCAGGCCGACGCCCTCGCCGCCTACCGGCGCGTGCGCACGCACCTCGCCGAGGTCCTGGGCCTTGACCCCCACCCGGAGCTACGCGACCTGCATGACGCGCTGCTCCGTGACGGCCCCGCTCCCGCGGCCGTGCGGGCCGGAGAGCCGCGCCTGCTGCCGATCCGCCCGCGCCACTTCACCGGGCGCGACGAGGAGCTTGCGCGGCTGGATGCCGTGCCGGACAAGGACACCACCGTGATCGCGGTGATCACCGGCACCGCGGGCGTCGGGAAGACCGCGCTCGCCGTCGAGTGGGCCCACCGCGCCGCGGACCGGTTCCCCGACGGCACGTTGTACGTGGACCTGCGCGGCTTCGGCGCCGTGCCCGCGATGAGCACTCCGCAGGCGGTGCGGAGCTTCCTCGACGCGCTCGGGGTCGCGCCCCACCGGGTGCCGGCCGATCCGGTGGCGCAGGCCGACCTCTACCGGATGCTGCTCGCGGCCCGGAAGGTTCTCGTCGTCCTCGACAACGCGGCGGACGCGAACCACGTGCGGGCGTTGCTGCCCGCCTCACCCGGTTCCTGCGTGCTCGTGACGAGCCGCGACCACCTGGCCGGGCTGGTGGCCATCGAGGGCGCCGAGCCCCTGCCCCTCGACCTGCTGTCACCGCGGGACGCGCACGCCATGCTCGAGCGGCGGTTCGGCGCGGCCCGCGTCGCGGCCGAACCCGAGGCGGTCGAGGCGATCGTGCGCCGCTGCGCGGGGTTGCCGCTGGCGCTGGCCGTGGTCGCCGCGCGCGGGGCGATGGACGCGGGAGCGCCGCTGGCCGCGCTCGCGACGCGCCTCGACGACGGCGTGCTGACACCGCTGTCGCGCAACGACCCCGCGACCGACCTGCGTGCGGTCTTCTCCTGCTCCTACCGCAGGCTCACCCCGCCCGCCGCCCACCTGTTCCGGCTGCTCGGCTGCAAGCCCGGAGCCGACATCACACTGCCCGCCATCGCGAACCTCACCGGCACGGACCCGGCGGCGACGCGTGCGGAGGTGGCGGAGCTGGTCGAGGCCAGCCTGCTCGGTCCGGGGACGGCGCCCGGCCGGTACGCGACCCACGACCTGCTGCTGGAGTACGCCCGCGAGCTGTCCGCGACGCTCGACAGCCCGGCCGAGCGAACCGCGGCCACCCGCAGGGTCTACGGGTACTACGCGCACACCGCGCATCGCGCGGCGCGCATGATCCACCCGCACCGCGACTCCGTCCCGGTCGGCGACCCGGACCCGGACGTCGTGCCGCTCGAGCACGCCGACGCGGCCGAGGCGTTCACGTGGTTCGCCGCGGAGTACCCGGTGCTGTGCGCCGCGGTCACCACGTGCGCGCAGGCCGGTCTGCCCGGGTTTGCGGCGCCGATGACGTGGGCACTGGAGCCGTACGCGCAGCGCAGCTCGAGGTGGGCCGACCTGCCGGCGCTGCTCGAGGCAACCCTCGCGACCGGAACCGAGCGGGCCTACGCCATCCGGTCTCTCGGCCGGACCTACGTGTGGCTGGACCGGTTCGACGAGGCGGAAGAGCACCTGCGGCTCGCGCTGGACCTGTACACCGCGGCTGGCGACCTCGTCGCGCAGGCGCGTACGCATCACGGGCTGACCGAGATGTACGAGCACACGCGCGACCTGCCTGCCGCGCTACGGCACGGCGAGCGGGCGCTCGCGCTCTACGAGGAGGCGGGAGATCTGCCGGGGCAGGCCAGGGCGGGCAACGCGATCGGCTGGTGTCACTGCCGGCTGGGCGACGCGCGCAGCGGCGTGCGGGAGTGCGAGCGGGCGCTGGAGGTCGTGCGGCAGATCGGCGATCGGGTCGCGGAGGCCGAGACGCTGGACAGCCTCGGCTACGCCCACCGGCTGCTCGGCGATGTGGCCGAGGCGATCGCCAACTACGAGCGGGCGGTCGAGCTGTGCCGGGAGCTCGGCGATCGCTACCACGTCGCCGAGGTCCTCACCCGATGTGGCGAGGCGTACCGGACGGCCGGCAGGCCCGCCGACGCGCGGCAGGCGTTGCACGAAGCACTGACGATCCTGGAGGAGCTGGGCCATCCCGGCGCCGACGCGGTCCGCTCGTCTGTCGAGGAACTCGCGGTCACGAGCTCCGAAGGGGGTTGACCTGCCACTCGCCGGTGTGGCCCGCCGAGCTCGGCAACGGTTCGGGGTGCTGGAACTGCGTGCCCTGGTTGGCGAACGACACGCCTTCGGACTTGTACTTGCCGATCTGTGTGGTGGCGTCGCTGACCAGTGCGGTGACGTCCTTGATGAAGTTCGTGAGCACCTCGATGGTCTTGTTCACCGCGGCGGACGCGGTGAGGACGTCCACGCCGGGGATCGGGATCGTGGCGACCGCGATCACAGCCCAGATTCCCGCGCTGGACAGGCTCGCCACGCAGTTCCCCATGAACTTGATTGCCGAGGCGTAGGTGTCGTAGACCGTGGAGATGGCCGTGCCGAGGGTCTTGGACACGTCGCCCATGACGGCGAGGTCCTTGTCCATCACGCCGGCGGCGTTGGCGGAGTAGAGGTTGAACGCGTTGAACGCGGGCCCGCGCCAGTAGGACGCCAGGTTGTTGCGCATGTCGTTGAGATCGACCTTCGCGTCGTTCATCGTCGCGTTCAGGCCCCAGTCGTTCGCCAGCCCCTCGGCTCGCGCGGCGTTGCCGCAGAGGTCGTCCCTGATCATGTCGAGGATCTGCGCGACCGCGTCGTACTGGACGTAAGCGGCGGTGTCCCTGATCTTCTTGTCCGTGTCGTGCGGGTAGGGCAGGTGCACCCAGCTCTGCCCACCGTTCGGGTCGGTCACGAGACGTTTCTCCCTCGTCCTGTCGGTCAGCCGGGTGCGGGGGCCACGCTGTCCATCTGTGCCGCGGTCCAGCCGAACTTCGCGTAGTACTCCGCGTCCTGCGCCTCGTAGGCCGTGGCTACCTGGTTGAGCGCGTCGCTGGCGGCGCGGAGCTGGTCCATTCCGGTCTGCAGCTTGTCGAGGATCGTGTCGACGGCCCCGTTGTAGTCACCGACGACGCCGGCGCGGCGGCCGAGCAGGCCGAGGTCGTCGTCGCCCAGCTTCCAGCCCTGCATCGCCTGATGCAGGCCTTCCCACGCGTCGGCGACCGCGTCATAGGTTCGCTGCGCGTTGCGCAGCGCGGCGGGCACCACCTGGTAGCCGTGGTGCTCGATCCGGCCTTCACCGTCCACAGTGCTCCCTAGTCCAGTAGTCGCGGCTGTGCGCCCGCCACGTGTTGCAGGTACCTGGTCCGGAACGTCGCCTCCGCGGCCGTGATCGCGCGCCGCACCGCCGGGCCGAGCGTCGCGCCGTTGGTGCGCCGCAGCGCGCGTGGGTCGAGATCCACCGAGACCAACCCGTTCCCGTTGACGGCCACCGAGCCGAGTTGCCCTTCGATCGGTTCGCGGATCGTCTCCCGCCGGGCTCGTTCGTGCGCCTCGGTGAGCCTGGCCGTGTTCTGGTCGATCTCGCGGGCGAGGGCGTACATCCGGTCGAACTGGTTCACCGGGTACCCCCGCCGAAGCCCTGGAACAGGTCGTCCTCGTCCGGTGCGGGACGCCGCACGACGCCGCGATCCCGCGCGCGGGCCGACGGCGCCGCGGCTCCGCTGTGGAGGGACGCGGAACCGCCGTGGAGGATGGCGCGGGTGCGTTCCCAGGTGAACCGGCCGGCGTCGGAGCGTGCGGCGAGCACCGCCCGCACGATGGCCGCGCCGATCGCGACCGAGTCGCTCCCGCGCAACGCCCTGTTCTCGACCGCGAGGTCGAGCAGATCGCCGTCCCCGGTCACCGTGGCGGCCACGGAGCCGTCCGGCGAGTGGCCGGTGAACCGCCGCGCCGCCACTTCCTCGCCGAGGCCGTTCAGGTCTTCCCGGAGGCCGGCGCGCGGGCCCGGACTCACGAGTGATGTCGTCGCATCCATGACGGCCGCAAGCCTGGCACCGGCGGCTTGACAGGCACTTGACACGCCTTTGTCCGCCAACGCGCGCTTCGCTATACAGAGCCGATGCACCTGCTGCGGCCCGCCGTGGTCTCGCTCGCCTTGCTCGCCTCGGTCGCCGGATGCGCGTCGGACGACGACTACTACCAGTACCGCACCGTGACCTACGCCGTCTCGGTCGTCGGCCCGCACGACACGTTCATCGTCTGGTACCGCGATGGCCGGGACATCCGTGAGGAGCACCCGGCGTCGACAAAATGGCAGACCACGGTCACGGACAAGTTCTACGAAGCCGCCGGACTCGAAATGCGGGCCGACGCCTACGCGCCGGAGAATGCAAGCCCTGTCCCGACGAAGGTCGAATGCGAGATAGCGGTCGACGGCAAGACATACAGCAAGAACTCTTACACCCACACGGCCTCCTGCATCGTCGACTTCGACGAAGTCACGACGGCGCCAAGGCCCGCCCCGTCCGCGGCCACCGGTGGCGGCTCGTCGTTGCTCGCACCCGCTCTCTGGCTCGGCGCGGCTGCCCTGACGGTGACCGCGGTGGCGCGATGGGCCTACGTCCGCAGGCGGAAATCCCGCGGCACCTGGCCATCGCCCCGCCGCGGCTGATCTCGTCACCGCCCGCGGAAAGTTACGATTCCGGGCATGCGCGTCGAAGTGCGGCTGCTGGACGGCTTCGCCGTCCGGGTGGATGGCACGCCGACTCCCGCGAGCCGGTGGCAGCGCCGGCATGCGGCCGCGCTGGTGAAGTTGCTGGCGCTCTCCCCCGGCGGCCGGCTGCACCGCGACCGGGTCGTCGACGCGTTGTGGCCCGACGCCACACTCGACGTCGCGCTTCCCCGCCTGCACAAGGCGGCGCACTACGCACGCCGGGCGCTGGAGGATCGCGACTCCGTGGTGCTGCGGGACGAGTTCGTCACGCTGTACGCCGGTGCGGTGCTCGACGTGGACGCGGTCGCGTTCGAGGCCGCGGCCGACGCCGCCCTGGTGGCGCCGACGTCCGTCGACCGATGCAGCGACGCCCTGAAGCTCGCCGGTGAGCTGCTTCCGGACGACCTGACCGAGTCCTGGCTGGAGGAACCACGCCGGCGCGTGCGCCTCCGGGTGGCACAGCTGCTGCGCGGCGCGCTGCGCTGGGAGGACCTGCTTCGCCTCGAGCCGGCGGACGAGCAAGCACATGTCGAGCTCCTCCGCGAAGCCGTCGCGGCGGGTGACCGGACCGCGGCACTGCGCCTCTACGCCAGGATGGAACGAGCGCTGGACGCCGAGCTGGGCATCTCCCCCGGCCCGCAAGCCATCGCGTTGCGGGCGCGCCTGCTGGCGGCGGGCGAGGCAGCCACGGGACCCCACGATGCGCGGCCGGCGACATCGCCCACCGCAGCCGGAGATGAGCTCGTGGAGCGCGACACGCAACTGCACGAGCTGGCGACGGTGATCGGCACCGCGATCGAGGCGGGACGCGGCGTGGTGGTGCTGCTCTCGGGCGAGCCCGGCGCGGGGAAGTCGGCGCTGGTGCGCGGGTTCCTCGCCCGTCTCGCACCTGGGGTCACCGCGGTCGTGGGCGGTTGCGACGACCTGCTGGCGCCACGCAGTTTCGGTCCGTTCCGGGACATGGCCGAGCAACATGCGGAGCTGGCGGCCGCCTTGTCCGGCGGTCTGCTCGGCGACGCGTTGCCCGCGTTGCTGCACGTCTTCGCGGGGCGTCCGACGGTCGTGGTCGTCGAGGACGTGCACTGGGCCGACGACGCGACCCTCGACGCGATCCGCTACCTCTCCCGGCGGATCCCGGGCATCCCCGCCGCGCTGCTGCTGACCTTCCGCGACACGGACATCGAAGCCGAACATCCGCTGCGGCAGATACTCGGCAGCCTCGCCGGCCCTTCGGTGCGGCGGGTGGCCCTTCCCGCGCTGAGCGTCGCGGCGGTACGTCGTCTCGGCGCGGGCTCCGACTTGGAGGCGGCGGAGATCCACCGGGTGACCGAGGGCAACCCGTTCTTCGTCACCGAGGTGCTCGCGACCGGCGGCGTGGACGTCCCGCCGACGGTCCGGGACGCGGTGCTGGCCCGTCTCGGCCGGCAACCGGTCGCGGTGCGGACGTTCCTGGAGCGCCTGTCGGTCGTGCCCACCCGCGCCGAGCGGTGGCTCGCCGAGACACTCGCGGACGGCGATCCCGGCACCATCGTCCAGGCGGAACGGTCGGGCATGATCATCGGCGGCACCGACGTCGTGTCGTTCCGTCACGAGCTCGCGCGGCGGGCGATCGAGTCCTCCCTCATCGCGGGCGAACGGCTCCACGCCAACGGCGCGGTCATCGACGCGTTGCTGATCCGGCCGCACGCGGAGCCGGCGCGCCTGGTGCATCACGCCGAGCGCTCGGGCCGGGTCGGCATCATTCTCGAGCACGGCCCGCCCGCGGCCCGGGAAGCGGCCCGGTTGGGTGCGCACCGCCAGGCTGCCGATGTGCTCGGGGTCGTGCTGGACCACCGTGACCGCCTCGACCCCGCCGACGTGGCCGAGCTGTTCACCCGGCGCGCCTATTCCCTTTATGTGGTCAACCACTTCGCGGAAGCGCTGGAGTGCGCCGAGTCCGCCGCCCGCGCGGCCGAGGAGGTGGCCGATCCCGTCGTGCTGGCCGACGCGCTGCTGGTGCTCGCCCGGGTCGCCCTGTTCGCGCGCGGGCCCATGCGCGCACGGCAGGCGGCCGAGCGCGCCGTGGAGATCCTCGAGCCGGTCGGGGACGACGGCCGGCTCGCCGCCGCGCTCGTCGAGCTCGCCCGCGCGCACAGCAACCTGGCGACCGCGGGCATCGTGGCCGAGCCGGGCGAGCGGACCGAGGCGTTCGCGGGGCGGGCGCTGGCGATCGGGCAGCGGCTGGGCAGGCAGGACATCTCCGCGCAGGCCAGCTGGTACCTGGGTGAGGCCCGCCTTGCCCGGAGAGATCCGCGCGGCGACGACGACCTGCGGCGCGCGATCGCACTGGCCGGAAAGGACAGTCGCGTCGAGACGGTGGTGCGCTGCTATGTGAACGCCGCCGGTGGCGCCTACCGCAGCGGACGCCTGGATACGGCCGAGCGGTACGTCGCGGCCGGTCTGCGCGCGGCGGCCGACGGAGAGTTCTTCGCGGGCCAGTACCGGCTGCGCCTCACCGCGGCCGCGGTGCGGGCGAGCCGCGGCGACTGGGACGAGGCCATCACCGACCTGCGTTCACTGGTCGACAGCCCGGGAGAACCCGGTGTGATGGCGGCGCTGGCTCGCGGCATCCTGGCGCGCCTGCTCGCCCGGCGCGGCGACCGCGAGGCCGGCGAGATCCTCGCCGGCGCGCTGGACGACGCCGCGTTCGACGACAGCTTCGTCGTCGGTTCGCTGGCGGTGGCGCGGGTGGAGCTGGGCTGGCTGGACGGCTCGCTGGGATCCCTCACCGACGACGTGCGGCGTGCGCTCGACCTGGTCGTCGACGCCGGGCACCGGACCGTCCACGCGGAACTGTGCGCCTACCTGCGCCGGGCGGGCGTCGTCGTGCCCGCGCCGGCCGATCCGCCCGGCCCCTGGGCGCCGACGCTCGCCGGGCGGTGGGCCGACGCCGCGGCCGCCTGGGCAGACCTCGGCGAGCGCTACGAGCAGGCCCTCGTGCTGGCGAATGCGCCCGACGACCGGGCGCGCGAGCAGGGGATGCGGCTGCTCGATCAGCTGGGCGCGGTCGCGACCGGTCCCGCTGTCTGAGCGAACCGGCCGGGGGAAGTCTGCGGGAAGTTTCAAGGGAAGGTCGGCGGAAGGCCACCTGCCTAGCGTCCTCGCCACCCAGTTCCGACGCCGGAAGAGCCCGGCCAGAACCACGGAGGACGCATGACCACCACCGAGAGCGCGCACCGCAACGGCGTGGACACCGCGGCGCTGTTCGCCACCATCGACGCCGTCAAGGGACAGCCCGAGATCGCCAAGTTCCAGTTCCGCGCGAGCAACACCTGGGCGAGCGGCACGCACAGCAGGTCGACGATCTCCGGCTTCCACGGCGCCATGCAGGAGATGGAGCACAAGCACACCACCGTGCTCGACGCCGACCATCCGACCGTGCTGGTCGGGCAGGACAACGCCCCCACTCCCGTCGAGTTCCTGCTGCACGCCATCGCCGCCTGCCTGACCGCGGGCCTGGTGAATGTCGCCGCCGCCCGCAAGGTGACGCTGGCCAAGGTGACCTCGACCGTCCAGGGCGACATCGACCTGCTCGGCATCCTGGGTCTGTCCGACGGGTCGGTGCGCAACGGCTACCAGCAGATCCGGGTCACCTTCCACCTCGAGGGAGATGCCGACGACGCCACGCTGCGCAGCCTCGTCGAGCAGTCCCGCAAGCGCTCGGCCGTGTACGACGCGCTGGCCAACCCGACCGACGTCGTCGTCGACGTCGTCACCGGCTGACTCGGGGCGCGCCCGACACGACCACCTCCGGAGAAACCGGGAGATCGTCATGACCCGAATCGACACCGTCGTGCTGGGCGCGGGCCACGCCGGACTGGCCGTGAGCAAACTGCTGTGCCGCGCCGGACGCGAACACGTCGTCCTGGAGCGCGGCCGGGTGGGCGAGCGCTGGCGCAGCGAACGCTGGGACTCCCTGCACCTGCTGAGCCCCAACTGGATGACCCGCCTGCCCGGCTGGCGATCCCAGGCCGCGCCCGACGCGTACTCGAGCGCCGGCGAGGTCGTGCGCCTCCTCGACCGCTATGCCGCCTCGTTCGATGCGCCGGTGGTCGAGTCGGCGAACGTCGAAGAGGTGTCGCTCGCACCGCGGATGTCGGGATACCTCGTCGTCACCGACCGCGGCACCTGGCGTGCACGCCAGATCGTGGCCGCGACCGGCCCGCACGGCACCCCCGCGTTGCCGGGCGTGGTCACGGCCGGGGTTCCCGGGCCGGTCGAGGTGATCACCTCCCAGCGATACCGCAACCCCGCGCAGCTGCCGGCCGGCGGCGTGCTCGTCGTCGGCTCCTCGGCATCGGGTGTGCAGATCGCCGACGAGCTGGCCCGCGCGGGGCGTTCGGTCTTGCTGTCCTGCGGCCGGCATCAGCGAATGCCCCGCCGCTACCGCGGCATGGACATCTTCTGGTGGCTGGAGAAGACCGGCCGCCTGGCGCGGACGATCGACCAGATGCCGGATGCCGCGGCCGCGCGCCGGGAACCGTCGGTGCAGCTCTCCGGCCGCGACGGCGAAACCCTCGACCTCCCCGCGCTGCAGGACATCGGGGTCCGGCTCGCCGGACGGCTCGACCGGCTCGCGGGAGGCACGGCCTGGTTCCGCGACGACCTCGGAGACACGATGACGGCCGCCGACCGGCGCATGCACCGCTTCCTCGACACGATCGACCGGCTCGTCGCGGACACCGGCCGATGCGACCAGGTGCCGCCGCCGGTCCGGCCACGCTCCATCGAACCGCCCCCGACCCCGGCACGGCTGAACCTGCGCGCCGAGCGGATCGGCACCATCCTGCTCGCCACCGGGTTCCGCCCGCACCACCCCTGGCTGAGACTGCCGGTGACCGCGGCGGACGGCAGCATCGCGCAGTACCGCGGCGTCACGGCCGCGCCCGGCCTGTACGTGGTCGGCCAGCGCTTCCAGCACCGCCGCGACTCGGCGTTCATCGACGGTGCTCGGCACGACGCCGAGGCCGTCGTCAGCCATCTGCTCGGCAGCACGACGTGGGAGCAGGCGACATGAACGGCCACGACGTCGTGGTCGTCGGCGGGCGCGTCGCCGGGGCCGCCACGGCGCTGTTGCTCGCGCGCGCCGGTGTCCGGGTCGCGTTGGTCGCCCGGTCCCGTGCGGGCAGCGACACGCTGTCGACCCACGGGCTGATGCGTGCCGGCGTCCTGCAGCTGTCCCGCTGGGGCCTGCTCGACGAGGTCGTGGCGGCGGGGACACCACCGATCCGCAGCACCCGGTTCCACCACGCCGGCGGCGAGTGCGTGACGGTGGCGATCCGGGACAGTGCCGGCGTCGACGCGTTGTACGCGCCGCGCCGCCACCTGCTCGACGGGCTCCTTGCCGACGCCGCGGCGCGAGCCGGTGCCGAGGTGTTTCACGAGACGACCGTGACCGCGCTGCGGCGCGACGAGCGGGGCAGGGTGCGCGGTGTCGACGCGGTCGACCGTGCCGGACGGACGATTCGGCTACCCGCCTCGTTGACCGTTGGGGCGGACGGCGTCCGCTCGACGGTCGCCACCCTGACCTCCGCCGAGATTGTCCGAAAGGGACGGTCCCGGTCGGCGATGTTCTACCGGTACGTCAGCGACCTGCCTGCCGACGGTTACCAGTGGGCGTACGGAGCCGGATCCGCGGCCGGGCTGATTCCCACCAGCGACGGGGAAACCTGCGTGTTCGTCGGCACATCTCCGAGGCGGATGCGCGAGCTTCGCCGGCATGGCGTCGCGCACGCGTTCACCGCGCTGCTCGCCCGAGCCGCTCCCGCGCTGGCAGATCTGGTCGCCGCCGCGACACCGGTGGGCCGGATGCACGGCTGGGCGGGCGTTCCCGGTTATGTTCGCCGCTCGTGGGGGCCGGGTTGGGCGCTGGTCGGTGACGCCGGCTACTTCAAGGACCCGATAACCACCCACGGCATGACCGACGCCATGCGCGACGCGGAGCTCCTCGTGCGGGAGATCCTCCGGGTGCACGCCGGCGAACTAACCGAGGCCCTCGCCGGCGCCCGCTACGAGGCAACGCGGGACCACCTGTCCAGCCGGCTGTTCGCGGTGACCGAGGAAGTCGCGGCGTACGACTGGGACACCGACCGCGTAGGGATACTGCTGCGCCAGGTGAGCTCGGCGATGGCAGCGGAGGTGGACTACCTGCGGACGCTGCCGGCTCCGCTGGAGCACGCATTCGAGCGGGACCGGCTGGCGCGCAACTATTAGCCGCGGCTACTTTGATTTACCGAGGTAACGATCACTCCGCTGATCTGGGGTCTTGCGCTGGTTGGCATTGAAGCGCGCTTTCTTCTGACGATTCCCGCATGTGTTCATGTCACACCATTTGCGGGTGCGGCTTTGGCTGGTGTCGAAGAAGGCGGCCTGGCAGGTTGGCGATGCACACAAGGCCAACTTTCCGTCTCGTTCGCCTGCGATGATGCTGATCGCATCGGCGGCGATCACGCTGAGGGCATCTTCCACGCAGGAAGCCGAGCCGAGCCGCCACTGCCGCTTGCCCTCGGGCGTCAAGATCGCCGCGGCCCGACCCTGAGCGCTGCGGTCGTTGATGACCTGGACAGCAGACGCGGGGAGAGCCTCCTGGATCGCGGCCGCTGTCGCGGCGGCGTGAATCGACTCCCTCAGTTCCCGAGCGAGGTCGAGCTGAGCAGTAGTGCAGGAGTCCACGGCGAGGCCGTTCACTGCCAGCCAGTCGACTAGTCGCTGCGGCGTGGGAATGCGCTCCACGGCGTTGCCACGACGCTCCGACAGAGTCCCCGTGAAGCTGGTCGCCAGCACGGTACCGAGGCGGAAGTCAGGGAACCCAGCACGCATGGAACCACCTTAGCCGGTTGCACACCGACATGAGGCATGCTAGAACCGTCTTAGCCGGTTCCACGATGGTCAGGAGGTCTCATGCCCCGTCTCACCAGCGACGTGCAAGCATTCGAAACCCACGCAACCGACGCTGACCTCGACGATCTGCGCGCGCGACTGGCCGCGGCGCGGCTACCGGAGGCCGAGACGGTCTATCGCGCCGCGCCCGACCCTCGCCGATGGGAACAGGGCGTCCCTCTCGCCGACCTCGTCGATGTCGTGAACTACTGGCGCACCGGGTACGACTGGCGGTCGTTCGAAGAGCGCCTCAACAGGATCGGCCAGTTCCGCACGACCATTGATGATCTGGGAATCCACTTCCTGCACCGCCGATCCGCGCGCACCGATGCCACTCCGCTGATCGTGACGCACGGCTGGCCAGGCAGCATTGCTGAGTTCATCGACGTAGTGGACGAGCTGGCAGATCCGAAAGACGCAGGCGCGCCGGCGTTCCACGTCGTGGTCCCGTCGTTGCCAGGCTTTGGTTACAGCGACAAGCCGGCCACCACCGGATGGGGAACCGAAACGATCGCGGCCGCATGGGTGGAACTGATGGGCAGGCTCGGCTACAGCAAGTTCGCAGCCCACGGCGGCGACTGGGGAGGTGTGATCACCACGGTCCTCGGCGGCAGGTTCCCGGCGCACGTTCTCGGCATCCACACAACTTTCGCGCAGGCACCGCCCGGGCTGACAACGGACGGGCTGACGGCGGTCGAGCGCAAGTGGACCGAGGAAACCCGCCATTTCTGGCGCCACCGCGCGGCATATGCGAAGCAGCAGGCGACCCGCCCGCAGACCATCGGTTACTCGCTCGTCGACTCACCGGTCGGGCTTCTTGCCTGGATCCTTGACAAGTTCGCAGAGTGGTCAGACACCGAAGACAGCCCGTTTGAGACGATTTCCAGAGACCGCGTTCTTGACGACGTCACCCTGTATTGGTTGACACGGACCGGCGCATCGGCGGCCCGCATCTACTACGAAAGCCACAACTCGCTGGACCCCGAACTCCGGGTCGACGTCCCGTCAGCAATCACCATGTATCCCCGCGACATCGAGAAGTATCCGCGCGCCTGGGCACAGGAGCGGTACCGGCAGATCGTCCGATGGAGGTCGCCCGAAATCGGGGGACATTTCCCGTCGCTCGAGGTTCCTGAGTATTTCGTCAAGGATCTACAAGAGGGCCTCGCGGCAGTGCTGGCCGCTAATCGGTGACCGCGCCGTCCCTGCTCACCGGTCCGGGCTGCGCTCGAGCACGAAGATCCGGAACTCCCGCCCCGCGAGCCGTCGTTCCATCACATAGCCCGGCCAGTTGCGCACCGCCAGCGCCCACACCTCGGCCCGCTCCGCCCCCTCGACCTGACGCGCCACCACCGAAATGGACCGGCCCCGCACGATGACAGTCGCGTTCGGGTCAGCCACCAGGTTCAGCGTCCACGCCGGATGGGCGGGCCTGCCCCACCCGGACCCAACCAGCACGTAGCGGTCCCCCCACGGGGTGTACAAGAGGTCGTGCATGCGGGACAAGCCACTCTTGCGGCCGGTGGTGATCAGCCGCAACGACGGCATCCCGGCAAGGCCCACCAGGCTCAGCCTTCCCCTGCTCACCCGGTGCAGCACCCGGTCCACCGGGACCACCACCGGCGCGACCTTCATCAGCCACGGATACCGGCCCAGCCAGTGGGCTAGCATGGTCAGCGGGTTCACCCACCAAAGTCTAGTCCACAGTAGACCCGCCTGGTCGCCGACGACACGGCCGGGCCATCCCAATGTTCACCGGTGGATGGAGTGCAAGGTCTCGAGCCTGGCGGTACGCCGTAGGTTCAGCGCGAACGCGATGAGCGCGCCTACGCCGACGGCCAGGTACATGTGCGGGAAGATCTGGGGCATCGCCTCCGGCACCGGCGATTCCGTCATGATCAGGGCCACCCAGTAGCACGATGCCACGCAGCCGGCCCACAGCGCGACGACGCCGAACATCTCGGCGACCAGCCTGCCTCGCCAGGCGCGCGCGGCCCACATCATCAGCAGGGGAATGATCCACATCCAGTGGGTCACCCACGACACCGGCGACACCAGCAACGAGGTGATGCCGCACGACATGACGCCGATCAGTTCGCGGCCGCGTCGGCTCGCCCATACCGACAAAGCCAGTCCCAGCGCGCCGACGACACCGCCGAGCACGACGTAGGTCACGGTGAGGTCGGACAGGTTCAGCCTGACCAGCAAGCCGTGCAAGGACGTGTCGAAGTACAGGATCCTGCCGTTCAGGGTGATGCGGTCGGTCTCGGCCACGGTGTGGAACCAGAACTGCACGGAATCCCTCGGGAGCAGAAGAAAACCGACGAGAACCGTGCCCGCGAAACTGGCCAGCGCCGTGAGCGCCTGCCGGAATCGCCGGGTGAACAGCAGGTAGAGAACGAAGATGAGTGGGATCAGCTTGATCCCGGCGGCGATGCCGATGCCGACGCCACGGAACCGTCCGGTGCACCTGAACAGATCAACCCAGATCACGAGCATCAGGAAAATGTTGATCTGCACCATCCAGAGGTTGAACCCCACCGGGCCGAGCGGCAGCGCGAGCACGGTCGCGACGACGGTCCAGCGCGAGCGAGCCGTCGGGCTGGTCGTCCCGATCCGACCGAGTATCAGCCAGATCAGAACTTCCATGGCGAGCACCGAAAAGAACGTCCAGCAGGCGGCGACGACGGCGACCGGGAACAACGTGAGCGGCGCGAACGCGATCGCCGCGACGGGCGGGTAGGTGAACGGAAGCTGTTGCACCGTGGCGAAGTCATACAGCGGCGAGCCGGCCAACAGGGTCTTGGCGACACCGTAGTAGACGTCGAAATCCACGCCGAGGTAGTTCATCGAGTAGCGGAGAAACACCGTTATGGCGGCGCCAAGTGGGATCAACGCCAACACTATCGGCCAGGTCGACGTGTTCCCCAAGATCGGGGTCGGCTGAACCCGGGTGGACCTCGTGCGCGTAATCGCCATCCGAACAGTCCCTTCTCGTGACTCGGTCTCCGCGGCATCCGCGGAGACCTCGGCGATCACGTCTCGCTGCGTCACGTGTGTTCTCTCGCGCATCGCTTGTCTGTTCAGGATGGCCATGCTCCGCCGCGGTGTCTTGTTCGCGCGTGCCTTGTGGCGGGGCGGCTCAGGCGATGGGGAGTCTGTTCGGCGCCTTCTCGAGTTGTTGGATTCGTGCGGTGAGCTGGTCCGCGTTCGGATGGCCGATCTTCTGCAAGATCGCAAGCGCCTGATTCCAGACGGACCGTGCCTGTGCCCCTTCGCCGGCGGCGGTGTACGTCTCGCCAAGGCGGATCAGTACTTCGGCGACGTGGTACTTGTCGTCCAGCTCGTCACAGAGTTGGATCGCACGGTGGCAGTACAGCCCGGGCGGCGACTGGAGCGGTTGGGCGAACCTCTGACCGCGCGTCAAGGCTTACCGTCCTCCGGTTCCGGTGATGGCGGGCCGGCCCTGGGGCCGACCCGCCATCACCATCCCCAGTCGTCAGCGGTGGCGGTTGTCACCAACGCGTCACCACATGCGCAACGGCCTGCCGGGCTCCTCGACCGGTGTGCCGACCGGGTCCAGGTCAGACCAGCGCCCGCGCAGCAGCGCGACCGCGACCGGTAGCAACGCGACCGCCCCCGCCGCGCCGAGACTCACCCCGTCGAGCAACGCGGCCTCCTTCAACACCCCGGACCACAAATACGACCAGGCGAACAGCAGCACGCAGCGCACCACACCGAAAACACCGGCCCGGTAGGCGCCGGCGGCCAGCAACAGCCCGCCGACGATCGAGCCGACCGAGAGCGTTACCGGAATCCGCCACAGGCCGTAGGACAGACCGGTGTAGTTGTCCAGCACCCAGTCCGTGGCCCGGTCCAGCCCGAAGGTGTCGACAAGCTGAAACGCGGACACCTCGATGCCGCCGAAGTACAAGCGGCGAAGCTGGGCGAGAACGAGCAGCAACGCACCCCAACAGGCCAGCCGCGGCGCGCCACGCGCCACCACCCGGCCGAACGCGAGCAGCGCCGGCACCATCAACACCGACCCGGCCGCGAACAGCGTGTACCCCGTGGCGACCAGACCAGGATGCTGTGCGTAGGCGGCCAGCTCCCGCGGAGCGGCAAAGGTCTGCTCGTCCAACCACGCCTCCCGCGCCGGAGGGAACGCCGCCACAACCACCCCGATGTGGCGCACCACCAACCCCGCGAGAAACACCACCGGGCCGACCAGCAACGCGATCCCACCGATCCACCGGCCCGGCAACCAAGCATTGTCATACCGGCGACCAGACGACACCCAACGCACGGTCATCAGGTGTCCCCCCAGTTGTGCGAAACCGGCTGACAACCCTTGGCGGCAATGGCTGATGTGGCCGGCGCCCCGTGGGCAACCGGCCACATCAGAGCCTCATGCGATGTACCAGTCCAGCGAAGCGTTCTCGTTGTAGGTGTTACTCAGGTTCCTGCAGTTCGTCGACGGCGGGATATCGTCATGGCTGCCGTGATAGCCCGAGTTGAACCAGATCCGGGCCGTCCACACGGTGTCACGGTTGCGGGCCGAGGCGGCGTTGTTCTTCACCGGCTGACCCTTGCCCGCGCCGTTGGAGAGGAACGTGTAGCCGGCGAAGTCGTTGACCGGCCCGCCGAAGTCGATGAACGACCCCTGACAGTTGCTGTTGTAGTACAAGCAGAGCTCGCCGACCTCGCACAACCCGTTGTGATCGGTGGACTGTACCGACACCTTGCCGTTCGGCTGCTGCGGTTCGGCTTGCGCTGCGGTGCCCCCGGCCAGCGCCAGACCCACTGCCGCCGTGGCGACCAGAACGCCGGCCAGTCCGCGACTCGTCAAGGCGCGCAACGTGGACATGAACTTTTGCATAATGTGCTCCCCCTGTATTTGTTTCGATTTTGACTCGGCCGACAATTCGGCGGACTGCGGCCGCCGACGGCGATGGGTCTTTCGCGGTGTGACCGTCCAGCGTTGTCCTGACCGGAAAGGAATCCGCGGCGCAAACTGGCCGGCGCCGGGATGCCGCGGTCATCGCGGCACCGAGCGCCGGCGCGGCGACCGTGATCGCAAAGGCGACTCACGATTACTCCCCCAATTTTGAATTCATTCGGGTGTTGGCGGGCCGGTCTCGGAACCGGCCCGCCAACACCACCCCCAGGGATCACACTGCGGCGAAGGTCCGTCGCGAGGACTGGCCACCGCAGTGCTGTAGACGAAGTCTGATCACGAATTTCACGATCGATCCCCCTCGTCGTGTCGTGCCGACCGGAACCGAATGTATTGAGTCACCCCTACACGACCTCTACACACCAACTACAGCTCACTCTGCCGACCTTTTCTGCTACGCTGCGTTAACGTGGCTCCGCTTGGGGGAATCACCTCGACGAACACCGCGCGGTTCGGAATTCTGGGTCCGCTGCAGGTGACGGTCGCGGGACGGCAGCTCAGGTCGGCGGGGCCGCTGCAGCGGGCGCTGCTCGCCGCGCTCCTGGTGCGCGCCGGGCAGCCGGTCAGCCTCGGCGCCCTCGTGGAAGCCCTGTGGGGTGAGCGCCCACCGACCTCGGCCGTGGCGAACGTGCACACCTATGTGAGCCGGCTGCGCCGGGACCTCGCCGCCATCGGTCTTCGCGACCTGCTGGTCACCGACGGCGGCGGATACCAGCTGCTCGTCGAGCCCGGCCAGTTGGACAGCCACACCTTCCAGACGACGGCCGAACAAGCACGTGCGGCGCACGCCTCCGGCGACGCCGTCGCGGCGGTGTCCCTCTGGGAGCAGGCGTGGACGGCGTGGCGCGGCGACCCGCTGGAGGACGTTCCTCGTGCCGGCTGGCTCGACGCCGAGGCCGTGCGGCTCGAGCAGGTGGCCGCCGCGGCGCGCGAGGACTTCGCCGACGCACGCCTGGCCGCCGGCCAGTACGGGATCCTCATCCCCGAGCTGGCGTCACTGGTGCGCCGGCTGCCCTTGCAGGAGGGGCTGTGGCAGCGGTTGATGGTCGCGCAGCAGCGAGCGGGCAGGCGAGCCGAGGCTCTGGACACCTATCGCGCGCTGCGCGATGTGCTCGTCGACGCGCTCGGTGTCGAGCCGTGTGACGCGGTACAGGAGCTCCATCAGGTGATCCTTCGCGACGAGCCACCCAAGGCCAACGAGGTGGCGCGGCCCATG
>Ga0164241_10002256_pt1 | contig 21293 bp, 19 predicted proteins | sample OricomyardsoilBY_FD_108780 | JGI IMG/M metagenome (GOLD analysis project Ga0164241, IMG submission 108780) | Backyard soil microbial communities from Emeryville, California, USA - Original compost - Back yard soil (BY) | ecosystem: Environmental > Terrestrial > Soil > Unclassified | place: USA... | reverse complement strand
GTCGTGTCGCCGAAGAATGCGCCGGAGGCCGCGAAAGGCCAAGCCCTCAAGGTCGATTTCAAGCCCGGCGATTGGTACGACGCTTTCATTCAGCCCGCCAAGGCCACGGGCATGAGCGCCGATTGGAGCAAGCACTACGCGGCAACCGTTTGGCTCTACACGGACAAGCCCTACCAATCCTTCGACTTCGTGATCCTCGATCGCGATCACGAGATGTTTTGGACGAAGCTCGGCGCTGCCCGTGGCTGGAATCAGGTTCTGATCCCGTTCCGAGCCTTCACTAAATTCCCGTACTTTCAGCCGCCGGAAGCGAAGTCCAACAACAAGCTGGACTTGGACGGCATCTTCCAATTCGGAATCAAACCCGGCGGTGAGGTGCCTGGCACGTTGTACCTCGCGAATCTGCAGCTCACGAACGCGCGCGAGATCGTCAAAGCCAAAGCGCCCGCGCAGCTACCCGCGGTCTTTCAAGGAGACTTGAGCAAGGTCGCGCAAAAGATCCCCGATATCTACGGCGTCAACGTGGGTAAATGGGTGCCTGATTTGCTCGACTCGGCCTCGTTCGCTCACGAAAAGCAGCTCGCGCTCGGCGTGGTTCGTTACCCCGGAGGCTTGCTTTCGGACGAGGAAGATTGGAAAAAGACACTCAAGGCCAAAGACTCCAACATCGACACGGACGAGTTCCTCGACTGGTGCGCAAAGTCTGGGTGCAAGCCGATGTTCACCGTCAACGTGGGCGATGGAACGCCGGAGCTCGCCGCTGCCTGGGTCAAGTACGTGAACCAGACGCGCAAGGGGCCCAAGGTGAAGCTCTGGGAAGTGGGCAACGAAATCTACGGCGATTGGCACCGCTATTATTCCAAGTGGGGCAAGGATGGTGGCGTTGCATACGGCAAGGCGGTGCGCGCATTCGTGAAAGCAATGAAAGCCGCAGATCCGACCATCAAGGTGAGCGCCGTGTGGATGTTGAATGGGCCGTGGAACAAGGCGGTATTCAAAGAAGCCGCCGACGTCGTGGATGCGGTGAGCGTTCACCACTACGCACAAAATTGGGGCTCTGAAAGCGACTCAGGTCTGCTCGCCGTATCGTCCGAGGCAGGTACACTGATGGGTGCCGTCAAAAAGCAGGTGGATGAGCTCGGTGTGAAGGGTAAACCGTACGAAATCTGGCTCACTGAATGGAACTCGGTCGACGCCAACCCTGGTCCCCAAATCCTTCAGCATGTCAACGGCCTGTTCGTCGCGGATTACTTGGCACACCTGGCCGCATCGCCGATTCAAATCGCGAACCTTTGGGCGCTGTACAACGGCCGCGACAAGCGCATGGGTGACTACAGTCTGATGGCTCCGAAGGGCGACCCCCAAGAGTACAATTTCCGTCGGCCTTCGTACTGGGGGTTCGAGATGCTCTCGAACACGCTCACCGGCACGTTGCTGCAAGCGAAGACCGATCAGGAAAGCCTCTCGGGCTTTCTAGCCAGACGGGCAGACGGCAAACCCGCGATCGTGTTCGTGAACAAGAACTTCGACACGGATTACAAGACCACCCTCAAGGTCCTCGGGCTCAAGGGCGAAGCGACCGTGGAGGTGTTGACCAGTGACGGTTCCGGCGGGCTCGCAAGCGCGGCAGCTACTGGCAAAGTGCACCCCTCAGCTGGTCCCAAATCCAAGAAGATGAACCTTGCCGATGGCTCGACGATCGTGGTGCCGAAAGCGTCGATCGTTACGGTGCGGTTCTAAAGCCCTTGCTGAACTTGGGCCGCGCATCCCGCGACTCACGCCACCCAGGCGGTGACTCCGACGACCCTATCCGTCGGAGCCACCGCCGGCGCTGAACACCCAATGATTTGCAAAGCCGCACGCCCCGCAGTGCTCGCAGTGGAGCTTCCCCCCGTTTGAACTCAGCCTGACCGCCCAGCGCCTCTCTCGCTTGCGCCTCTCAGCCCGATCCCCCGGATCGCGTGCGTGAGTGGCGCTTCAGGCCGCAGCTCGGCTGCGATGATCGCAATTAATCGGGTGCTCACCACGAACTCCTTCCGATCTTGCTACTAACGCGCGTGCTCGGTGCTCCCCAGATGTTTTTTCTCTCGCCCCCTGCTGTGCTTTTTCAGCGGGTGTTCGTTGAAACCTCACCCTGACGCGCGTGCACGTGTGAGCGTGTCGTAGAGCTCTGTCGCCGCCGCAGCGCCTACCGGCAACAGCAGGATGCCGCAACACGGAAGCCAAAAAGAGAGCGCAAACGCCACCCCAAACCCGAGCGCGCTCGCGGCGTGCTGTCTCACGAACGCCAAACGTTCGCGCGCGCCAATGCCGCGTAACGTGAGCGGATAGTCGAGCAGATTCCACGAGACACCCAGGGCGCCGAGCGCCAGCTTGAGTGGCGTGGTCACCAGCGAGACGGGCGGTACTACGAATTCCAGCAGCGTGAGCGCGATCACTGGCGGAACGAAGAGTCCTACCCCCAAGACCGTCGCGCGTAACCCACACGCGAATTCCGCCAGAGTGCCGAGCGGTCGGCGCGGTGGAACGCCGAGATCGGCTTCTACGATCCCGACGATGCGCTCCAGAGCGGGTGCGCTCAGCACAGGAGTGGCGAGCGCCGCAAAAAACCAGCCGAGCACGCAGCCCACCGCGACGGAGAGCCACGACAACGCGGTGGCGCCGAAATTCCGAAGGGCACTGTCCCCCGAGAACGCTGTGTGAACCCAAGGTGACAACACCCGCACTGATAGCGCGACGAAGCCCACCTCCAACACGACGAAAATCAACGCTGGCACGAGCGCGAACGGATAGCTCTTGGGTAACCGAGCAATGCGCTGGAAGCCTGCGAACAGCGTCCGAAAACCGATCCAGAAATCTCGCATGGGGCCGACCACGCTCGCAGCCTAGCAAGCCCCAGGACTCGGCAGTGGGCCGATTGAGTGGAGCCTATGCATCGAGCTTGCTGCGGCTTGCGCCGGAAAATAGCCGTGACCAAAGCGGTAGACACACCGCAAAGTAGACGAGTGACGTGCTCAGTACTCGGCACACGACATAAGGAAAATGCGTGAGGACCAGTAGGCGATCGAAGCAAACCGCGTTGCACACGAATCCGCACGCCTCGATGGCTAGAAAACAGGCGGCCTGGCGAAGCCAATCGCGAGACGGATCGCGAAAGGCGAGCCACTTGTTGCCGACGAACTGCGCGGCGATGCCCAGACTCAAAGCTGGCAAGCTGGCAATGCGCGGCGGCATGCCAAGGCCGCTCACCAGCGCAATCAGGACAAGAAAGTCGAGCGCCGTCGCCACCAACCCAACGACGGCGCTGCGGCTGAGCGTTTGCAGAGGATGACTCACGAGCCCCGGCAGAAGCGAACCCCATGCCAGGAACCTGGGCTAGTGATTTCGAGTACTTGCTCCGACTCCGGAGGCTCCCACCGCGAACAACGGGTTACAGGTGGTTCAACCAGTTCACAGTCCTTTATCCCGCGCTCGATGCCTGCTCACGGTTGGGCGCTGAGCAGCGGCTTTAGGTCCGGATCGGATTTCCTCATCGCCCGCTGATACGCGGGCCGCGCCCCAATGCGCTGCAGGTAGCTCAAGACGTTGGGCCAGGGCGAGAGATCGTACGGTTTGAACAGGCGCATCGTGGTCAGCGTGAACACGGTCATGATGTCCGCGGCCGTGAACTCGGAGCCCGCGAGATACGGCATTTCGCCGAGTCGACGATCGATGACGGAGAAGACCAGGTTGAACCGTGTTTTCGCCGCCTGCAGTACTGCGTTCTGCTCGGTTGGATCGACACGCTCGAGCGAACGCACTTGCAAGACGAGCGGCTGCAAGGTCCCGTTGGCGAAGTGAAACCAATAGAGATACTGGGCAAAGTTGGGTTCGCCACGTTGGACGGTGAGCCGCCCTTCGCCATAGCTTGCGATGAGGTATTCGACGATCGCGCCGGATTCGCCAAGCACGAGTTTGCCGTCAGTGATGACGGGCGCCGAGCCCATCGGGTGCAGTGCCTTGTATTCCGGCGGGCCCAGCCGATTGTCCTTGCGCCGCTCGTACCGCTGGAGTTCGTAGCTGAGGCCGAGCTCCTCGCACAGCCAAACAATCCGTTCCGATTGCGAATGCCCGAGGTGGTGCACGGTCAGTCCATTGTTCGTCATGAGGAATCCGTACGGCTTTGCGCCGCGAGCTGCTTGCCGGTAGCTCTTTCGTTTTTGCTCATTCCTCTCTTTGCGGATAGTCGGACGCGCGCCTAGTGATACCTTCGCAGGAATGACCATCGCGGATATCGCCTCGCTTGCTGCCCGCCAACTCCCGCGCGCGCGCGACGATTCCCCGCAGTATATTCGGCCGTTGAAGAACCTCGGCGTCCTCCGTCACCATCGACCGACCTCTTTCGAGGCTGCGATCTACGACCCAGTGGTTATCCTGATCCTCCAAGGCCGGAAAGAAACGGTGCTGGGTGGCAAGTCGTTTCCAATGAGCGTTGGGGAATGCCTGCTCGTGAGCCACGATCTGCCGGTGGTCGCGCGCGTCACCAAGACTCCATACCTGGCGCTCATTTTCGATATCGATCAGGACACGCTACGGGAGCTGTACGAGACGATGGTCGAACCGTTGTCGTCCACGGCACAGTCGCGCTCGCTCGCGGTACACGATTGTGGCCCTCAGCTCCTCGATGCGCTCCATCGTTGTCTCGCTCTATCGAGCGTGGCCTTGGATGCAACGGTGCTCGGCCCCTTGGTTTCACGAGAGATCCATTACCGGCTCGCGACCACGCCGTTTGGCGGCATGCTACGAGAGCTGATCCGCCATGACAGTCACGCGAGCGCAATTGCGCGAGCGATCACCCAGCTTCGGCGTGACTTCCGCACTCCAATCGAGGTTCCAGAGCTCGCGCGCAGTGTGGGCATGAGCGCTTCTTCGTTTCACAAGCACTTCAAGGCGATCACCGCATCGTCACCCCTTCAGTATCGGAAGAGCCTGCAGCTTCTGGCCGCGCGCAGCCTGTTGCGCGCCGGCACGCTATCGGTGACGGAGACGGCCTTCGACGTTGGCTATGAGAGCGCAGCCCAATTTAGTCGCGACTATGCGCGAAAGTTCGCCAGCTCGCCAAGGCACGACACGCCCCGAAAGCGTCGCGCCTGAGTTCGGCGCTGGCGCGAAAGCGTCGCGCCCCCTTCGGCCCATGGGCGCGATCGCGCGCATCATGCCGATGGCTGAGCAACCCCTGCCCAGAGATCCGCTTCGTTAGGCTCAATCTCGTTCGAAGCGACGGCGCCCGAACTCTCCGAGGCCAGCAGTTACGAGAGACACCACGCCACCGATGGCAAGTGGCGCGCGCCCGCCTGCGAGATCCGCAAGGTGGCCGACGATGGGGCCGCCCACGAGGGCTGTTCCGCCGATCAGCGCGGTTTGCAGCGCCAGCACGCGCCCCTGCATATCGGGCCGAGTACCGACCTGCGCAATTGTCGTGGATGCCGTCATGTACACGATGCTGGCGGCCCCCAAGAAAAACGCAGTAGGCACGGCGAGGCGCAGCGACGGCATGACCGAAAGCAAGAGCAGAGCCAGACCAAGGGTGGTCGCGCCTGCGACAGCGTGCCGGAGCTCGACCAGCCTTCGTTGTGCGACGACGAGGGTGCCGAGTACTGCGCCGCAACTCAACGTGGCATAGAGCGTCGCGAACGCGACCTGGCTACCGTGCAACGACTGGGTCACGAAGAGTGGCAGGCCAACCCGTAAATTGAAGGAAAAAAGCCCGATCAGCGCGAACATCGCAAAGCTTACCCAGAGCCGTGGCACGGACGCGACGTAGCGCAAGCCCTCGCGCACCTCGCGGCCGGTGCGTGGCTTTCTCGGTTGTCGCGAGAGTTCACCTTCGCGCATCATGACTAGGCAGGCGATGACGGCGAGGTAGGTGAGCGCGTCGAGCACGAAGCACCAACCGAAACCGACGGTCGTGACGAGCGCGCCGGCGAGCGCGGGGCCCAATACCTGCGACAGCGCGACGATCGTGCTGTAGAGCACGACCGCGTTCGGCAAGTCTTCCTTCGAAACCATTTCCGGCACGAACGAGCGCCTGAGCGGATTGTCGAACGCCAGGAGCACGCCGCCCGCGAGGGAAAGCGCGTACAGGAGAACGAGCGGAGGATGAGGGATGAACGCGAGTGCTGCGAGCGCGGCCGATTGCGCCATTTCGAGGCTTTGCGTGGCGAGCAACGCTCGCCGCTTGTCGGTGCGATCCGCCACGGCCCCGGCCCAGGCCGAAAGCACGACGAGCGGTCCAAATTGGCACGCCGCGAGTGCCCCTACCGCGAGGCCGCTGTGCCCGAGCTCGAGCGCAAACAAGATGAGCGCGAGATTCGTGAGCTGGTTGCCTGTGTTCGAGATCAGCTGACCGATGAAGAACAGGCGGTAATTGCGGGTCGCCAGCGCTTGGAACGTTTTGCGGAGGGAGGTTCGAGCGCGAGCGTGCGCGGTCGGAGGCGTGGCAGGTGAACCGTTCGAACTTGACATTGTCGCGACTAAGACCTCGGACGACCGGCAGCCGCGAGCCGCTCGAGCAGTTCGGTCGACTTTTCCAGCCCGGCGCGTTCTCGCGCGGACAGCTCGCTCTCGATGGCGCGGGCGAGCCATGCATCACGCGAGGCGATCGCGGCTTCGAACAAGCGGTTACCCGCAGCCGTAATGCTAATGATGTTCTTTCTGCCGTCCGTCGGATCCGGGACCGACCGGACCAGTGTCGCTTGCTTGAGCGCCGCGAGAGTTTGGGTCACGGCCTGGTGCGTCACATGTTCGGCCGCTGCCAGCGCGGAAGCGCTGCTCGGACCTTCATTCCGCAAGCGCTTGAGCACAGCTACCTGCGCGATGGGCAGCTCGACCCCGCTCGCATACGCTGCCTCACGCAGTCGTCCGTGTAACCGTTTGATGGCCAGCGCGAGCCGAACGGTCAACGGATCCGGGGCGGGGGAGCGTGGGCGACTTGGAGGCACGGCCCAACGATGATTTATGTAAGCCACTTGCGCAAGTAACTTGTACATTTTAGATCCGCTTCATGCCCCAAGAACTCCAGCAAACTGCCTTGCTCGTGATGGACGTCCAGCCGGGAATCGTCGACCGCGTCCCCGAGTCGGCAGCTTACCTGGCTCGGGTTCGAGCCGCCGTGTCCGTCGCGCGTGCCCACGCGATTCCCGTAGTCCACGTGGTGGTCGGTTTCCGCAGCGGAATGCCGGAGGCGAGCGCAAGGAATCAAAGTTTTGGTTCCTTCAAGCGACAGCCGCCTGCCTTTCTGATCGAGCCGCGCCCGCTCATCGAACCCCAAGCGAGTGAGCTGATCGTGACCAAGCGACGCGTGAGCGCGTTCACGGGCAGCGATCTGGAACTCGTCCTGCGCAGCGGCGAGACCGACCATCTCGTGCTGTGCGGGATCTCGACCAGCGGCGTCGTGCTCTCGACCTTGCGTGAGGCCGCCGACAAGGACTACCGCCTCACGGTGCTCGCGGATCTATGTGCGGATTCGGACGCCGAGGTTCACGCCGTGCTGGTGAACAAGGTGTTTCCACGCCAGGCGCGTGTGCTCAATATGGCGGAGTGGCAAGCGCTGCTCACGTAGCCGAGCAAAACGCCGAAGAGCATGGGGGGCGTCTGGTCGACACCCCAGCGGGCGGCGAATTGTGCCAAATCGTTGACCCTGAGCGCCGTGGAGTGGCGTTGCCAGTGATGCGTCGGTCCTGGTTCAAGACGTCACGCCACCTGCGGACTCACCCCACGGAAAGGGCCACGCGCAGCTCGTCGAGGAGCGCGCGAGGCGTAGCGCCAGCGATGGTGCGGAACTCTGCGATGAGATGGGCCTGGTCGTAGTAACCAGCGTCGAGCGCGACGTTGGCCCAGTTCGCAGGATGGGTTGTCCGCGCGGCGCGTAGCGCGCGACGGAAGCGCGCGAGCTTGGCAAAAGTCTTGGGGCTGATTCCGAGCGTGTCGTGAAATAGCCGACGCAGATGCCGCTCGCTGATGCCCAGTTCCGCAGCTACGGCGCTGACGTTGCTGCTGCGCGAAAGTCTAGCCGCGGCGTGGAGTGCGAGCTCCGTCTGCCTGCCCAGGGCATCCGCCGACGCGAGTCGTTCGCTGATGGCGTGCTGCAGAATCGCGGCTGCAGCCGTCGTGTCGCTCGCGGCTGCAAGTCTTTGGTACAGCCGGTGCGCGCTGGCATGGCCCCAAAGATCTTCGAGCGCGACGATACGGCCAGCGATTGCCGATGCCGGGGCGCCGATCACCGCCGCAGGCGTTTGCAGGTGAAGGCGCGCGGCTATCGTGCGCTGTCCGCTGCGAATGAACTTTCGATGAACCGTTTCGCGCATGCCCATGGCGTGCACATCGAGCCCCGTGCGCGTGGACGGACCGAAGCGAACCACGAGATGAATCTGCGGACGCGGGAGCGAAACCCCCGGCGTGTCCCGATCGCGTTCGTCCAGGATCAGCCGGGTGATGACCGGAGCAGCGGACACGCTCGGCGCAATTCGACGGCTGGTGACCGCGCTCGCATACATGCGGTGATTGTGTCGCGCGTGCGGTATTGGCGCAAGGCCGATACCCGTGTCCGTTTTTTACAAGGCGGGGTGGGGACCCGTATTTAGGATTGTCGTATGAAAGTTCTCGTCACCGGTGCGACCGGAAAGGTCGGCAGCCGACTCAGTAGACGCCTTGCACAGCGCGGCGATCAGGTGCGTGCGCTCGTCCGCGATCCAAGCCGAGCCGGCGAGTTGCGCGACGCTCGGATCGAGCTGATCTCTGGTGATCTGCTCGACGCGGACTCGCTCGTGAAGGCGGTGAGTGGTATCGACGCCGTGGTCCACTGCGCGGCATTCTTTCGCGGCGCGACTCCGGAACAAGCGCACGCCGTAAACGACCTCGGAACCCAGCACCTCGCGAGCGCGGCGCGCACGGCCTCGGTGAAGCGCTTCGTCTTTACGAGCACCGGATTGGTTTACGGTCCGAACGGCGGTCACTTCGCCGGTGAGGATGATTCCTGCGCGCCACTCGCCGCGTATCCAGCTAGCAAGCTGGCCGCTGAGCGCTTCTTGCTCGGGCTCGAAGGGCTCGACGTGCGCGTGCTTCGGCTGCCGTTCGTGTACGGTGATGGCGACCCGCACATCGCAGAGGTCGTGCCAATGATGCGCGACTTCCCGCCAGCTCAGCGCATGTCGATTGCTCATCACGTCGATGTCGCGCAAGCCGTCGCGCGCCTGCTCGATGCCGCGACCCCCGCTCACCGCATCTATAACCTAACTGACGACGAAGCTCCGGACCTTGCCACGCTATTCGCCTCCGTGGGAGCAGCGCCGCCCGATGGCTCGAACCCAGAGAAAGCTCGCGCTTTCGAGTCGCTCCTCGACGGTCGCCGCCTCCGCGAGGATCTCGGTTTCAAACCGAAATTTCCTCGACTCGCAGATGCGCTGGCGGAAGGTGCGTAGTCGAGCAACGCTGTCCATGCGCTGCCTTCCGCACCAGTAAACAACGCGATCCGACCCGTGGTGCAGCGTCGTCGTTGACACGCAAAGCGTGGGTTCTTGCGGCCTCTGCCGCGCGCTTCAGGCTGCGTTCGAACATGTCTTCTTCGTATTCGGCGAGTGCGGCTTCTAGGTCGTAGCGATGCACGGCAATGGTTTTGCCGAGCTCGGCGGCGTCGAACATCACCAGATCCGCGCCCTCTCCGTCGGGGGGAGCGAGGTGCGCGGCCTCGCCGTAACTCGCTGGCCGACGCGCCAACTCCGCTACGTGGGTGCGTTGGCGCACAAATGACTATTGGTGACGGTGCTCCGCGGTGCGACGCAACGGGTATGTCCGCAGCCCTGCTCCCTCTTCACCAACTCGGTGCGATTGAAACGAACGGTAGCGTCTCGTTCGGAGTGTGCTTTCCCTGGCTCTCAGCTGGAGATGGCAATCGAGTTTCCGTGAAGGTGATTCACGAAGCAGATCGATTCCTGCAGCATGTGCCGGCTCGGGAGTTTCCGCTGAACCCTGGGCAGCTGCCACCCTACGGCGACTATTGGTCCGGCACGGTTCAGATCGCCGGCGCGCCGGTGCCGGGGTCCGCTTGGGGAACACCCGGGACATACCTCTATCGCTACGTGGTACGAAACCCAAACGTGGGCGAGCTTGACTTCATTCTCGACCCAGTGAGCCGCGAGTTCGGTAGCGGCAAGCAGTCCGCCTTTACGTTGGGTTACACGCCTTATGTCTGGAGTGCCGCAGAAGCCAACTGGCGAGTGCCGGCGCAGAGCGATCTCGTGCTCTATGAGCTGGACATCTCCGAATTCGGGGGAGATTTGCGGCGTGCGTCCGCGATGATGCCGTATCTGAAAGACCTGGGAGTCAACGCCGTCGAGCTAATGCCTCTGTCAAACGTCGGTGGGGTCGTTGATTGGGGCTACTTGCCCATCGGGTACTTTGGTGTCGATGAACGTTTTGGCAATCGAGCTGACTTTCAAGCGTTCGTCGACATTGCCCATCAGAATGGCATCGCGGTGTTGGTCGATATGGTCTACGGCCACTGCGGCGTCGACTTCCCCTATTACGACCTCTACACGCGGCTTCGCTACCGCGAAAACCCATTCATGGGATCGTTCGCCCAGGACCTCTTCAGCTCCTTCGGCAAGAGCACGGATTTTCGGCGCGAGCTCACGCGCGACTACTTCCACAGCGTGTCAGCGCACTGGCTGGACGTCTATCACGTAGACGGGATTCGCTACGACTGCGTGCCGAATTATTGGGATGGGCCGCTCGGCGTCGGCTACGCCAACTCGGTGTTCGAACTTCATCGCTTGACTGAAGAGCGCGTCGCGAATCGAGAACCGTATTGGTCGCGTTTCGATGCGGGTGATGGCACGCTGCGGTTGATTCAATGCGCTGAGCAACTGGAAGACCCACAAGGCGTGCTGCGTGGAACGTATGCGAGCTCTACCTGGCAGAACGCCACTTTCGATGCAGCAAAGGCCGTGGCGCGCGGTGACCGCGGACGGATTGCTGGCTTGGGGCTCGCTCTCGGTGCGTTTGGCTACCCGAGCGCCTTCACCATCAACGGGGACACGGTGGACAAGCAGAGCCTGCAGTACATCGAGAACCACGATCATGAGCGCTTCATCTGCAACTTCGGGCTCAACAACCCCGACGAAGCGCAGAACTATCTGTTCTTGGAAGGTGACCGCAGCCGCTGGTACAAGGTGCAGCCTTACCTGATCGCGCTCTTGCTTGCCAAGGGCGTGCCCATGCTTTGGGAGGGGCAAGAGCTATGCGAGAACTACTTCTTGCCCGACAATGGCTCGGGTCGGGTGCAGATGTTGCGCTCCGTCCGTTGGGACTATTTCTATGATGAACCGGGCCGAGCGACGATCGCGCTCGTGCGGAAGCTACTCGCGCTGCGCAGGTCGAGCGCGCAGTTCCGGGTTGGTGAGTATTTCTTTTTCAATGATTGGGATAAGTACGCTTCGAAGGGGATCTTGGCGTTCGCACGCTGGACGTCCAACGGCTATTCGCTAGTGATGATCAACACCACGGATCAAGAGCAGTGGGTGCCCTTTTGGTTTCCGATCGCCGGCAACTATCGCGAAGAGTTGCAGGGAGGAACGCTAGACGGTGTCGCTGCTCTAGCAGAGCGTTGGCTGCAAGTGCCATCGAACTACGGCCGCGTTTGGAGCATTCCGTAACTCTTCAAATGCAGAGTGGGCTGCCCCCTCTCGTCATCGGAACCAGCGTTTCAGCGCTTCGTCCAGCGATCGCGAAGAAGTGTCGGCCCACGCGATGCATCCGTCTGGGCGAATGAGCATCGAAGACCCGCCCTTGGTGCGTGCATGTTGCACGGCCTTTGGGAGTGACGCCGTGGATGGCGAAATGAATACCCCTCCGCCGCGTGCCATCAGCGCGTAAAGTCGCGCTTCGCTGCCATCGGCGAGTGCGAGGCTTTGGTCCTTCACGAGTGTGCCCACTAGCGGCGCGTCATCGCCGAGGTCGTAGCGAATGTCGACGCCTGTGAGCATTTCGCCGAAGTAGCGATTGCCTTCGGGCAACTTCATCAAATCGCTCACGACGGTGCGGAGCGCGCTCGTGAGCGGGTCGGGACGCATGAGTGCCACTTGTGCGCGAGTATTTTCGAGCACGCGCGCACCGACGGGATGGCGCTCGGCAGTGTACGTGTCGAGCAAATGATCGCGACCTCCGACTGCGGCCGCCAACTTGAAGCCTAGATTTGCTGCATCCACGAGTCCGAGGTTCAGCCCTTGACCGCCAAACGGAGAGTGAACATGCGCGGCGTCACCGGCGAGAAATACGCGACTGCTTCGGTACGTCGTGGCTTGTCGCGCGTTGTCGGTCCAACGCGTCGCCATTGTCATCGACAGGATCTTGACGTCGGTTCCGCTCACACGCTGAATGGCGGCTTCGACCTCGGGTTGCGTGACCGGCGCGTCGCGATTGGGCGGAGGCCCCGAGAATTCTGCAGTAAATACCCTCCCCGGGGACGACGCAATGAGCCCGCGCGGGGTTCGATGCCAGCCTTTCGCGATCTTCTCCGGGGCATCGAACTCGGCGACTACTTGGTAGCCGGTAATCGTCGGATCCGTGCCCGGAAAGTCGAAGCCAGCGAGCTTGCGAACGCGACTCCGGCCGCCGTCGCAGCCGACGAGGTACTTGGCTCGGAGTGAGCCATCGCTCGTCTGAATGCTGACGCCCTCGTCGTCTTGGTCGAAACCTTCGACGGTCGTGCCCCGAAGGACTTCCAATCCGAGTTCCTTTGCACGGGCATTGAGGAGCCTTTCGAGGGCTTGCTGGGGGACCGCACGAAAGTGACGGTCCGGATCGCGCTGCAGCTCTTGATCGATGAAGAATAGCGCTGAGAAGTGCCCACCGGGCTTCTTCACCGTCGTCGAGCCAAAGCGCGCCGCCAGCGCTGCTGCCATGACGGTCATGGTGGCGGCATGTTCGTCGTTGAGCGCGCGGCCAAGCCCGCGCCGCTCGAGTGCTTCTGCGGCGACTGCTCCGACCGAGGCGGCTTTGACCGTGCGGTCGGGTTCCAAGAGCCGCTCCAGCACGAGCGGCTTGACCCCGGCGGTTGCGAGCTCGATTGCCAGAAAGAGCCCGACCGGACCCGCGCCAACGATGACCACATCATGAATCATGTTCGAATCTTGAACCCAGTAAAAGTTTGTGCCAGTAAAAAGTTTGTGCTAGTAAATTTTTAGTGGCGCAGCTGTTCGCCCGACGCCATTTTTATCGGAAATTTCAACACATCCTTGCGGTTTGGTTTGGTCATGGGCGAGCTCCGCGAAAGCAAGAAGCGCGAAACGAAGCAACGTCTCTCCGATGTCGCGACCAAGTTGTTTTACGAGCGCGGGTTCGAGGCGGTGACAGTCGAGGAGATCGCGGCTGCCGCCAATGTCTCCAAGGTGACTGTCTTCAATTACTTTGCGCGCAAGGAGGACCTCTTCTTCGATCGCCAGGACGAGGTCCCACAGCTACTTCGCGAGGCACTTGCTGCGAGGCAAAAGAGTGAGTCGGCGATTGACGCCCTCCGCCGTTTGGTTGCTAGGCTGAGCGACGAACGACACCCGTTCGCTCGAATCGATAGCCAGACAGTCGAATTCTTTCGGGTGGTTGCGGCGAGCCCCTCGCTCAAGTCGCGCCTTCGTGAGATCCAGGAAGAGACCGTCGAAGGCCTTGCAGGCGAACTATCCAGACCGCCGCTCGACGGCCCCACGCGGCTCGTGGCTGGCATGGTCGTACTGACATGGCGTACTGCCTATGGTGAAGCAATCCGCGTGTTCGAACGGGGGCGCTCGACGAAGAAGGCAAACGCGGCCTTCCGTGCCTTGATCGAACGCGGCTTTGCTGCAGCCGAGGCGATGAGCAGGCATTAGAGATTACGCGGTTCGAGCCGCTTGCGTCACTTGCCTTCGGTGATGACGCGCGCCAACCGGCTACGGTTCTCGACACCGAGCTTGTCGTAGATGAGCTGCAGCTGTTTGGCGACGGTGCTCACCGCGACGCCGCGTTCCGTGGCAATTCGCGCATTGCTCCAGCCGCGCGCTACGGCTTCGGCGATCGCACGTTCGGCGCTGGTGAGCCGGTGCGCGATCGCTGCGTCGAGGGCGACGTCGACACCGAGCACGGACACCGAATCGTCGCCCAATGCCAGATCGAAGCGCGTCGATCGCGCGGCATCGGATAGAGTCGCTAGGTCGACCCGTGACTTCACGCCGAGCTTCTTGAGGATTTGGGTGACGGCGTTCGATACGGTCTTCTCGGAGAGTCCGAGCGCGTAGCTCAGTTCTTTGTTCGTGGCGCCGAGCGCAAGGTAACGTAAAACACTGTGTTCGGTCGGCGTGAGCCCGCGGGGATCGCGCAGGCCAACTCGGTTCGCGTATGCCGCGATGTACCGTCGACCGCCGTGCTCCCAGTGATCGACGAGCGACCATTGTCCAGCCACGAGCCCTCGCCAAAGGTCCAAGGCTTTGTCGGGTGACGCGCGAACGCTCGCGCGTCTGGCTTGCTCCATCGCTTGCACACCTTCGACGAGCGCGCGGCGGGCCACATCGTCGTCAGCGACGGAGGCGCTCGCGTCTTCCACCATGCCCGAGGGCGAAAGCAAAGCGTCGCGCTGGGTCGTGGACGCGGCGAGTAGACGCCGGAGCCGGAGGCCGGCAACGACGTGCAGGCCGACGCGCTGCCAGACACCGCGTACGCGCGGTGGGGGCACGAGCACGCCACGCGAAGGCGCCGACAGGGTCACGCTGCCACCTCGAGCGTCCTGTGCGAACATGCAGAAGCCGTCCGCGATTCCGGCGCTCGACATGAGCTCACGGAAGTGGGTCACGATGGGAGACGACGAGCCCAAGACTTGTTCGAGCCCCCCGCAGGTGACGAGTCGTTTCTTCAACAGCTCGAAGATGGCATTGGGGGCCTCGGCGTTGAGCGTAGCGATGCGTGAAAGAAACTCCGGATTGAGCGCGAGTTCGACGAACACTGGGCTGTTGGCGAAGTTCGGAGCCGATTCGTTGCCGGTGAAAGCGTACACACCGCTGCCCGTGTCGAGGTCTCTCGACGCGAGTTCGAGGAGTGTCGCGAGCCACGTGCTTTCCGAACCTTCGAGCCGGTATGCAGCTTCAACGACATCGATGGCAGTAGCAGCCCGGATTCCATTCGCACGAGCCATGCGCGCTGCATCATACCGGCATCAGGCGCCAAGCGTCTGCCTATTCCGGGGGATGAGGAGTATTGTCGGGGTTCTCTGGTCGTCACGGAAGAGGTGCGTGCGATCCCTCGCTCTGATCGGAGCCGTGTTGACCCTCCGCTAGGCGGTGTGCTTGACCCCGTCGCTCTTGCGCGCTGCACTGGTTCAGCGGCATGAAGACCGAGCGCGAAAAAATGCTGGCCGGCGAGCTATACGAGCCGGCCGATCCCGACCTCGTTCGAGCTCGAAAGAGAGCGCGCGAGCTGTGTCATGGGCTCAATCTAAGGCAGGAGTGGGAACCGGAAGAGCGGCGCCGCACATTGCGGGAGCTGTTCGCCGCGGGGGGGAACTCGGTAGGGCTGCAGCCACCCTTCTACTGCGACTACGGTTCGAACATCGAGCTCGGGGAGCAGGTGTTCTTCAACTTCAACTGCGTCGTGCTCGACGTATGCCTGGTGCGGATCGGAAGCTTCACGCTGTTCGGACCCGCGGTGCAAATCTATACGGCCATGCATCCACTGAACGCAGAGCAGCGGAGGCGGGGCCAGGAGTACGGTAAGCCGGTCGAGATCGGGTCCGACGTCTGGGTCGGTGGCAGCGCGGTAATCCTCCCAGGAGTGCGGGTCGGTTCACGCACTGTCATCGGGGCGGGAAGCGTCGTGACACGCGATCTCCCCGACGATGTGTTCGCCGCGGGGAACCCGTGTCGTGTGATTCGCGCGCTCAATGAGTGATCTTCTTCGAAGCGGCCAGAGCCTCGCTGTAGGGCGAAGCGGCGATGAGCACGAACCGAGCCGCGGTATCGTCTGCGCTCCAGATCGCCGACACGGCCGATGCCCGCGCGCCGCCACCGGCGCACGGGCAGGAGCCGGGCTTGGAGACTTATTGTACGCCAGTGATGTGCGCGCGGTTCGCGTCGAATTTGAAGTAGCTCGAGTACGCCGCGTTATTTCCCGTGCTCTGATCGCTAGGAACGGAATTCCCGGCGCCGAGCGACAACGGGGTGACCGACGCGTTTCCGGGCGCGGGCACGTCAGGTTGGGTGACGCTGACCACGTTGAAAACCGTACACGCCACTGCGGCTCTGCAGCCGCCGACCAGGACGTCCAACATCGAATTGCACCCTGGCTCCACGCTGTCTCCGGCGCAAGCCGTGTACACGTGTGAGCCGTTGCACGCTCCGCACGCAGCCCCAGTGCCGCCCGCCAATGATGCAGGCACCGGAATGTGCGCCAAAGATTCGACCGTGACGTTGCCGCAGATCCCCTGACTGGAACCGGAGCCGGCGATCGATTGAAACACGGTGAGACCCGGAGCCAAGTTCGAGGGAGGCGGTGCGGGGATACTCGGCGTGCTCAGCTTCGCCAGGAGGCGAGCGTTGGTAACCGAGAACGTCGCGGAACCTCCGTCCAGGGCCAGCGGCAGCTTCAGCAGACCAGGCCCCGCGCTGAGATCGCCCGCGATGAGGCTGCCAGACATCGAGTTGAGCGGTAGTCCTTGCGCGTTCACACTGGCAGAAGGGACGCGAAACCAAAAATCGAATGGTGTTCCCGGCCAGCCTCCGTTCGCTGGGTCAATGAAGCCCGGCAGAACGCCAAGCGCTAGTGAGGAATCGTCGCTAGCCCCCGTCAGGTCCTCCAGCCCGTCGAATTGTATCAAGTTGTTCAGCGAACCGTCGCTGATTGCTTGTTTGATTTGATTGTTGATCAAGAGCAATACGGCGGCGCTAAACGCTCGACCCAAAGCGTTGGTGGTTGGCGAGCAGGAGGCTGGTGCGCTCCCACTTTGCAGGGACAAGGTCGTCATGCGGTCGACGACCTCGTACGCGCAGCTCGCGCTGCAGCCGTCGAGATTTTTGGTGTTCCCGTCGTCGCATTGCTCGGTCGCGCTCAGCACCGAATCACCGCAGATCGTAGGCGCTCCGCCTGTGCCACCGGAGTTCGTTCCACCTGGGTTCGTTCCTCCGTTTGGCTCACTTCCACCGGAGTTCGTTCCGCCTGAGTTCGTTCCTCCGTTTGGCTCACTTCCACCGGAGTTCGTTCCGCCTGGGCTCGTTCCTCCGTTTGGCTCACTTCCGCCTGCGTTGTTTCCGCCAAAGCTCGTGCCACCACTCGGCTCGGTTCCGCCCGACCCGGCTCCAGCGGAGTTCCTACCGCCCGTTGTATTTTCGCCGCCGAAATTAGCTCCACCGCTGCTGATGCCGCCGGTGCCGCCCGCGTCCGTGCCAGCCGTGCTCGACCCACCTGATCCGCTCGAGTTGGAGCCTCCTGACTGAGTTCCCCCGCCGCCGCCCGTTTCGAGAACGGAGCCGCCGCTATGCCCGCCGCTTCCGCCGTCGCTTAGGTCCCCGCCGCCGCCCACGATATTGCCGTCACCGGCGTTGTCGCCGTCGTTGCCCTCGCCGCCCTCACCGCCGTCACTCGGGGCCCCGGCTGACGCTGTGCTGCCGCCCGAGTGCGTCGTGCCGCCCACGTTGCCGTCGCCGCCCATGCTTGCGCTGTCGCCCGTGCCGGCATTGCCAGCACTTCCGCCTCCTGGCGGAGAATGCTCGTCACTACCGCATGCACCGCAAGCCAATGCGAGCGCGCACACGATCATCCCACGAGCAGTTCGCTCGACGCGGTTCCCTTTATCGATAGTCTTCACGCCCCCTCCCTGCAACGGTCGGCGTCTGCAGACAAGGACTGATCAGCGAGCGCGTGCGCGCGCTCGAAATCCTGCCGATTCTCGCGGCGGAGACCCACCGTTCGCCGCGCTGTGTCACGACATCCGCGTCGGCACGCTGACAGAATGAGGGTAGGCACACGCGGGCGGATGCCATCCTCAACTCAAAGTGCCATTGGTCGCCGGACCGAAAATGGAGCGATTTCAATCGGGCGGCCTCGATCGAGCTTAAAAAGTCGAAGAGAATCGATCCGGTGAGGTCCCGGTGAAATTGGCGTGTCAGCTACACGGTTTGTACGAAGCGTGGCGGCGCTACGCCGCGTGCGCAAAGTGCCAGTTCCTACAGACTGCTTCGAAAGAAGTCCCAGACGACGTCAGTCATGTCGATATCTCGGTTCCGGAATCCGAATTCGGCGATCTCCTGCTCACGGTCGGGCGGGTTCGCAACTGGCCACAAGTGTCCTGCGTGGTCGAACTGCACCACTCGCACCTGAGCTGCCGACGCTCCGACGCCGTAGTCGAGCTGCTCGCCGTGGCTGTCTTGCGTGAGCAAGGCATTCGCAAGAGTGCCCTGATAGTCAGCTCCCTCTTTCACTAGATCAGGTACGGCGCTCGTGCGCGGATCTGGGCTCAACCCGAGGGCAGCGGCCCATGCCGATCCAAGCGGAGCAAGTTGTGTCGCGTAGCCAGCGGTCATGCCCGGATCAGTGAGGGAATAGCCCAAGAGCACGCGCTGCAGTGAGAAGCCCCCGTTCACAGCTGGCATTGCGACGGTCGATCCGGGGTACGGCATGAGCTCTGCGATCCCTCGGTAGCGAGTCGGATCATGAAGGGCCGCCAAGTGCGTCATTCCTCCGCCATCGGACAGACCAGTCAGGAAGAGCGGGTTTTTCCCGCTGATTGCGCCGCGTGAGGCAAGGTCGTCGATGATTTGCTTCAAGTACGCAAATTCATCCACCTGACCTTGCCCGCTCAGGTCTTTGCGGAAACCTCCTCCATTGGGACGCTCCGCCACGGTACCAGAACCCGGGGCGGCGTTGCCGTACACCACGATGAAGCCGTCGCGATCGGCCAACGTCTCGAATCGGCCCTGAGTGATGAAGCCGCGCATGGTCTCTGCCTCCGCGCCGAGGCCGTGCAGTGCGATGACCACGGGCACATCACTCCCGGGAGTGATCGACTTGGGCACGTAGGCAAGATAGCGACGGGTCACCGAGCCGCAATCCTTGGTCGGTTGTTCGAAGGTGAATAAGCGCACGCCGGTCGCCTGCTGGTCGATCGACGTCTGCCCCGGTCGAGGCGTGATTCCGAGCGCGAGTTCGTCCATCGGACACACGGCGCGACAGTCGCGGGCTTGGCCGGCTTTCCAAGGAATGAACTCGATGTCGTCGAGCCACACGTCGAAGTTGCCCTTGCTTTGGACGAGAAAGTTCAGATTGGTTGTCTGGGTCGAATCGAGCGGGCCGAGGGGCGCCCCGAAACCTCTTTGGGACAGCGAGCAGAAAGGGATGACGAACTCTTGGAAATTCGCGGAAACCTCGATGTTTCGACCCTGCTGGTCGAAGCAACCTTCGGAATCGGGGCAATCCCCACCGGCGCTTTGGAAGGCCGATTCGCGACTCGGAATATTCATGCGCACGGTCGTATTGCCCCGCGCGCGAAACCGGACTCCCGCGTAAGCGGATAAATCGTAGGTACACGCTGCGCTTTGGGCGAGCGACCAAGCCAAGGAAACGCCGAAGCCAGCACCCCACTTGGTGAAGCCGCCGCCGGTGAAGTGGAGCGCCGGTGAGGCGTCGCCTTTTTCGACGCTGAGCTTCGCGCAGCCCGAGGTCTCGTCGGTAAAACTATACCAACTGCCGACACGCTGCTCGAGGGGACTTAGAAAGAGGTCCTGATCGTCGAAGTCGTCCAAGGTGGGCTGTGCGCCGGTTGCGGCCAGCGAGCATGCCAATACTCGGGGTGGCGGGTCGCTCTTCACCACCGGACAACTCGGAAGCGAGCCATTGCCGGCCGAACCGGCGGCTGACGGAACCGGCGGGCGCGCACCGCCGCAGTCCGTGAGCAGGAGCGTCGCTCCTGTTACCAAGAAAATCAGCAGGGGGCGCCTCGTGCAACGCATACTCGAATTCATTGTAAGAATGCTTCTCGTCGATAGTGAGCTCAATGGATCGGCTGGGACGGCTGTTCGAGAACAGTATTCGGATTCACGCGCGCCGCTGTGCCTGGATTGCTATTCGTGCGCCATTGAAGCGGGCCAAGAAGCCTCCGCAGCGCGGAAACCGTGCTAGGTCCGTCGTGTGGATACCGTGAAGCTCGGTGCGCAACCCATGGAGCAGAGCTGTTCGTTGGTGACCGCGACCCACCGGCTAGAGGTGGTGAACAAGAGCGCTCGTTACATCGCGGACAATTTGGGTGAAGCCCTCGACCTAGAAGACGTGTCCCGAGCGGCCGGCATGTCGAAGTTTCATTTGCATCGTGTGTTCGAGGAGAACGTGGGCACCACCTTGGGCCGCTATCTCACCGGGGTTCGGCTCAAAGCGGCTCTCGATCTCTTGTCGGCTTCCGACACGCGCAGCATGAGCGTGCTGGACGTCGCCTTGCAGGTGGGGTTCGAGGATGCGTCTGCTTTTTCGCGTAGCTTCCAGCGGCGGTATGACCTCACTCCAAGCGCACTTCGCCGCGGGCATCGCCCTCGAGAGTTCCCGCGTGTGTCTGCCGGCACCCGCAATACGTTGCTCGATCGTGGAGTGAGCATCGTCTCCATGCCGGGGTTCTGGGTCTACGGATGTGAAGTGGGAGGGCACCAGTACAAGACTTTCACGAAAGAAGCGCCGGAGGGCTTCAAGCTCGTTGGGGACGTCGTCGAGCGTCGCGGCATCGAAGGGATTCGGCGAGAATTGGGGCTGCCGACTTACTCTTGGGTCTTACCAAACGAGGCCTGGCGGCTCCTCTGCGGCTTTCGTTCGAGCGTCCGGCTTCAGCTCAAAGGTCTGAAGGAACGCCAAATCCGCCCGGGAAGATGGCTGTGTGCGCGCCACGTCGGGCCTTACGCGACGCGCTGGCAGACCTGGCAACGACTCCAGCTCCAACAGCTTAGACTCGGGCGACCCGAAGACGGGCGCGAACCCTTCGAGGAGGACGTCGATGACGTGCCCAATCGGCTCGGCCGCCCGTCTTGCGACGTGTATTTTCCGTGTTGACTGACACCGGGTCAGGGTGAGCCCTGAGGGGAAATCCGATCGAGCAATTGCAGTGTTCGCTCGTGGGCTGCGCGGTCGATCGGGTAGCGCAGGAGCGAGAGTACGGAAGCGACTCCCAGCGCACTGACCAAGGGGACATAGAGCAGCACGAGATCGCGCAGCAACACCGCGGACAGTGAGCCAGGTTCCGCATTGCGCGGAAAGTGGACGATGGTGAG
>Ga0164241_10002255_pt1 | contig 21301 bp, 16 predicted proteins | sample OricomyardsoilBY_FD_108780 | JGI IMG/M metagenome (GOLD analysis project Ga0164241, IMG submission 108780) | Backyard soil microbial communities from Emeryville, California, USA - Original compost - Back yard soil (BY) | ecosystem: Environmental > Terrestrial > Soil > Unclassified | place: USA... | reverse complement strand
TCGCGGTCGCGGTCGCGGTCGGCGCAGGCGCGTCCCCCGCCCGGGATTGAAGCTTGAACGTGCGCGACCGGGCGACCGCGGCGTTGCACGCCGTCCCCTGGATCGTCAGCTCGTAGGTTCCTCGCTCCGAAAAGATGATCATGTCGTCGGTGGCGGTGATCGAGGTCACCACGACGGCGCGTCGCGGATCGCCGGCCGCGCTCGAGCATCGCGTCGACCATCCTCGCGGCGCCGCCGAGTGGCTCGTGCGCGTCATCCCGGGGAGCTGCTCCCAGCACTGCGCGGTGGAAAACGCGCGACCCGCCCCCGAGAACGCGAGCTCTCCACCCTGCTCGGTGACGGTCACCCCGCCCGACGGAGCCCCGCCGCCAGAGGTCGGCTTGGGTCCGCAGGCCTCGCCCCAATCCTTCGTGGACCAGGACTCGGTCATCGCCGACGCGCTCCAGGCACCGCTCAGGGTCGGGCGAGCCGACTCGTCAGCCCTGGCGCTCTTTGCCGTGCCCAACACCCCGAGCGTGACCACGAAAGCCACCTTCGCCGCTCGAAAGCGCGCCATCAGACGCCTGTCCCGTGGAAATTCATGCAGCAGTTCGTGGCCAGATGGCTCGGCAAAAAAAGCGACGTCGACCGATCGAAAAATGGGCGCAACTTGATCGGCATTCCAACGGGTCGCTATCATGTGGAGCCTTGCTGAAGTGTCTCCCGATTCGCGGGGCGATCCACAAGAATCCCGCTCCACCGAGCCCAGCTCGAAAACTACGGACGCACCCGGCTCTCCGCGTGGTCCTCGAGCCAGCGCGTCATCGCGCTGGAGGTCCGAAGAGATGAGAATCTCGTGTCAATCCTGCGCGGCGAAATACACGATCGCGGACGAAAAGGTCGTCGGCAAGGTCATCAAGATCAAGTGCAAGAAGTGCTCGAGCACGATCGTGGTGAACGGCAACGATCCAAGCTCGCTGGCCCAGCTCCAATCGGACGGCGGAGGCTTCGACGACAACGCAGCCACGAAGCTCCTGTCCAGCCCGCCGGGCGACTTCGGTGCGCCGAACCCAGATGAATGGACCGTCAGCGCGTCGGACGACGACCAACGCACCATGACCACCGCTCAGATCCTGAGCGCGTATGCGGCCGGACAGCTGACGTCCGAGACGTACGTGTGGAAAGACGGCATGGGGGATTGGCTACCGCTTCACCAAGTCGGAGAGCTAGCGCCCCTCCTCGCTGCGGCAACCGAGCCCACGCAAGGCTACGGCGAGCCCGCAGGCTACGGCGAGCCCGCAGGCTACGGCCAGCCGGCAGGCAATGGGGTCGCCGCGTATGCGCAGGCGGCGGCGCCGATGGCCGCGGCTGCACCGATCGCGGCTGCACCGATCGCCGCCGCGCCCACTGCCGCGCGTCGCGCGGGCGGCCGGGGTTCGAACGTCGACCTCTTCGGGGCGGGCGGTGGCCAGGACATCCAAGGTTCGTCGGCCGCGTCCATCAACGACAAGCACGTCGGTGAGCGCAACGAGAACAGCGTCCTCTTCTCGCTGAAGGATCTCACGGCGGCTGAGAACGCCGCCGCGACGCCGGCGGCGCGCGCCCCGAAGAAGGGCGGAGCGTTCGACGATCGCAAGTCCGATCGCGTCGACGACATCCTCAGCCTGGGCGGCGCTTCGGCCGCGCCCATGCTCGCGCCGCCATCGATCCACGCGCCGTACGTCGAACCGCCGCCCCCGCCGCCGCCGCCGAGCATGCCGCCTCCGTCGATGGGCATGAGCCCCGCGGTCTACATGCCCGCGCAGCAGCAGAAGTCGAGCCCGGTGCCGTTCATCGTGGGTGGCGTCGGCGTCGTTGCGCTGATCGGTGCGGTCGCCTTCTTCTTCCTCGGTCGCACCGATGCCCCAGCGCCGGACACTTCGAAGACGACCACGGCTGAGACCACCAAACCGGCAGAGGCGACGCCTCCGACCGACACCGCGAAGCCTGCGGACACAGTCGCCACGACCCCTACCGACACGGCGGCACCCACCGACACGGCAGAGCCCACCGCGTCGGCGGAAGAGACGGCGTCTACGACCGCCGCGCCCACGAACACTGCAACCGGCGCGACGGCGAAGAACGACACGAAGGCGGACACCAAGACCGATACGAAGACGGACACCAAGACCGATACGAAGACGGACACGAAGACGGACACGAAGACCGATACGCCGGCTGCGGGGGGCGACATGCCGTTCGATCGCGGCGCAGCCTCGGCCGCGCTCAGCGGCGCCGCCGGCGCGGCAAAGGGCTGCGGCAAGGCCGGCGGTCCGACGGGGAGCAGCAAGGTGCAGGTGACGTTCGCGCCCAGCGGCAAGGCGACGCAGGCTACCGTCGGCGCGCCGTTCGCCGGCACCTCGGTAGGCAGCTGCATCGCTGGAGCATTCAGGGGCGCCCATGTGCCGCCGTTCTCCGGTTCGGCCGTGACGGTGTCGAAGACCGTCTCGATCCACTAGCCGACGATGGAGTCGTGGCGCGCGCTTGCGCACGCGCGCTACGACCGGACGAGCGCCGCGACCTCGCCCGCAGCGAACCCGACGAGCTCGGGCTCGGGGGTGATGCGTACGCCGAAGTGTTGGCTGACGCCGTCCTGCACCTCGAGCGCGAACGCGACGATCTCGGAAGCCGAGGCGCCACCCTTGTTCACGAGGGCGAGGCTGTGGCGGGTCGAGATGCCGACGCGGCCGCGCAGAGTGCCGCGCGCGAACCCGGCGCGTTCGATGAGCCACGCCGCCGAGAGCTTCACGCGTCCGTCGTCGGTCGGGAACTCCGGCATCGTCGTGTGTCCTCGCGCGATCGCGGCGTCGCGAGCGCGCAGGGCGACCTCGGCGGACACGATCGGGTTCGTGAAGAAAGAGCCGGCGCTCTTCGCGTTCTCGTCCGTCGGGTCGAGCACCATCGACTTTCCTTTTCGGAGCGCGATGACCGTCTCGCGGACGTGGGCGAGCGAGCTCGGCGCGTCGCCCAGGGCGCGCGCGAGCTCGGGATAAGCGATCTTCGGTGCACCCGCTGCCACGAGTCGAAAGCGAACGGCCGTGACTACGAACGCGCCGCGAAGGTGCGCCTTGAACGCGCTCGAGCGATATCCGAACGCGCAGGTCGCGCGATCGAGCTCGACGGGCTCGCCCGTCGCGAGCTCGACGGCTTCGACGGCTTCGATCGTCTCGCTGACGTCTTGACCGTATGCGCCGACGTTCTGGATCGGCGTCGCGCCGGTGTCGCCGGGGATCCCGCTCAAACATTCGAGCCCGGCCCAACTCGCGGAGACCGCGCGGCGAACGACCTGGTCCCATGCTTCGCCGGCACCGACGCGCAAGCGGATGACGTCACCGCGCGCCGTGCTCTCGAAGCCCATGATCGCCAGGCGAAGGACGAGCGCGTCCAGGCCGCGATCGGCGACCACGAGATTCGAGCCGCCGCCGAGCACGAAGAGCGGAACGTCGCGCGCCTTCGCGGCGGCGATCGCCTGTCCCAATTCGGCGCGGTCACGCGCCGTCGCGAAGAAACGAGCCGGGCCCCCGACCCCGAGCGTCGTCTGCGGCCCGAGCGGAACGCCGCTTTCGATCCGAAGCGCCAAGCGACTACTTCACCTTCACTCGGATGCTCGAGAGGAACCCTGCGTCGACGGCCTTCACCTGATCGAGGAAGCCGCGGTAGTCGCCCGTGCCGACGGTCCCGGTCGGGAGCGTCAGCGAGATCTCGTCGGTGATGACGCCGCTCGAGTCGGCGCTGACCTTGCGGTGAGCCTTCATCGTCGGGCCCGATTTTTCGACCTCGCTCGGGAGCTTCGAGATCGTCGCGCCGTCCGGCAGCTTGATGACGCGTTTGATGCGGTACTGGAAGGGCTCGTCGATCGTGAGGGCGCTCTCTCTCTTCGTCCGCGAGGCGAATCTCGCGGCGAGCGTTCCGCCCCGCGTCGGCGCGTACCCGGGGAGGACCCAGGTCTTGCCGTCTTTGCCCTCGAGGCTGCCAAAGCCCGGGATCGTGACCTCTGCTTCGAGCGTGACCTCCCACGCGCCGTCCTTCGAGGTGACGACGACGCTGTCGACGCTGGCCCAGGGGATCCAGCTCTGGACGACCCCGCGGAGCATCTCTCGACGATCGTCTCCGACGACGTAGAAGAACGACTCCGAGAGTGATTGAGCCTGCGCTCCGCGAAGCGACAGCGTGACCTTGCCCTTTGCGGTACCCGACGCGTCGAGCGCGAGGTTCATGGCGACCTCGTCGACCGGATCGCTGTCTTGAACGGGGACAGGGACGATCGTGCCGTCGCCGGTGATCGCGCTTCTGCCACGAAGCTCGGTGCTCACCCGACCCGGAGGCAGCGGCGAACCTTCGACGTCCGCGTCGATCCATTCGTCGCCCTTTGCGAGGTGCGCGATGACCAGCGGCTTCCGGAAGCGACCGGGGTGCGGCGGGAAATTCGGGACCGTGCTGAACGGCTCGGTCTCTGCGATGACCACCTCGGCGTCGATGCCGAGCTCGCGGAGCGTGCGATACGTCACCCACGTTCGAGAGCCGATGCCCTCTTCGATCATGCCGCGCGCCGTCTCTCCCTGGGCGCCGCCGCCATAGTAGCTGCCAGAGTCCCCGAGCTCGCCTCCACCGCCGGACACCTTGATGATGCGGCCGACGTACGCGACGACGGTCTGCACGAGCGAGGCCTCGTCCTTCTCTGGCGCGCCGGCGCTCTTCGCGGCGTCTCTTGCGAAGCGCGCCATGAACGGATCCGAGTCCTCCATGCCCCGGATCGACTCACCGACAGAGCGACCCACTTCTTGCCAAGTGTGCGTCCCGAAGCTGACGCGGACGCCGCGCTCGAGCCACGGCAGGCCGTCCTCGATGCGCCGCGGCGCTTGGTTGTCGAGCGCGTACGTCACGATCCGATAAGCGCCCTTCTTCTCGGTCTTGCCCGCGCCGAGCATCGGGTGCGCCCACCACGAGACCGCCAGCGACTCGGGGATGCGGATGACGACCTCGGCGTGGCCGAGGCTCGTGCGTTCGGGTAGCAGATCCGGTGTGTCGATGGAGAGCGCGCCTGTCTCTGTCGGCAGGTAGTAGCCCTCGAGAAACTGCTCGACGTAGTCGCCCGCTTCGAGCTGGCTGAGATCGCTGCCGCCTTGCATCGCGGACTGCGCTTGATCGGGCTCGAGGACGCGGCCGTCCTTCTTGTGGACGCGTTTGCGGAGCGGCAGAGTCATGCCGCGTCCCTCGATCATCGGGACCTCGACGTACGTGCCGCGATCGACGTCGGTCGTCCCGGAGACGCGCCGAAGATCGTAGACGATGACGTGTACGAGCCCCGTCTCGTCGATGCCGTAGTGCTCGATGTGTCGCAGCACCGCCGTCGCCGCGCCGGGAAGCCCGGGAGACTTGCGATCGCGCTCCACGATGGCGCGTCCTTCGTCCTCGAACTTCTTCGCGTCCAACGACGGCTCGTCGAATGCAGGTCCGAGCTTCGCGAGGGCGTAGGTGCCGTCTCGGACCGACGTCGCCTCTGCGAGGGCCTTCTTCTTCGCCGCGTCTCGGTCCGGGAGCTTCGCGAGCAGCGGCAGCAGCGTCACGAGCGAGCGCTCGCCGGGCATCATCGCGTCGTACGTCGCGAGCGCTCCGGGGAGGTCTCCCATCTGCGCCCGATAGAGAAGCTCCGCGGAGAGGAACGCACCCGGGGCGTTGCGGAGCTTGCGGAGCCGCGTGAGCTCGGCGAGCGCTTCTTTGCGTTGACCGACCGCGTTGCGTGCCGTCGAGCAGCCGAGGTCGTCCTTCGAGAGACCGCCTTCACAGGCGATCTTCACCCAATCTCTGCCCGTTCGCGGATGCACCCACACGTCGAGCTGCGCCGCGAGCGGCGAGTCGGGGACGCGCTTCGCGATCGCGCGGTACGCCCGCTCGGAGAGGTCGGCCATGTTGCTCTGCTGACCGAGTCGAATGACATAGGCGAGCTCCATCGCGCTGAGGCCGGACATGTCGGAGTCGGGCGTGGCGATGCCCAGTTCGGCGAGCGTCTCGAAGGTGCCTTCCCCGGAGCCCTTGCGTCGCTGCGTGAGCTCGGCTTGCGCGAGCTTGGCTTCCCACGCGTTCGGCATGGCCTTCAGGATTTCGACGACGGCGGCGCGCGTTCGCTCGACGCGCTTGCTGTCGGCCATGTCGTCGGCCATGGCCATCGCGCGAACCCAGAGCAACAGCAGTGCCGGATCGCGGCCGTCGTGCTTGTCGAGCAGCGATTTCTCGATGGAGCGCTCGGCCTGGCGCGCCTCTCCGAGCGCGAGGCTCGCGGCGGACGCGGTGATGAGATCGTCGTCGGTCGCGAGCTGCCACGACGCCATCCGAATAGCGGCCGGGTTCGTGGCGACGGCTGGCGCCGCTTCTCCGGAGTGGGGTGCATGTGCCGCGAGCGGGAGGCCGTCTTCACCGGCGACCCTCAGCTCGATGTCGTTCGCGTCGCCCTTGTCGGCGAGGCGGATGACGACGCGCGCGCGGCCCTCTGTGACGTGGACTAGGCCCAGCGTCGTCGTCTCGTTGCCGCCGGCTTCGTAGCGTCGCTGGAGCACGCGAACGCCGCCGACCTCTACCGCGGCCGCGGCCGTCGACGACAGCGCGATCGAGAGTCGCTGCGCGTGCGGGTTCTCGACGTCGACGACGATCTCGCGCAAGCCCGAGAAGCGGCTCGTTTCGCCGGCGTCGAGCATGCACGCATCGGCCGTGATCGGGACGATCGACGCAGGCGAGAGCGTGGACGTCCCGGGGTACGAAGTCGCGAGCGGATCGTGTCCCTTCACCGCGGCGGGCTCGTCGAGAGCCGTCAGCGGCGCGATGTCGAGCGGTCCGACGACCGTCGCTGACGTCACGCATGCACGACGCAGTCCCCACACCTCTGCGCCCTTCGTCTCGCCGGTGAAGAGCGCCATCTCGTGCAGCGCCTTCGCGATTTGCATGCGCATGTGTGGCGCGAGCTCGGCGTCGGAGCCGTCGAGCGCATCCCATGCCTCGCGCAGTCGGACGGCGACCAGCTGGAAGCCGTCGCGTGAGCGCCAGGCGATCGGGGTGAGGATCTGGCCAGGCGTCCCGGGAGCGCGAGAGACGAGCGCCTCGAGCGAGGCGATCGTGACGGCCAACGATGCGGGATCCTGCGGTTCGTGGACTGCGCGATCGATCGCGTCGAGGTAGGGCTTCGGATCTTCCGGAGAGACCATCTCGGCGCGAAGCGCCTGGCCGAAGCTCGACGCCGTGGTGGACGACGTGGCTCGCGGCATCACCGCCGCCGGGACGCCGCAGCCGGTCGATGTGCTCGCGACCGCGCTCACCAAGCAGAGCGAGAGCGCGAGCCCGCTGACGCGGCCCCACCGACGACGCGAGGTTCCAACACGCGCGTGCGCGGATTCGTCTCGACTCGAGCGCGCGGAAGCTTGGCCGTCCGATGACATGTCGCCGGGATGCTGCCGCATCGCGGGGCCCCTTGCACCGACAAAACCCCTCGACCCCGGGGAGAGACCGGTCGTGGCGAAGCGCCTCGTCGCCCTCGCCACCGACGGCGAACCGAATAGACTGGCGCGCGAACCGCGAAAGGACCCGCTCATGTTGACCGCCGGTGACCCAGCCCCCTCTTTCGAGCTCCCCGCAGACGATGGGAGCCGCGTGAAGCTCGCGAAGGGAAAGCGCGCCATCGTGTACTTCTACCCGCGCGATCTGACGCCGGGTTGCACGGTAGAGGCGATCGATTTTTCAGCCGCGGCGGCGAAGCTCTCTGCCGCCGGAGTCACGGTCTACGGCGTTTCGAAGGACTCGGTCGCGAGCCACTGCAAGTTCCGCGACAAGCACGCTCTGAAGATCAGGTTGCTCAGCGACCCCGATCTCGCGGTGCACCATGCGTTCGGGGCCTACGGCGAAAAGACGATGTACGGCAAGAAGGTCCAGGGCGTGATCCGCAGCACCTTCTTGATCGGCAAGGACGGCAAGATCGAGCGAGCATGGCCGAGCGTGAAGGTCGCAGGTCACGTCGACGCCGTCGTCGCCGCGGCGACCGGCGCTGTAGCCCCCGCGAAGAAGGCCGCGCCGGCGAAGAAGGCCGCGCCCGCGAAGAAGGCCGCGCCCGCGAAGAAGACGGCGCGAAAGAGCTGAGCGCGCGTGACGAGAGCGGTCTCTAGCGACGAAAGAGACCGCTCTTGAACTTCCGAAGGCTCGGCGTCCCGCTCTGGAGGATCGCCTCGAGGAACTCGCTCCACGCCTGGCTCATGTCGGCGTAGCGGCGCTGAACGTCGATCGCGAGCGCGCGCTCCATCCATTGGTCGATGGAAGGCTCGAGCTCGGGACGAAACGGGGTGATGCGTGGACGCGGCGCCTTCGTGGCCAGCTCGTAGAGCTCGAGCGTGGAGCCGGCGACGAACGGCGGCTGGCCAGCGAGCATGCGGAAGACGACCGCCGCGAACGAATAGATGTCGATGCGATGGTCGAACGGCTGGCTGTTCCAGATCTCGGGCGAGATGTAGCTAGGAGAGCCGGCGATCATGCCGACGTCGGTGATCTCTTCGAAGTCACGCGTCTTCGCGAGACCGAAGTCCATCAGCCGCGTCCCCCCACCGCGGGCCGGATCGACGATGAAGATGTTCGGCGGCTTCACGTCGCGATGAATGATGCCCTTCGAGTGCGCCATGCCGAGCGCATGCGCGACCGGCTCGAGAATGTCGATCACCGCCGCCGGGCTCATCCGATCGCCGAAGCTCTCGAGCTCGTACAGGTACTCGTCGAGCGGGTCACCCTCGAGGAGCTCCATCACCATGTAGACGAAGCCGCGCGGATCAGTGTCGAACTCGTGGACCTGGACCACGCTCGTTCCCCAGAGCGCGGCGAGCGACTGCGCCTCGCGCCAAAGCCGGAGGACGTATTGGTCTTCGTCGGCGACGTCACCGTTCAGGACCTTCACGGCGACGGGGGTTCCGTCTTCCGTGTCGATCGCGCGGTACACCGTCCCGTGTCCGCCGCGTCCGAGCTCGTGTTCGAGCAGGTAGCGACCCGCGACGTGGTCGCCGGGATAGACGGTCATCGTCATGCCGGCCGCCGTTCCGCCGCGTACGGCGCCGCGATGACGGCTCGCCGATCCTGGCGTCGCGCGCGGTGCACGGTCGGGTGGAGAGAGTCTCTGAACAAGGATCTGCGCTGCTTAGGTCCGACGGAAGGTCGGCAGGCGATTGTCCGACGGAAGGTCGGCAGGCGATTGTCCGACGGAAGGTCGGCAGGCGATTGTCCGACCGAAGGTCGGCCCGGGGATATTTATCAGCGATCGGCTCGCTGCGGGCGACGCCTGCGCTTTCGTGCCGGGGTTTGCGATGGTACACGGACCCGCATCCAACTCGCGCCGGTTCGGCGCCCCCAATGACTTATGGCCGAGGATCGAGCGCCCGAGGGAGAAAGCGGGGACGAAAAGTCGGCCACGGGCATTGCCCCCGACCGCTCGCCCCTCCCGTCCGAGGACGCGTTGGACACGACCGAGGCTGAGGCCGACCGAACTTCGGCTGCAGACGAGGCGACCACGCCGTCGCAGGGCCCACTCGCACCAACCCCGACCGCGTCACTCGATCGCAAGGGCCGGCTGCTCCGCGCGCTCGCGATAACGTTCACGATCTATCACTTCGGTGGCGTCCTGGTCGGCGGTGCCATGCCGAACGTTCGCCGCGTGTTCCGCCCGCTCTATGCCTTTTACGGAGAGGGCATGAAGATGACGAACTCGTGGGGGATGTTCGGCCGCCCGCCGAACACCAACAACGTGATCGTCGAAGCCGAGAAAGCCGACCGCACGCGCGTCCTCTTGTCCACGACGCGCGCGCCCGATCGCACTTTGTGGGAGCGCATTCGCGACGTCCGCATCCGCAAGATTCAAGCAAAGCTCACCGACAACGGCGACCGCGGTCGCTTCGGGATGACGTTCCTCGACTACTACTGCCGCGAGGCCAAGAGCGCGCTGGGCCCGGACGTTCGAAGCGTGCGCGCCACCGAAGTCGTCCACGAGCTTCGCGATGGTGACGGAAAGGTCACCCGCACGCCGAGCCAGAAGATCCTCCTCGTCCGCAACTGCGGAGACCGGAAGCGGCCTGTCATCCTACCCAAACCGCTACTTCCGGGTTGGTTACCGCAGGGCGGCCCGCCGAGCGACGACACCCCAGGGGGCGACAATTGAGCTTCGCCGAGCGACGAGCCCGCGCCGAACGCATGCTCCTGACGTTCTTCGCGACGCGCTCCGACGGAACCGCTGCCGCGGTGTTTCGCATCGGGATGGGCATGCTCGCGGTGTGGCAAGCGCTGGGCGTGTGGTGGAACCTCGATCGCTTCTACGGCGACGACGGCGTCGTCCCCTGGGCCGTCGTGAAGAATGACGGGTGGGTGAAGCTCAGCCTGTTTTCGCTCGGCCCCGAGAGCCACGGGATCCTGATGTTCCACGCCATCGCGTTCATGGTGGGGAGCGTCGCCCTCTTGATCGGGCTCTACCCACGCGTCGCGTCGCTCTTGGTCGCGTACGTCCACGTGTCGCTCCAGTATCGGGACCCGTTCATTCTGAACAGCGGCGATCGACTCTTCATGATCATCATCGCGCTCGGAATGGCCATGCCGCTCGCGCGCCGAGCCAGCGTTCATTCCCTCGTTCGAAAGCTGCGCGGCAAGGCGCCCCCACCGCTCGCGACGGTGTGGGGACAGCGTCTGATTGGCTTACAGCTCTCGTATGTCTATCTCAACACGGTCATCGCCAAGCTCGCCAACGAAAGCTGGCGCAACGGTACGGCGATGCGCGACATCCTCGCGTCACCGGTCTTCGCCGAGTGGCCGCGCTACATCGACTCGAAGCCGCTCGTCATGGCGATGACCTGGGGCACGCTCGCGTTCGAGCTGTCGTTCCCGTTCCTCGTCTGGTTCAAGAAAACGCGTCCGTGGATGCTCCTCGCGGGGACCATGTTTCATCTGATGATCGATGGCCTGATGGTCATCCCGATCTTCAGCTACATCATGATCCTGAGCTATCCGGCGTTCCTCAGCGACGACGACGTGAAGTGGGTCCTTCGGAAGCTGGGCTTGGCCAAGCGGCCTTTGGTCGCGGCGACGGGCGAGAGCGACTCGAGCGACGCTACAGAACGAAGCGAGCCCCACGTCCCGAATCCAAGTTCGTGATCGTGACGGCGAGCACGCCGGCGGCATCGACCTCGTAGCGCTCTTCGACCAGAGGACCCTCTCGCTCGAGGCGCGCGATGGGCGTCCGCTCGAGCGTCCCCGGCTCTAGCGTGGCGTCGAACGGAAACAAGATGTCGGCGTGCGGCGTGAGATCGCCCGTCGGCGACCCCGCGCTGTCGACCTCTGCCGACTCGACGAAGCGAAAGTGACCGATGTTGTGTGCTGCGCGGTATCGCCGCGTGACGACGAGCGGGTCGGACGAGGCGTCGGGCATCGGCGTGCCCTTCGTGAAGACGGGATCGAACACGGTGGTGCCGCCGCGCTCGGCCTCGCGGAAGACGCCGAAGTGCCGCGTCAGTCGATCGTGGATGAGCGGCGCCGAGCCGCCCTCTTCGGTGCTCGCGAGGATCGCCGCGCCCATGGCGGTCGCGGCGCCCGGATGGGGCGAACGGTGCACGCGTCGCCCGAACCGCTCGCGCACGACGCGCGGCACGACGGGCAAGCCGCTCGCGCCGCCGACCATGTAGATGCCGGCGAGCTCGCCGCCCTCTTCTTCGCGAAGTGCGTAGAGCACCGGATCGAGCGCCGCGAGGGTCTGGTCGACGAGGGGACGGGTGCGCTCGTAGAACTCTTGCACCGGGATGATCACAGGCTCGGTCGGCGCGTCGTCACCCAAGCCCGACAGATCGAGGACGACGCGGCGCGTGTTCGCGTGGATCGACTCTTTTGCCGCTCGGCATTCTCGCAAGAGGTCAGCCTTGGCGATTGAAGAGGTAGGGAACGCCTTTCCTGCGCGCTCGAGCGCCATCGCGCAGAGCTGCGCGTCGAAATCGTCGCCGCCGAGCTGAGAGACGCCGCTCGTCATCGTCACGTCGTGTCGACCCTCTGCGATGTGCACCAGCGCCGCGTCGAACGTGCCGCCGCCGAGGTCGTAGACGATGACATGCTCGCGTTTCGAGCTCAGGGTTCGTTCGTGGCGGTGCGCGTACTCGAGCCCGCCGGCCGCTGGTTCGTTGATGACGGCGCGCACGTCGAAGCCGGCGCGCCGCGCCGCGGCGAGGGTGACGAAGCGCTGCGTCGAGTGTGCGTTCGCCGGCACCGTGATGACCGCCTCGAGCGGATCTCGCAGCGACTTCGAGAAATTCGAGCGCGTGAGGAGGTCGCGTCGCAGCGCCTCGAGGAAGCTCGTCACGAGGGCGGCGGGACGAACGCGCACGTTGCCGATCGCGAAGTCTTCGTCCTGGCGCGTCTGGCCGAGCATGCGCTTCCACGAACGGAGAGAGGGCGCGCCGTCGCGCTCCGCGACCTCTGCATCCAGACCGTGGACCAGCTCGCCGTCGACCTCTGCCGTGACGGTCGGGTAGTGCTCGACCATGTCGCCGTCCGCGCCGATGAAGCCGACGATCGGAAAATTGCCACGGTCGTGGACCGCGACGACGGTGCGCGTGGTGCCGAGATCGATGCCGAGACGCATGCCGATATTGTCGCTGCCCGACCATCGGTCGGACTTGCGTGCGGCGTCGTACCACTGGGGCGGTGGGGAGTGAATTTCGCGGCAGCGCGGCGCTTCGCTACTTCGCGGCCGCGCGGGTCGTGTCGATGACCGTGCTCGTCACGCGAGCCAGGAACTCGTAGTCGAGGCTGTCCGGCGTGTCCTGGCCTTCTCCGCAGTGATACCGCGGATTTCGAAAATTCGCGGTGTCGGTGACGAGCATCGCGCGGTACCCGAGCACCCAGAACGCCGCATGGTCACTTCGTGCCGCGTCCAGCAAGAGGACCCGGGTCAGGGCGTTGAGCGACACGACGACCGCCGGCAGCCCTCGGTCGTCGGCTGACTTCTCGAACGCGTCGGCCCACACGTCGCTTCCTCCGTCGGCGATGAGGGCGATGAAGTCGGCACGGTAGCCATTCGTCTTCAACGTGCGCGCGACGTCCGGCAGCAAGGACTCCGAGGCGGGCGGCAAACTCTGCGACCCGGGATGTCGATCGGTGTATCCGACGCCGTCGAGCGCGATCGCCAAGTCAATCTTGTCGCCACGCAGCTTGGCGCGTCTCGCCCACGACGACGACCCGACGAGGCCGTCCTCTTCGTGATCCCAAAACGCGAGCATCACGGACTGCTTCGACGCGTCGTCGTGCAGCTCGCGCGCGGCCTCGAGCACCGCGGCCACGCCAGAGGCATTGTCGTCCGCGCCAGGGCAATCCCAGATGTGATCGTAGTGGGCGGACAAGATCACGGTCCCCGCCGACGGATCCGACCCTTCGCGACGTGCCAAGACGTTGATGCCGCGCCCAGCTCCGCTCTCAAACGCGTCCTCGGTCGGATCCCAGCCCTGCTCCTTCAGGCGCGCTTCGATCAAAGCGCGTACGGCTGTCCAGCCAGGCGATCCGGGATCGCGTCGGATGGCGATCTTCTCGACGTCGTCGCGCAGGCGTTGGACGAGCGCAGGGTCGGGCGGCGCCGGGCGAGGTCGAGCCGCGACCGAAGCCGCGCTCCCGGCGGATGGGGGGTCGCCCCCCGCAGGAGCGCTGCTCGACGTTCCGGCCTGCGATGCGCAGGACGCGACGCCGAGCGTCGACGCAACCAGCATCAGGCGACTGAACGAGCCCGACGCGCGTCGGCGATTCACTCGACGCTCACGGTCGTCGAGAGCGTCACCTTCTCGAGGGCGCAACGCTCGGCCTTGCACACCGAGAGCGCGCAAGTTCCCTCGATCTTCTTGGAGCCCGCGTCCTTCGGCGTAAACGGAATCGTCATCGTCGCTTGCGACTCGGTTCGCTTGACGTCGGTTACGACCATCGACGGAAAATCGACCCCGGGAACGTCGTCCTTGATCGTGAACTTGTACGGGTAGTCCGGGTTGATGTGCCAACCCTCTTTTGCGTCGACCACCACATTGAAGCTTCCCGGCTTGCCCGCCTCGTACTTCGCGGCGGGCTCGAGCTTCGCCTGGAAGGGCGCCGCCTCTGCGGCGGCGCTCGGAGGCGCGGGCGGAGCGGCCGAGCTGCTCGTTCCGCTTGCGGGATCCCCGCAGCTGGCAAGAGACGAGACGATGAGACCGACGGTGAAAAGCGACGTTCGCGACATGCTCGTCGACCTTAGCACTCCGTCACTGACCCGCTTCTTTGCCGCACGTTTCGCCGACCTGGATGCAGCGATTCTGCGTTCCGCAGATGGCCGAGTCTGCGCAGTCCTGGTTCGAGCCGACGACGCACTTCTTCGTCGAGCGGTTGAGGGTGCACTGGCCGACCTTGCGGCACGCCGGTCTTGCACGGCAGTCGGCGTCGCTCGCGGCTGGGGGTCCCAGGTCCTCGCAGGCAGAGGCCAACGAGACCGCCCCCATGAAGAGGGCGGCCATGACGCCGACGCGTCGGCCGTTCATGCGATCGCGATGCCGAGCTGCTTGCGCAATCGCGAGCAGCGATCGCTCGTGTAGAACACGATGAGGTCGTCGATCTGTTCGTCGCCGGCGTTGCCGGAGAGCTCGAGGACGCGCTTGGCCGCGCCGAGATCGTCGCCGAGAAGCAGACCCGCGCGGAGCGTCGTGAGCTCGGCGGCGTGGGCCCACCGATTCAGGTTCGTGCGGCCGCCCTCTTCGACGAAGCGTAGGAAATGACCACGCAAGCGGTCCTTTTGCGCGGGATCCATGATGGGCTCGATCGCCCTCGCGATCGGGATCGCCCGGGCCTTCGCAGCCGCCGCGAGCGGAAGCTGGGGCTGACCGATCGTGAGCGCGGCGAGAAAGATGTCCTCGAGATCCGGGATGCTCGGGATGAGGAGCTTGACGAAGTGATCTTCGCGGTAGCTCGCGAGGTGGACGCCCGCGAGGAACGCGAGCTCGGCGGGAGAGCGTCCCGAGAGCGCGCGCTTGCCGAGGCGCGACGCCGGCGGCACCCCAGGCACCATCTGCGCCAGGCCATCCCAGGTCGGATCGGCGTAGAGCGGGGGCGCGTTCATGCCCAGGATCGACGCGGCCCAAGCGAAGCAGCGCACCGCCTGTACGGTCGACGTCTTCGTGTCTTGAAGACGCGCGGGATCGAGCTTCGGGAGCGCGTTCTGGTGACGCAGCACCGTCACACGGCCAAGCAAGACGGGGCTCGTCACGACGGCGAAGATCTCGCCGGTGAGGAGCTCTTCGTCGGGATGGAACAGGTTGCGCTTCCAAGCGTCGCTCGTGAGCGACGCCGACGGGCGGATGAGGCCGCCCGGATCGCCGCGCTTCGCGTCGGCCTTCTCTTCGTCGGTGGCCTCTCCCAAAAAGTCGAGCACGCGTGCGACACGCACCGAGCGATCGGGCTCGACCTCGCGCAAGGCTCGATGCAAGGCGCGCAGGCTCGCGACGTCGCGAGGATCGTGACGGATGCGGCGATACAGCTCTTCCGGATCGTCGGCGGGCGCCGCCGACCCAGACGTCATGTCGGAGAAGTCGACCTCGACCGCGATCGAGCTTCGCGCTTCTTCGAGCTCCTTCTCGAGCGTGTGCACGTGCAGCTCGAGATCCTGAATACGACGCCGGAGCGCCTTTACCTGCGGGTCGCTCTCGAGCTCGAGCGGACGCAGGCTCATCGCCGGCGCTTCGTCTCTCGCCGGCTCGCGCACGGCGGACCTGTTGCGCGCTTCCCACGCAGCCGTCAGCGCCGTCTCGAGCGCCGCGATGCGCTCGCGGTCGAGACCGAGCGAGTCGGCGGCGCGCTCGAGCTGCGCGCGTTCCTCGGAGGTGATGACGCCGTCTTCGAGCGCCTCCGCGAACAGCTCCTCGTATTGCGCCTCGAACTTGCCGAGCCGGACGTTGCCCGTGATCTCGCCTTGCTCGAAACCGCCGCCGTGCTGAAACAGCTCATCGCTCATCGACGTCCTCCCTGAAAAATCGCAAGCGAAGGTAGCAGGCTTCCTCTGCGCTCATCCCGCCCAATCGGAGGCCGAGTCGGCTCGACAGAGCGCGGGTCACGCGCTCGCGAGCAGCCGCGTCGCCGTCGCAGCGACGTCCGCGACGACGCCCTGAAAGCGGCGAACCGCCGCATCCGACACGACGTGGTCCGTGCCCGGTTCGACGAGCAGGCGGCGCGCGACTTCGATCTGGATGGCGCCGATGCCGTCCGCCAGTTGCCCGTGCCTTTCGAGTGAAAACCCGCCGGGGAAGGGCTTTTCGAGCGACACCGAGAACCCCGCGCGGCGGAACACGCCCCCGATGGCATCTCGCAGATCGAGCCCGAGGGAGCCCCCGTTCAAGGTCCCGAGCACGACGTCGGCGGTCGTCGAATGGCTGGCGGGCGACGTCGCCCTCGGGAAGGTCGCCGTCGGGAATGTGTGCGACGCGATCAACAATACGCGTCGGTGGCGACGCTTCGCGCGCGCGAGCTCGCCGTCGATCGCCGCGTGGTAGGGGTCGAAGATCGCGTCGATTCGGCGCGCGAGCTCTGCGCGGGGCATGGCCTCGTCTCGCCACGTCACGCCGGCCATCGAGCGTCGGATCACCGGTCGCGGCTCGGGATCCTCTTCGTAGAACGGCGGCGCCGGCGGCGGCCGTGCGTTCGTGTTGAGATCGATGACGTAGCGATGCGTGTGCGCGACGACGCGCGTCACGCCGCGGCGCTCGCTTTCCTCCCAGATGACGTCCGCGCCGAGGTCCGCGTCGGCGCGTGGCGCGTCGGCTTCGCGCGCGCGCGACGGCACGGTCGTGAACTGGGCCGACGCAGGATCGATCGCGAGCCCGGCGTGCGGCACCTCGACGACGATGGGTCCGGGATCGTCGGCTCGGTGAATCGAGAAGTGCAGACCGATCTCTGAGCCGAGGCTCGCGGGATCCGACGCGCCCCCGGGCGAGCTCATGTGAAGGCCCACGCAGTCGTCACGCGCTGCAGCACGGCGTCAGGGCGCGAGCAGCAGGACCTTCGGCTGACTCGGCACGATGCGCATTCCAGGACAATTCGTGCTGTTTTGAATGTTGATCGTCGTCATGCGCGTCGCGGGCGCGCCCGACACGAGCACCGTGAACGCGCCCGTCACGGGGTGCGTCTGGCTCATGTCTGTTCCGGAAGCGACGCCGCCGATGATGCCGGTCGTGTCACCGAGCGAGAAGACCACGGGGTGGGTGAGGTTGTGAGCCGGCGTCCCGACGAAGAGGATGTTCGGACAGAACGGCACCGTCAGCGGACCCATCGCGATGTTCGGGTAGGGCACGGGCACCGGCACCGGCGGCGTCAGGCAGACGTCGGGGATGCCCAAATTCATTCCGCCCATTTGCGTGCTTGCGAACATGCCGTGCTCCTCTCGCGTTTCCCGAAGTGCGGTCCGTGCAGGCCGACGGTCAGTCAGCGTAACAGTCAACCGAGGTGAATCTGCTCGCCGTCGAATTTGACGAGCTTCTCCGCGGTCATCAGCGTGTTCTTGCCGTGAATGTTCAACGTCGCCTCGGCGCGCACGTGAAGCTCCTTCGCCTTGATTCGCTCGACCTCTTCGATGGTGCGATGCGAGTGCTTCACGCGCGAGGTGACGACGTCGATGACCGACTCGAGGCGCTTGCCGAAATGCCTCACGCGCTCGACGTTCGCGTCGATCGTCCGCCCCACATAGGACAGCGAATCGGCGAAGAGCGTCGCCTTCATCGTGTTCGCGGAGAGCTCTGGCGCAGTCACCGCGACGTTGCGACCGGCGACGACGCTCACGGTTTCGCCGGCGACGATGGCGACCTTGCCGGACTTCGAGCGGACCGTGAGATCGCCGTCGACGTCGATCGCGCACGCAGGCTTCTCGTCGGGCGAGGCGAGCACGGCGAGCAGGTAAGAGCCGTGATGCTCCGAGCGAGCCACGAGCACCGTGTCCCCGTTCGCGGGCTCGACGAGGCAGCTCTTCGACCGCGTCGCTCGGACGAGATCGGCGCCGGCGCGGACCAGCCAGTGGCGGTCGTCCTTTCCCTCGATGACACCGAAGGTCTGCTGGACCTCCGGTGCGGCGAGGAGCGCTTCGACGAGCGGATGCATGGGCTCGGACGCCTCGGTCTCGGAGGTGGTCGCGGTGGCTCGGGACGACGCGCTCGACGGTGATGACGACATGGTCAGGCCTCCTCGTTGGGTCGCTCGCGGCGGTGCTTCAGCCACCAACCCTCGGCTTCGAGCAGCTCGGCGTCCTCGCCGCGTGCAGCCATCTTCGAAGGGCCGAACTTCGTGTTGTCTTGCTTCGACGCGTGGAGCCGCGCACGGAAGAGCGTCGTTCCTCGCAGGTCGGCGTCCGTCAGATCCGCGTGCGAGAAGTCTCCGTACGTCAGATCCGCGTCGCGGAACGTCGCGCCGACGCAGATCGCCTGCGCGAACACGGCCAGGTCGGCCTTCGTCTGAGAGAAATCGGCAGAGGTAACGTCCGCCTCCATGAAGACGGACTGCGACATGCGTGCGCCCACGAACTTGGCGTCTTTGAGCCGCGCCTTCGGGAAGAGGGCCTGCTTCAGATCCGCGTCGGAGAACGAAGCCCCCACCAAGCTGGAGGATCCGAAGTTCGTCTGCTCGAGCTTCGCGCTCGTGAAGTCGCACCCGTCGAGCTCACACTCCATCAACTGGCAGAGCGACAGGTCGGCCCCCCGGAAGCTATGTCCGACGATGCGGTTCTTGAAGAGCGTCGTCGTCTTGAACTTCGCCTTCCCGAGGTCGAGCGCGCTCGTCAGATCGATCTCCATGAACGTCGTGCGATCGAGGTTCACGCCGGCGAAGCTCGTCCCCTCGAAGTCCGCCTGGACGAAGGACGCGAGCTCGAGGTTGGCATTCGCGAGGTGGACACCCTTCAACGAAACCTGGAGCCAAGGTGTGTACGAAAAGTCGGTCCCGTCGGCCTTCATGCCGTCGAACGAAGACTCGTTGATCGCGGTCTTCTGGAAATTCGCGCCATCGAGCCGCGCGTCGTTGAAGACGCACTTGTGAAATACGCTGTCCTTCAGCGTCGCACCCGACAGGTCCGCGCCGGTGAAGTCGCACATCGAGAAGGCGCCCTCGGCGAGGCGTGCCCCGACGAGCTTCGTCCCCCGCATCGTCGTCTCGAGGAAGTTGGTGCCGCCGAAGTCGATCTCGGACAGGTCCAGCTCGTCGAGGACCTCTTTGTGGAAGGTCTCTCCCTCTCGGAGCATTCGCTCGACGTCTTCACGCGTCTTCACGGAGCCTCTTCGCGTTTGGGCACGGTCCGCACTCGCTTGACGTTCGCGCCGCTCATGTTCACGGCGTCCCCGCCGGAGCGACCGAAGTCGGCGCGGAAGAGGTTCGCGTCTTCGAACGAGGCACGGTCGAGGATGGCGCTGCCAAAGAGCGAAGACATGAGATCCGCCCTGTCGAAGCGGCAGTCCTTCACGCTCGCGCCCATGAAGCGCGACCCGACGCCGCGGGCATCTTCGAAGGTGGATCCGTCGGCTTTCGCTTTGGAGAAATCGCTCTTGTCGAAATTCGAGTGACTGAAGTCGCAAGTACGCAGCTCGTTGCCGCGAAGAAAGCAGAGCTCGAGCGTCGCGCCGACGAACGTGCACTCCAGGAACTGGGGCTCCTTGTCGATTTTGCAGGACTGGAGCTTGAAGAGCATGGCGTCGTTGAAGTTCGTCCGCTCGTGGACCGAGTCGACGAACAGCACGAGCTTCATGCTTGCCCGCCGAGCGTCGACGTCTGTGAAGGTGCACTGGTAGAGCGTGACCTTCTCCCACGAGACCTCCGCCAGCTTCGATTCCTGGAAGGCGAGGCCCATGAACAGGGTGTTCTTCAAGATCGTGCGCGACAGATCGGTGCGGAGCAGCGTCGCTTCGGCAAGGTCGACGTCGGCCAGCGTCGCGCCCGTCAGCTTCGCGTCCGTGAGGTTCGCACGAACGAAGAAGCACCCCGTCAAATCGAGGCCGCTCAGATCGGCGCCTGTGAGATCCGCGCCCGAGAAATTCGCGCCGCGCAGATCGCATTGGGTGAGGTCGGCACCCGCGAGCTTGGTCCTGGCGAGGACGGCCTTCTCGAGGTCGGCGCCGTCGAATTTAACGCCGGCGAGGTTCGTCGCCTCGAGCCACGCGTTGCGGAGATTCGTGCCACGAAAGTCCATGCCCGACAGGTCTGCACCGGTGAGATCGATGCGCTCGAAAGGCTCGGTGGCGTCGATTCGGATCTGCGCATTCGTGCGGGCGGCGACGTTCTCTTCGGCACCGAGCGGCGCGGGGTCCGCTTGATGTTGCACCATCGTGCGGTAGCTCTCGCAGCTCATCGCATCGAGATCCACGAGCTGTCGGTCGACCGACTCGTCGTCGAGCTGGGCCTGAAGCTTTTGCGGGTCGAGACCCGCGTTGCGAAGCAAGGTGATCTGGTCGGTCAGCTCGTCGCGATACGTCGTACGGGCGAGCACAGGCGGACCGGCCGGATCCTTCAGCGATAGGTCGGTGATGGCCTTTACTTCCGCGCGGACCCTCGCGGCCTCTTCTTCGGGCAGCTGGCTGGCCTCTGCTTCGACGCTCTTCAAGACCTCTTCGATGATCTCACGGCGCTTCGCCGTGACCTGCGCCCTGGTCCCCTCGATCGAGGGTGTCTCGTCGGGAAACGGGGGCAGTTCGTCGGGATCGACGCTGAGGTCGAGCTTTTGGAGCGGCGGAAGGTGCTTGAGATCGATGCCCGCTTCGATGAGCTGCCGCTTCGTTTCCTCGTATTGATGATCGAGCTTCCGCTCGATCTGGCGCTGCTTCAGCCCGTCGCCCGGAGGGACCAATCGGTCCTTCTTCTTCGGAGGCTGTTCGGGAAGCAGGCCGCTGTCGTCCAGCGCGGCCAATCCACCGTTCTTCTTCGAGCGGCGTGCCGCAAAGACCGCTTCGTAGTGCTCGCGCGATTTCGGGCGGCCGATCCACTCGAGCCCCAGACCAATCTCTTCGATGTCGTCGAGCGTGTCGCTCCGCGTGATCGTGCCGCCACGACACACGATGACCTGACGCTGACGATGCGGAAAGAGGTGGACCGTGTCGATGTGCATCGGTACGTCGACCATCTCTTCACCGACGCGCTTCACGAAGAAGCGCGCGATGATCCCGGGCAGCTTGCCGTCGAGCTGGGTGTGCTCGGGGTGCATGTTGACGACCGAGAATGCCTCGTCGCCTTTGTAGAAGTCGCGCTGCCACTGGTCGGGTGGGGC
>Ga0164241_10002254_pt1 | contig 21302 bp, 28 predicted proteins | sample OricomyardsoilBY_FD_108780 | JGI IMG/M metagenome (GOLD analysis project Ga0164241, IMG submission 108780) | Backyard soil microbial communities from Emeryville, California, USA - Original compost - Back yard soil (BY) | ecosystem: Environmental > Terrestrial > Soil > Unclassified | place: USA... | reverse complement strand
GCGGTGATCGAGCTCGCCGTCGAGGCCCTCGATCCAGAGAGCCACGAGCACATGCTGCGCGCGCTGCGAGCCCTCACGGCGGACGATCCGTCGCTGCGCCTCGGTACCGATCGCGAGACGGGCGCGGCGGTGCTCGCGGGCATGGGCGAGCTTCACCTCGAGATCGCGATCCAGCGTGCCGCGCGCGCGTCGGGACTCGAGCTGCGGGCAGGTAAGCCCAAGGCCCGCACCCGCTGGCTCTTGGCGCACGAAGCGGCCGGCGAGGCCGAGGTCAACCATCCGACGGGGCGTGCGCGAGTGCGCGTCGCGGTGACGCTCGCGCCGTCGGTCGACGTGAAGGCACCACGCTTCGCGGTCACGATCGAGCGCGAGGAGTGGCGCGACGCGCTCCTGGCTGGCATCGAGGTGGCGCTCGGTCAGGATGGTCAGTCCGCGCGCCACGTGCTCGACGTGCAAGCGATCGTGACCGCGGTCGAGACGCACGGCGGTGAGGTGATCGCGCCGTTCATGTTCCGCGATGCCGCCGCCTGGGCCACGGATCTGGCGCTGCAGGCCGGTGGCCTCGAGGAAGCGGAGCCGTGGTGCGCGCTCGTCGTGACCGTGCCGGATGCCTCGGTGGGTCGGGTGGTCGGTGATCTCGCGCGCCGCCGCACCCGCATCAAGAAGACGGAGTCGCGCGGAACGATCCAGGAGCTCACCGCCGAGGCTCCCCTCGGTGAGCTGATCGGCTACGCGACGCACCTCCGCAACGTCACTGGTGGCCGCGCCCTCTTCACGGTCGAGCCAATCGGCTACCGACCGCGTCGCAGCGAGCCGTGACGGGTGCGCACGGCACCGCGCCAGAGGGCTTTCGCGACCGCATGGCGCGCGGTCGCGAACGGAGTGCCAGCGGTCGTGAGCGAACGCCCAAAAACAGTTTGACAACGAAGAGAGGGCACGAGTAGAAGCTCGCCTCCCAAGACGGGCCGGCTTTCGCGACCGCGCAAAGAACGGACGTCACGGGGGTGGAGATACGAGAGATGGCCCAGCGAATCCGCATCCGCCTCAAGGCGTACGATCACAAGCTCCTCGACCAATCGGCGGCCGAGATCATCGACACGGTGATCCGCACGACCCCGCCGCGCTCGACGTCGGGCAACAAGAAAGAGAAGCCGGTCGCGAGCCTGATCCCGCTCCCCACGCGGATCAATCGCTACACCGTGCTGCGCTCGCCGCACGTCGACAAGAAGAGCCGTGAGCAGTTCGAGATCCGCACTCACCTGCGGCTCATCGACATCCACGAGCCGACGCAGGCCACGCTGGACGCGCTGATGAAGCTCGACCTGTCGGCCGGTGTCGACGTCGAGATCAAGACCTAGCAATTCGATGCGACACCCAGTATGAGGTGCCGCTTCTCGTCTCCGCGGTCGGACCGCAACGCCTACGGGCACGAAGGTCCGATACCCCCTCCCACGACGCCTTGAAACGCGTCGCCAGAGGTCAAACGCAGCCAAGCTCGGCAACACCCGCGAGGGCATTCCGAGCAGAGCTCAAACACATCGTTGACAGTGCCGCGCACACGGTGATAGCACCCGCGGCCCGCGCGTCCCGAGAGTCGGTGACGCCCCGACCGGAGCGAATCTCATGCCCGTCGTCCCCATCTACAACCTCGAGCGTAAGCAAGTCGGAACGCTCGACCTCTCCGACGCCGTCTTCGCGGCCGAGGTGAAGGAACACCTCTTCCACGAGGTGGTCCGTGCGCAGCTGGCGTCGAAGCGCCAGGGCACGCACGCCACCAAGGAGCGCAGCGAGGTCGCTGGCTCGGTCAAGAAGATCTGGAAGCAGAAGGGCACCGGCCGCGCCCGTCATGGCTCGCGCAAGGCCCCGCAGTTCGTCGGCGGTGGCACGGTCTTCGGACCGCACCCGCGCGACTACAGCTTCAAGGTCAACCGCAAGGTCCGCACCGCGGCGCTGATCTCGGCGCTGTCGCGTCGCACCGGCGAGGGCAAGCTCGTCGTGATCGAGGACCTCTCGCTCCCCAAGATCCAGACGAAGCAGGTCGCGGCGCTGCAGACGCGCTTCGAGGCCCCCAAGGCCCTGTTCGTCGACGTCGAGAACAGCAACTTCCAGCTGTCGACGCAGAACCTCGCGTCAGCCCACTACATCGGTGTCGGCGGACTCAACGTGTACGACATCCTGAAGTACGACACCCTCGTCCTGTCGAAGGCCGCGGCTGTTGCGCTCCAGGAAAGGATCGGCTGAGAGCGATGTCGAACTCAATCTACCAGGTGCTGAAGCGTCCGCTCGTCACCGAGAAGACCAACGGCCTCCGCGAGACCAAGAACGACTACGCGTTCGAGGTCGCCACCGACGCGAACAAGATCGAGATCCGCCAGGCGGTCGAGTCGCTGTTCGGCGTCAAGGTCAAGAGCGTCCGTACGTGCATCGCGCGCGGCAAGTTCCGTCGGACCCGCAAGGGTTTTGGCCAGAAGCCCAACTGGAAGAAGGCGGTCGTGACGCTCCATGAGGGCGAGACGATCGAGCTCTTCGAAGGCGTCTGAGGAGACCACTGATGTCGATCAAGCGCTACAAGCCCACCAGCGCCGCGCGCCGCGCGATGAGCGTCTCGGGCTTCGATGAAATCACCAAGACGACGCCCGAGAAGGCGCTCCTCGAGCCCAAGCACAACACGGGCGGCCGCAACAACCACGGCCACATGACGTCGCGTCACCGCGGCGGCGCCGTGAAGCGCATGTACCGGGTCATCGACTTCAAGCGCAACAAGGTCGGCGTGCCGGCCAACGTTGCGGCGATCGAATACGATCCGAACCGCACCGCGCGCCTCGCTCTGCTGAGCTACCTCGACGGCGAGAAGGCCTACATCTTGGCGCCCAACGGGCTCAAGGTCGGTGACCAGGTCATCTCGTCGAAGAACGCCGACATCAAGCCAGGCAACTGCCTGCCTCTGATGGCGATCCCGACGGGTACCCAGGTGCACAACATCGAGCTCCGCCCGCTCAAGGGCGCGCAGATGGCGCGCTCGGCAGGCACCTCGGCGCAGCTCATGGCCAAGGAAGGCAAGTACGCCCTCCTTCGCCTGCCCTCGGGCGAGCTCCGCAAGGTCTTGCAGGAGTGCCGCGCGACCGTGGGTGTCGTCGGCAATGAAGAGCACCAGAACATCCTCATCGGCAAAGCCGGCAAGTCGCGCTGGAAGGGCAAGCGCCCGCACGTTCGCGGCGTGGCGATGAATCCGATCGACCACCCGCACGGTGGTGGCGAAGGCCGTACCTCGGGTGGCCGTCATCCGGTGACCCCGTGGGGTCAGCCGACGAAGGGCTACAAGACCCGCAACAACAAGAAGACGGACAAGTTCATCGTCCGCCGTCGCAACGCCAAGTAAGGGCAGGTAGACGATGCCGCGCTCCGTCAAGAAAGGTCCCTTCGTCGACCTGCACCTTCTCAAGAAGGTCGACGAGAATACTCGCACCAACGCCAAGAAGGTCATCAAGACCTGGAGCCGCCGCTCCACCGTGCTGCCCGAGATGGTCGGCATGACGATGGCAGTCCACAACGGCCGCAAGTTCCTGCCGGTCTTCGTGACCGAGAACATGGTCGGCCACAAGCTCGGCGAGTTCGCCCCGACCCGCACCTTCTACGGCCACGCGGCCGACAAGAAGGCGAAGAAGAAATAGGCTGGAGACCTAGGAGACCCACGATGGAAGCCAGTGCCAGCCTCAACAACCTCCGCGTTGCACCACGCAAGATTCGCATGGTGCTCAATGCCGTGAAGAAGCTGGGTGACGCGGAGATCGCGCTCGCTCAGCTCAAGTTCTCGGACAAGTACGCGGCCAAGCACCTCTACAAGCTGCTCGCCTCGGCGATCGCCAATGCCGGCGTCAAGTTCGGCATCACCGAGCCCGACCGCCTCTTCATCAAAGAGGCCTTCGTCAACGAGGGTACGCAGATGCGTCGCTTCCGTCCGCGCGCCATGGGCCGCGCGACGCGCGTCCGCAAGCGCACCTCGCACGTCACGATCGTCGTGGCCGAGCGCTGATAGGAGACCAGGAATATGGGCCAGAAAGTAAATCCAATCGGTTTCCGTATCGGCATCACGCGGAGCTGGGGCTCGAAGTGGTACGCGGAGAAGGGCTACGAGAAGTGGCTCCGCGAGGACCTCGCCATCAAGCGCTCCATCAAGGAGAAGATGGTCCACGCCGGTATCGCGAAGGTTGAGATCGAGCGTAGCTCGACCAAGTGCACCGTCAACGTGCACACCGCGCGCCCCGGCATCATCATCGGCAAGAAGGGCCAGGGTGCCGAGCTCCTCAAAGCCGACATCCAGAAGCTGACCGAGTCGAAGGTCTACCTCAATATCCATGAGGTCCGTAAGGCCGAGACCGACGCCCAGCTGGTGGCCGAGAACGTCGCCACGCAGCTCGAGCGCCGCGTGTCGTTCCGTCGCGCGATGAAGAAGTCGGTGCAGACGGCCATGAAGTTCGGCGCGAAGGGCATCCGCCTCAACGCCTGCGGCCGCCTCGGTGGCGCCGAGATGTCACGCAAGGAATGGTACCGCGAGGGTCGCGTGCCCCTGCATACCCTCCGCGCCGACATCGACTACGGCTTCGCGCTCGCGCGCACGACGTACGGCATCATCGGCATCCAGTGCTGGGTCTACAAGGGCGACGTCCTCAAAGAGCGCCGCAAGACCCAGACCCGCCAGGGCGCAGCCCGCTGAAACGCAGACCGCTCGATATGGATCGAGCAGTCATGAAGGAGTGAGAGATGCTCTCCCCCAAGAGAACCAAGTACCGCAAGATGCAGAAGGGTCGAATCCGTGGCGAAGCCCGCCGTGGCTCCGACGTGGACTTCGGTGACTTCGGCCTGCAGCTCATGGTCAGCGGCTGGCTGACGGCCCGCCAGATCGAAGCCGCTCGTGTCGCGATGACGCGCTTCATCAAGCGCCGCGGCCAGATCTGGATTCGCATCTTCCCGGACAAGCCGATCACCAAGAAGCCGGCCGAGACCCGCATGGGCACCGGCAAGGGCGCGCCCGAGTATTGGGTTGCGTCCGTGGCTGCCGGCCGCATGCTCTATGAAATGCGTGGGGTGGACGAGGCGACTGCGCGCGAGGCGTTCACCCTCGCGGCCGCGAAGCTCCCGCTCCCGACCCGCTTCGCCAAGCGGAACGAGGTGCTGGTATGAACGCCGACGATCTCCGTTCCCTCGACCTCGAGGGCTTGAAGGCCAAGGTGAAAGAGCTCGAGGAGAACGTGTTCCGCGTTCGCTTCCAGCACGCCACCTCGCAGCTGCAGAACACCGCAAAGCTCGTCGATACCCGCAAGGATCTCGCACGTGCCAAGACGATCCTCCGGCTCAAAGAGCTCGGCAAGGTCAAGTGACTTTCGGAACCCGAGGAATCAAGCAATGACCGAGCAAGCCGAAGCGAACAAGCCGCACAAGAAGACGATGATTGGCCTCATCGCCAGCGACAAGATGCAGAAGACCGTCGTGGTCGAAGTCGTCCGTCGCATGCGTCACCCGATCTATCACAAGTACATCCAGAGCCGTCAGCGCTACAAGGCGCACGACGAAGCCAACAGCTGCAAAGTCGGCGACCGCGTCCTCATCGAGGAGTGCCGCCCGATGTCGGCCCAGAAGCGCTGGCGCGTGAAAGAGATTCTCGAACGCGCCGTGTGACATCCGCGGGCATCGCGCGAGCGCGTTGCACCACTCTCGAGGAGATGAGTCATGATTCAGATGCAATCCAATCTGGTCGCCGCCGATAACTCCGGCGCGAAGAGCCTGATGTGCATCAAGGTGCTGGGCGGCTCGAAGCGTAAGTACGCGTCGATCGGCGACATCATTGTCGTTGCCGTGCAAGAGGCCATCCCCAAGGCCAAGGTAAAGAGGAAAGACGTCGTGCGCGCGGTGATCGTGCGCACGAAAAAGGAAGTGATTCGTCCGGACGGATCGAAGATCCGGTTCGATGAGAACGCCGCCGTTCTCATCAACGCCTCGGGCGAGCCGATTGGAACCCGAATCTTCGGACCAGTCGCTCGTGAGCTCCGCGCCAAGCGCTTCATGAAAATCATCTCCCTCGCGCCCGAAGTCATCTGACGGTCGGCGAGGCGACGACTCGATTCCGAGTCGGAGGAAAGAACGATGCAACGCATCCGCAAGGGCGACAAGGTCCGCGTCACCGCGGGCAAAGACAAGGGCAAAGAGGGCAAGGTCCTCGGGTTCACCAATGAGGGCAAGCGCGCGCTCGTCGAGAAAGTCAATCTCGTCAAGAAGCACCAGCGCCCGACTCAGGCGAACCAGGCCGGTGGCATCATCGAGAAGGAGGCCGGAATCGACCTCTCGAATCTCATGCCACTGACCCCGAGCGGCAAGCCGACCCGCGTCTCGTTCAAGGTGAACGCAGACGGCAAGAAGGTCCGCTACTCCGCCAAGCACGACGAATACCTGGATTGATCGGAGCAGCGAGATGCCGCGCCTTCAGCAAAAATACTCAGCCGAAATCGTCCCGGTTCTCACCAAGGACTTCGGCTACAAGAACGTGATGCAGGTTCCCCGCCTCACCAAAGTGTCCGTGAACATGGGCCTTGGTGAAGCAGTGCAGAACCCCAAGATCATCGACGCTTGCCTCGCCGAGCTCACGGCCCTCACGGGTCAGAAGCCGGTGATCACGCGCTCGCGCAAGGCCATTGCGGGCTTCAAGCTCCGCGCGGGCCTGCCGATCGGCGTGACGGTGACGCTCCGCCGGGATCGCATGTGGGAGTTCCTCGACCGCCTGCTGAACCTCGCGCTGCCTCGGGTGCGCGACTTCCGCGGGGTGAGCCCGAAGGGCTTCGACGGTCGCGGCAACTTCACGCTCGGACTGAAAGAGCAGATCATCTTTCCCGAGATCAACTACGACCAGGTCGCCAAGGTGAAGGGAATGAACATCACCGTGGTGACGACCGCGAAGACGGACGACGAAGCCCGACGGCTGCTGACTTACCTCGGCATGCCGTTCCGGAAGTGATGGGAGCTAGGAGAATCACACCATGACGATGACCGACCCCATCGCAGACCTCCTCACGCGCATCCGCAACGGACAGCAGGCGCGTCACGATACCGTCAAGGTCGTCGCTTCGAAAGAGAAGCTGGCGATCGTGACCATCCTGAAGCAGGAAGGCTTTATCAACGACTTCAGCGTCGAGGCCGACAAGCCTCGCGACGTGGTCGTCCTCAAGCTCCGCTACGGCCGTGACGGCGTGGGCGCGATCAACGGCATTCGCCGCGAGTCGACCCCGGGCCGCCGCGTGTACGTGTCGGCCAAAGAAATCCCGCAGGTCCGCTCCGGCCTCGGCCTTGCCATCGTCAGCACGTCTCACGGAGTCATGTCCGGCCACGTCGCGCGCGATAGCAATTTCGGCGGCGAGCTCATCTGCACGGTGTGGTGATAGGCCACCCGAGGACTCCTGCTGCGTCGCAGCCGGGGAGATAGGAAGAAGACAATGTCGCGTATCGGAAAACTCCCCGTGGAGATCCCGCAGAAGGTGAAGGTGTCCGTGCAGGGCCCGACCGTGAAGGTCGAGGGTCCGCTCGGTACGCTCGAGCGCACCTTCCGCGGCGTCAAGTTCGCCCAGGACGCCAAGGCCGTGCAGGTCGAGCCCGTCGATCAGAGCCGTCATGCGCGCGCCCTTTGGGGGCTGTCGCGCACGCTGCTCAGCAACATGGTCGTCGGCGTCTCGAAGGGCTTCGAGCGTGTGCTCGAGATCAACGGCGTCGGCTATCGTGCCGAGATCGCTGGTCAGCAGCTGACGCTGACGCTCGGCAAGTCGCACCCCGTGGTCTTCGATCTCCCCAAGGGGATCAAGGCCGAGGTCGAAAAGCAGATCATCTTGAAGCTCTCGGGTGTCGACAAGGAGCTCCTCGGCCAGACCGCCGCGAAGATTCGCTCCTTCCGCCCGCCCGAGCCCTACAAGGGCAAGGGCGTCAAGTACCAGGAAGAGACCATCCGCCGTAAGGCCGGCAAGGCCGCGAAGTAAGGCTGGGAGCAGGTCATGTCACTCAAGGACAAGTCGCAAGGTCGTGCCAAGCGCAAGCTCGGCATTCGCAAGAAGATCAACGGTACCGCCGAGCGCCCGCGCATGTCGGTGTTCCGGTCTGCCCGGCACATCTACGTGCAGGTCATCGACGACAACGCCGGCAAGACCATCGCGTCGGCCTCCACGCTGTCGCCCGAGCTCGAAGGCAAGCTCGCTGGCAACAAGCGGGATGCCGCCAAGCTGGTTGGCGAGCTCGCGGCCAAGAAGTGCCTCGACGCCAAGGTCTCGGCTGTGGTCTTCGACCGCAATGGCTTCACCTACCAGGGCCGTATCGCGGCGCTCGCCGATGGCGCGCGCTCCGGTGGGCTCCAGTTCTGATTCATCCCGCAAGTACGGAGAGCAGCAATGGCTCGTGAGCGACAGCAACGTGATCGGCGGGACGGACCGAACGACGGCCCCGGCAGTGAGTACATCGACCGCGTCGTGAGCATCAGCCGCGTGGCGAAGGTCGTGAAGGGCGGGCGCCGCTTCAGCTTCTCGGCGCTCGTCGTCGTCGGCGATGGCCGCGGCAACGTGGGCGCAGCGCTCGGCAAGGCCGGCGAAGTGCCGGAGGCGATCCGCAAGGGCAAGGAGCAGGCGATCAAGTCGATGTTCCGGGTCCCGATGATCGGCTCGACGATCCCGCACGAGACCATGGGATACCATGGTGCCGGCCAGGTTCTGCTCCGTCCGGCTTCGGCTGGTACGGGCGTCATCGCCGGTGGTGCGGTTCGCGCCATCGTCGAAGCGGCTGGCATCCACAACATCCTGACGAAGTGCATCGGGTCGAGCAATCCGCACAACGTCGTGCACGCAACGGTCAAGGCGCTCCAGGCCCTCTCGGGCATCGAGGAAGTCGCCAATCGTCGCGGCATCGCGCTCGATGACATGCAGCGTCGCCACGTGGCTCGGTGATCGATATGGCAACCGCTCCGACTCAGAAGGCCCCCCCGCTTCCCCCGGCCGTTCCCACGAAGGCGGCCCCCAAGGCCGCCGCCAAGGGCGCTGTGGGTAAGGTCCGTGTGACCCTCGTGCGCAGCCGCTCCAAGGCGGACATGTATCAGGACAAGAACCTGATCGGTCTCAACCTGCGCAAGATCAACGCCGTTTCGATCCTCGAGGACACGAAGGCCGTGCGCGGGATGATCGCCAAGGTCCAGCACCTCGTGCAGGTCGAGAAGGCCTGAGATACGCCTCCGGCAGACGCCTCGTGCGTGCCGGGTGAGGAAAGAAGTCATGGCAAACGAACTCAGCAAGCTCGCGCCGCGTCCCGGCGCTCAGAAAGATCGCAAGCGCGTCGGTCGTGGTCCCGGTTCGGGCCTCGGCAAGACGTCAGGTCGCGGTGTGAAGGGTCAGAAGGCCCGTACCTCGATCATCCGCCCGGGCTTCGAAGGCGGTCAGACGCCGATGATCCGGCGCTCGCCCATCCGCGGCATGAAGCCGTTCGACCCCATCCACTACCAGCTGGTGAACGTCGTCGATCTCAATGAGTTCGCGGCGGGCACCGTGGTGACCGCGGAGCTCCTCGCGGAGCGCGGCATCATTCGCAAGGCATCCGACAAGGTGAAGGTCCTCGGGACCGGCGACCTCACGGTGAAGCTCACCGTGAAGGCCACCAAGTTCTCCAAGTCGGCGGAAGAGAAGATCAAGGCGAAGGGCGGCTCGGTCGAGTCGGTCTGATCGTCCTTCGCACGGATCTTCGGACTTGCTCCGGGGCGGCGAGCCAGGCATTGCCTGGCTCGCGGTCTTATCAGGGACCGTGATTTCACACTTCAGGTCGAGGTGACCTTTGGCTAGCAATATCGCGAACATCGGCAAGGTGGCGGAGCTGCGATCGCGGCTCTTCTTCACCCTGTTCGTGCTCCTGCTCTACCGCTTGGGGATCTTCATCGCTGTACCGGGCACGTCGCCCGAGGCGATGCGCCAGGCGATGGATCAAACCGGTGGCGGCCTGCTCGGGCTGTTCTCCATGTTCTCGGGTGGCGGCCTCGATCAGGTCTCCGTCTTCGCCCTCGGCGTGATGCCCTACATCTCGTCGAGCATCATCGTGCAGCTACTCACCGTCGTCGTTCCGTCCCTCGATCGCCTCAAGAAGGAAGGCGAGGGTGGCACACGCAAGATCAACCAATACACCCGCTACGGCACGATCATCCTGGGCATCATCCAGGGCATCGGCGTGACCTCGTACATCGCTGGCATGAACACGCAAGCGGGCACGCCGGTCGCGGAGTCCTCGGGCTTCTGGTTCTACTTCGTCTCGATCTCGACGCTCATGACCGGTTCGCTCCTCCTCATGTGGATGGGTGAGCAGATCCAGGAACGCGGCATCGGCAACGGTACCTCGATCATCATCTTCGCTGGCATCGTCGCGCAGATCCCGAGCCACGTGCTCAAGACGCTCAGCATGAGCGACATCGGTAGCGGCGAAGGTGGCTCCGACCTGAGCACCCCGAAGCTCCTCATGGTCCTGGCGATCATCATCGGAGTGATCGGCGCGGTAGTCTTCTTCGAGCGCGGGCAGCGACGGATCCCTGTGCGCTACGCCAAGAAGGTCGTCGGCACCCGCATGTACGGCGGTCAGAACACCTACCTGCCCCTCAAGATCAACACCGCCGGCGTGATCCCGCCCATCTTCGCGAGCTCGCTCCTGATGTTCCCGGCCATGCTCGCGGGCATCTTTCCCGGCTCGAGTGTCCAGGACTGGCTGAGCCTACACCTCCGTCCCGGGCAGATGGTCTACACGCTCGTGTATGTGGCGCTGATCCTGTTCTTCTGCTTCTTCTACACTGCGGTCGTCTTCAATCCGATCGACGTGGCCGACAACATGAAAAAGTTCGGTGGCTTCATCCCGGGCATCCGGGCCGGCAAGAAGACCGCCGAGTACATCGACCGCGTGCTGTCGCGCATCACGCTGGGCGGCGCGTTCTATATCGCCGCGGTGTGCGTGCTGCCCGTCTTCCTCCAGACCGAGTTCAACGTGCCGTTCGCGTTCGGAGGCACCTCGATCCTGATCGTGGTCGGCGTCGCGCTCGACACCGTCCAGCAGGTCGAGAGCCACCTCATCACGCACAACTACGAGGGCTTCGGTGGCCCGAGTGGTGCGCGCGTGAAGGGCCGCCGCGCCCGCAGCTGATGCGGTCCGGGAACAATCCCCTTACCCAACTCACCCGACGCTTGCGTATGCGCATGAGTTCGGGTATCCACCGCCGCCCGCGAGCGCGGCAGGAGCCAAACCATGAAGGTTCGAGCGTCCGTCAAGACGATTTGTGAGAAGTGCAAGGTCATCAAGCGGCGGGGAATCGTTCGCGTGATTTGCGAGAACCCGCGCCACAAGCAGCGGCAAGGATAACAGGTAATGGCACGCATCGCAGGCGTAGACCTCCCGCGTAAGAAGGCGATCTCGATCGCCCTCACCACGCTGTATGGCGTGGGTCGCAAGAACGCGCTCGACATCCTCGAGAAGGCTGGCATCGACCCGGTCCGCAAGTCGGACGCGCTGACCGATCAAGAGATCGCGCGCATCCGTCAGGTCCTGACCGACCAGTACCGCATCGAAGGCGATCTCCGCCGCGATGTGTCCATGAACATCAAGCGCCTGATGGACCTCGGTTGCTACCGAGGCCTCCGTCATCGTCGCGGACTCCCGGTCCGTGGTCAGCGCACGAAGACCAACGCGCGTACCCGCAAGGGCCCGAAGCGTCAGCCGGTCAAGAAGAAGAAGTGATCTCGCGCGGGGCCAGTCCCCGCGTGATCGAAGAGGAATGCGACGATGGCAACTCCAGGCCGCAAGAAGGTCAAGAAGAACATCCCGACCGGTGTCGTGCACATCCAGGCGTCGTTCAACAACACGATCGTCACGGTGACCGATGCTACGGGCAACACGGTGAGCTGGTCCTCGGCGGGCCGCAAGGGCTTCAAGGGTTCGCGTAAGTCGACCCCGTTCGCCGCCCAGCTCGCCTCGGAAGACGCCGCGCGCCAGGCTCAAGAGCATGGCATGCGCACCGTCTCCGTGTTCGTGAACGGTCCGGGTTCCGGCCGTGAGGCCGCGCTCCGCGCGCTGCAGCAGACGGGCTTCAAGATCACGTCGATCCGCGACGTGACGCCGATCCCGCACAACGGCTGCCGCCCGCCAAAGCGCCGCCGGGTGTAGCTCGTCTGGTCGGGCCACTCGCGCACGTGGCCCGATCCATGTCTACCGGCTCACCGCCTCTCGGCGGAGCCTCCCTTCATCAGCAATGGTTCCGGCCTTCGGTCCGGAGAGCGGATGAACAGGGGAGTCGGGTAGCACCCGACAGCCCGTAAGCAGCTTGGTTCGCCAGGCATCTTGCAGGCGCTCGCGGACCGCGAGCAGTCCCATAACTCCGAAAGAGGCACGACGATGTATCGCAACTGGCGCCAGCTCATTCGCCCCAAGAAGCTCGAGGTCGATCACGAGTCGCTCACGAGCAAGTACGGCCGCTTCGTGGCCGAGCCGCTCGAGCGCGGCTACGGCATCACGCTCGGCAACTCGCTGCGACGCTTGCTGCTCTCGTCGCTGCGCGGCGCCGCGATCATTGGCGTGCGCATCGATGGTGCACTGCACGAGTTCCAGAGCGTGCCGGGCATCGTCGAGGACGTGGCCGACATCATCCTGAACCTCAAGGAAGTGCAGCTCAAGCTGCTCGCGGACACCAAGAAGACCTTCCACTTCGTGAAGGACGAGCCTGGCGTCGTCCTCGCGAAGGACCTCGCCGTCTCGCCGCAGATCGAGGTCATGAACCCCGATCAGCACGTCTGCACGGTCGCCGAGGGCGGTCGCTTCGACATGCAGTTCATCGTGGACGCCGGCAAGGGCTACAAGCCCGCCGAAGAGAACCGCGAGGAGGATTGGTCGCAGGAGATGATCGCCATCGACGCGATCTTCAGCCCGATCCGCAAGGTCAACTATCGCGTCACCAACGCGCGTGTTGGCCAGCGCACCGACTACGACAAGCTCACGCTCGAGGTATGGACGAGCGGGGCTGTGCTCCCCGAGGATGCCGTCGCGCTCGCCGCGAAGATCCTCAAGGATCAGGTCCAGATCTTCATCAACTTCGACGAGGAAGTCGAGCCCGAGGAGATCGTCGAGGACAAGATCGAGCCCCTCAACGAGAACCTCTACCGCACCGTCGACGAGCTCGAGCTCTCGGTGCGCTCGGCCAACTGCCTGCAGAACGCCAACATCCGCTTCATCGGCGAGCTCGTGCAGAAGACCGAGGCGGAGATGCTCAAGACCAAGAACTTCGGTCGCAAGTCGCTGAAGGAGATCAAAGAGATCCTCCAGGACATGGGACTCTCGCTGGGCATGAAGCTCGAGAGCTTCGACCCCGAGCGGCTCGGCGGCGCGGCCAAGCACTGACATTCATGAATTGCGCGATCGGGCGATCGCGCAGGGAACGAGAAGTAAAATGCGTCACCTCAACAAAGGTCGGAATCTCAGCCGTGGTACTGCGCATCGCGTCGCGATGCTGCGCAACATGGCCACGTCGCTCTTCGAGCACGGCAAGATCGAGACGACGGATGCCAAGGCCAAGGAGCTGCGCGGCGTCGTCGATCGCCTCGTGACCCTCGCGAAGCAGAACACGCTGCACGCGAAGCGTCAGGCGGCCGGCTACCTCCGCACGCGCGAGGTCATCGTCAAGCTGTTCGACTCGATCGCGCCGGGCTACTCGGAGCGCACGGGCGGATACACGCGCATCATCAAGGTGCGTACGCGCCACGGTGATGCGGCGCCGATGTCGGTGATCGAGCTCATGCCGGCCGGCGCGCCGGTGGGCAAGGCTGGCCGTGCCCCGGCCGCTCCGTCGGTCCGCAAGGCCGCCGTGCCCGAGACGAAAGAGCGCTTCGAGAAGAAGTGACGCCCGACGGCGCATGTCGGCCACCTGGGCGCGCGAGCGTACTCAAAAAAGTGGTTGACATGCGCTCGCGGGTCCCTTAAGACCACGCGCGCTCAGGGACCGGAGAGCCGAGCCAGAGCGATGATCGGGGATCGTCCAATGGCAGGACTTCAGATTCTGATTCTGACTATCTAGGTTCGAATCCTAGTCCCCGAAATTGACATATTCGAATGGAAGTCTGACGAAGTCAGCTTCGTCGACCAGCGGGAGTGAGAGCTCGCTGTGGTAGAGAGAGTGAATTGATTGCGGCACTGACCGCACTTGTCTTGTGGAGCGTTCGTCTAGTGGCCTAGGACGCTGGCCTCTCACGTCGGTAACACGGGTTCGACTCCCGTACGCTCTACCAACTTTGTTTGCTTGTCCCTTGTCTAGATGTCTGGAAATCTGGAAGCCCGCCGCCCCAAAGCGGCGGGCTTCGTTGTTCTGAGAGTTCTCAGGGGCCATCGGGGGCGTTCGTCCAGAGGCCTAGGACGCTGGCCTTTCACGCCGGTAACACGGGTTCGAATCCCGTACGCCCTACCACCCCTGCTCTCAATCTCCCCCCTGGTATGCAGTCGTAGCGGGTCGCAAGCTCCGGCCGATCGTCAAGAGACTTTCAGGTCTTGCTCGATGGCGATCCCGTAGGCCGCGAGCTTGTTGTAGAGCGTGCGACGGTCGATGCCGAGCTGCTCCGCGGTGCGCTTCTTGTTGCCCTTGTTCTCGCGCAGCGATGCCACGATGGCGGCGCGCTCGAGGTTCGCGAGCGACATGCCGGCGAGGTTGCCGAGCGTCGGCGAGGCGCTCGCGAGCGCCTGGTGGCCGCCAGCGATGTCCGGGAATGCCTCGAAGTCCTTCACCGAGAGCACGCTGTTGTCGGCGAAGACGCTGGCGTTCTTCAGCACCATCTCGAGCTGGCGCACGTTGCCTGGCCAGCTGTAGCGCTGCAGCATCGCCAGCGCCTCCTTGCTGATGGCGGTGACCTGGCCGAGGCCCGCCTTCTTGTTGGCCTCGAGGAAGTGGCTCACGAGGACGGGAATGTCTTCCACTCGCTGTCGCAGCGCAGGAATCTGAATCGGGACCACCGACAGTCGATAGTATAGGTCCTCGCGGAAGCGGCCGGCCGCGACCTCCTCCTGTAGGTTGCGGTTGGTGGCCGCCAGGATGCGCACGTCGATCATGCTCTGGCGGGAGGCACCGACCTTCTGCAGCTCGCCTGACTGCAGCACACGCAGCAGCTTCACCTGCATCTCGAGCGGGAGCTCGCCGATCTCGTCGAGCAAGAGCGTGCCTTGGTGCGCGACCTCGAAGAGCCCCTTCTTGTCGTTCGTCGCTCCCGTGAAGGAGCCGCGCACGTGGCCGAAGAGCTCGCTCTCGAGCAGCGCGCTCGGGATGGCACCGCAGTTCACCGCGACGAAGGCCTTGTCCTTGCGCTGGCCGGCGAAGTGGATGGCGCGCGCGACGAGCTCCTTGCCCGTGCCGGACTCGCCCTCGATCAGCACCGGGATGTCGGTCGTGCGCAGCCGATCGATCATCGCGAACACCTTCCGGAGCGCGGCGGAGGAGCCGACGATGTTGTCGTAGCGACTCTCCTTCGCGAGCGTGCGCCGCTCAGCCGCTATCGTCTCGCGCGAGTCCTCGAGCTCCTGCGTGCGTGTCGCGAGCTCGACCTCGAGCTGCTGCGCGAGCGCCTCGACCTCACGGCGCGATGCGTCGAGGTCTTTCTTGCTGGTCTCCAGTGACTCGACCATACGCGCGTTGTCGAGCGCGATGGCGGCCATGTCCGCGAACGCCTCCATGAAGCGGATGTCCTCGTCCGAGAAGGCCGACGGGCGGAAGCGGTTGTCGAGGTAGATGGCCCCCAGCACACGCCCACGGAACGCCATCGGCAAGCACATGATCGAGCGCAGCCGGAGATCGTGAACCGAGAGCTGCTCGCGGTAGCGCTCGTCCTCCATCGCGTCGACGGTGATGACCGCTTCGCCTTGCTCGATGACGCGGCGCGCGATGCCGCGGCTGATCTTCAGGTGGCGGTTGCGGATGTTCTCTTGATCGATGTTGCGCGCGACGCGCACCTCGAAGCCCTCGTCGGTCGGCTTGCCACCGCGCGCGTCGAGCAGCAGGAAGCCGCGCTCGGCGCCCGTCAGTAGGATCGCAGAGTCCATGATGTACTCGAGCAGCCGCTGGACATTCAGCTCGGAGGCGAGCCGTTTGTTGACCTCGAGCAGGCGCGTCCAGCCGAGCGATCTCTCGCTGGCGCTGCGCGTCGTCGCGACCTTTACGAGCGCGGCCGTCTCGCGCCACGCGGCCCGTCTGTCGCGTCGCGCGCGGAACGCCTCGCGGTGCGCGGCGGGTACGGCATCGAGCTGGCCCTGCAGGATCTGGCGCAGCTCGCGTGCGCAGCGCTCGGCCTCGCCGATGTCCCCACGCTCACGCGCCGCGATGGCTGCCTCGAGATAGACCGGCCACTTGAGGTCGGGGTTCTTGGCGTTGGCGACGCCCGTGAGCGCATCGTCGATGCACAACCGCGATTGTGCTTCGTCGCCGCCACGACGTGCGCACTGCGCGAGCACCATGGTGGCCTGCGCGGCGAACGCGTCTTGGCCCGCGGCCTGGGCGTCGCTGTGCGCGCGCCTGGCTTCGTCCTCGGCGCGAGCGTACTCCGCGCGCTCCGCGAGCAGGCGCGCGAGGTTCACACGCGCCTCGTTCTCTTCGTTGGTGCAGCCCGCGTCGGCAGCCACCTCCACGCTGGTCGTGTACCAGCTCTCGGCGTCGCCCCACGCCTCGCGATCGGACGCGACATCGCCGAGCAGGTTCGCGAGCAGGCACTCGAGGTGGCGGTTGTGGTCGGCGCGTGCGATCTCGAGCCCGCGGGCGAGCGCTGCGTGCGCGTGGTCGAGCTCGCCCAGGTAGCGCCACAGGTTGCCGAGGTTGCCGGCGATCTGCGCGACCCGCCCGCGCTGGTCGAGCGCCTCGGCCAGCGACAGCGCCTGACGATAGGTGTCGAGCGCCTCGGTCCACTCACCGCGCTCATGAAACACCACGCCTAGGTTCTGTAGCGACGTGAGCACCCGCGCTTCGTCGCGCGCGGCTTCGCCGAGGCGCAGAGCCTCGCGGTAGCGCAGCGCGGCACTGGCGAGGTCGCCGCGCCGATGCGCGATGAGGCCGATGGCCGTCACGATGGCGGCCTCCTCGCTGCGCTCGCCCGCCTGCTTCGCGACCGCCAGCGCCGCATGCAGCTGCGGCTCGGCGCGATCGATGGCGCCGCGATACCAGTCGATGAGCGCGCGCGTGTACATGAGCCCAGCGCGCACGGCCTCCTGCGACGGCTCCAGCAGCGCGAGGCCCTCGTCCGCGGCCAGCTCGGCGGTATCGAGCTCACCCGACATGACGGCGGCGCGTGCCAGGCCGGCGAGCGACTCGGCGTCGGCGCGCAGCGCACGTGCGCGCTGGAACGCGGCGAGCGCCTTGGGAAAGCGCGATGCGCGCGCCTCGAGGCGCCCGACCTCGAGCGCCGCCGCGCGCTCCACCTCGCTGTCGGTCGCCGCCGCGAGCCGGCGCTCGGCCACGGCGAGCGGTGACTCCGGCTCGACGGTCACCTTCGCAAGGCTGTCGGGACGTAGCTCGGTGGCCAATGCGAAAGCTGCCTTCGTATCGTTCAGCAGCACATTGGCGGAGTCGACGAGCAGGAGGCCACGGGAGAGCAGCTCCTTGGCGATCGTGACGACGCGGCCGACGTTGCCGTTGGCGGCCTCGCACACGGTCGTCGTGGCGCGACCGGCGACTAGGCGCCGCGGGAACGCGGCCACCAAGAGCGACTCGACGTCGCTCGGGTTCCACGCGGGCAGCTCGATGTCGCCGATGCCGAGGCCCGCGCTCAGCAGCGTGCCGACCGACCAGCGCAGCGCGGCGCGCAGCCTGCCTGCGACCTCGCGCACCTGCGGATGGTGCGCGAGCTCGTCGACGATCACCACGACCCCCGCCCGCGCGAGCGTCTCGATGCCCCGCCCGAGCCCTTCCTTGGAGTGCCCGAGCTGCGCGAGCAGCGCGCTGATCCAGGCCTCGGGGTCATCGTTGGTCAGCGGCGCAAACAGCACCGGCAAGCCGAAAGCCGCGAGCCGATCGGCCAGCGCGGAGAGGAAGCGGCCCTGGCCCGCACCGATGACGTCGAGCGTCAGCGCCTCGCGCCCACGCGCCGAGACCACGCGTGTGACGGTGCTCGCGAGCACCCCGCCCGCGTCGATGTACGGCCAGTCGATGTCACGCGTGGCGACCGCGAGTGGCTGCACCTGACCGCTCGCCGCCTCGAGCTCGGCCAGGGCCGCGGCCGCGCTCGGGTGCCGTGCGCTCGGCTCGGCGGCCAGCAGGCGCTCGATGAGCGGATCGAGGATATGCCGGGTCAGGCCTGCGCGCGCGATGGTGGCGTCGCCCGCGGGCCAGCCCGGGAAGGGATGGCGGCCGTGCACGAGCCCGAAGAGCACCGCGCCCAGCGACCACAGGTCTCCCGCGGGCGCGAGCGGCTGGCCGATGAGGCGCTCTGGGGGCTGGTAGGCGAGCACCCCCGAGGTGCGCCCGCCGCGCTCGCCGCGCCCGCCGCCAGCGCCCAGGTCGATGATGCGCGGGCGGCTGCCGGGCTTCCACAGGATGTTGCCAGGGGCCAGATCGCCGTGCACGAGGTCGAAGCGGTGCAGGTGGTCGAGGCCGCGCAACAGATCACCAACGACGCTGACGAGCGCGCCGGAGGCCGCGATCTCAGGCGCGCGCTCGGGCCCGAGCGGGCCACCCTCGATGCGCTCGACCACGCTGAACGTGCGGCCCGACGCGCCCGCCTCGACGAACACGCCGCGCACCGCCGGGAAGGTCGGGTGCGCGAGCAGGCGCAAGAGCTCGACCTCCTGGAAGAAGTCGTCGCGCAGCTCGACGCGCTCGAGCACCTTGGCGGCCAGCGGCACACCTTCTGCACAGCTGTCGCGTACGAGCACGACCCGGCCCATGCCGCCGCGTCCCAGCTCACTGGCTACAACCCAGCGTCCTGCAAGGCGTTCGGGCTCGAAGTTCATGACTCTGTCCTCGGCTGTACGCGGCTCACGACGACGGCGGTGCTGCGTAGAATCTTCCCGAATGTGAAAGATTTCACCTCACCTAGCAACCTGGGAACGCGAAAAACGACATGGTCCACCCATCCACGCTGATCGCCGCACTGCTGGCCATGCTCGCCGCTTCCGCCTGCGACTCCAACCCTACGCCGCACCCACAGTGGCAGGACACGCAGCCGAGCCACGCGCCAGACGCGACCGGTACCAACAATGCGGGCGACCCGGACGACAACACCGACTCGGAGGGCCGCACCGATGATGATGACGCGAGCGTCCCAGTCGCGACGGCCTCTGATGCGGGCACGGCCGAGCAGGACACGAGCCCGAGCGATGTGGGCGCCGAGAGCCCTGACGCGGTGGACGGCGAGACCGAGCCGAGCGGCGGGTGCGAGGAGGCGCCGTGCGATGGCGCGTTCGGGTCGCGCGACGGTGGCTCCGACGACGACGACGACCCGTCACCGCCGCCGCCTCCACCGACAGTCCGCCACAAGCGCTGAGCCCGCCCACGCGCCACCCGCACCCGCTTCCCCGCGCGTCCACGTCCACGTCGCCGCGCGCGTGGACGTGGGAGTGAACGCGCAAGGGGGTACGGGTCGGGGGCGCGGGGGGCGGATGCGCGAGGGGGACGCGCGCGCTGTGGTGCTACGGGCCCGCGTTGAGGGCCAGGTTGTCGAAGCGGGTCCACGCGTTGGTGAACTTCAGCTTGACGGTGCCGGTGGGGCCATTGCGGTGCTTGCCGACGATGAGCTCGGCGATGCCGCGCTGATCCTCGGGCACTTCCTTGTTGTAGACCTCTTCGCGGTAGATGAAGCAGATCATGTCCGCGTCCTGCTCGATGGCGCCCGACTCACGCAGGTCGCTCAACATCGGGCGCTTGTCGGTGCGCGACTCGAGCCCGCGGTTGAGCTGCGAGAGCGCGATGACGGGGCACGACAGCTCCTTCGCGAGGCCCTTCAAGCTGCGCGAGATGTAGCTGATTTCCTGTTCGCGCGAGCCGTGCTTGCCGCCGCCGCCCATGAGCTGGAGGTAGTCGATGATGACCAGGTCGAGGCCGGCCCGGCGCTTGAGGCGACGGCACTTCGCGCGGATCTGGGTGGGCGTCACACCGGGCGTGTCGTCGAGGAACATGTTCACGCGCGCGACCCGGTCGGCCGCTTCGGTGAGGCGGGGCCAGCCGTCTTCGTCGATGTAGCCGCCGCGCAGCCGCCCGAGATCGAGGCGGGCCTCGGCGGCGAGCAGGCGCTGGGCCAGCTGCTCGGAGGGCATCTCGAGCGAGAAGATGGCGACCGCGGTGTTGTGCTTGAGCGCCGAGTTGGTGGCCACGTTGAGCACGAACGACGTCTTGCCCATCGCGGGGCGCGCGGCGACGATGACCAGGTCGCCGCGCTGCAGCCCGTGCGTGAGGCGGTCCCAGTCGCGAAAGCCGGTGCCGACGCCGGTGATGTCGCCCTCGGCGTCGAAGGCCGCGGTGATTTGATCGATGGCCGCGCCGACGACGTCGGCGATCGGTCGCATGTTCTGCGAGGCGCGATCCTCGAGCACCGCGAAGACCGACTTCTCGGCGGAGTCGAGGAACTCGTCGACGTCGTCGACGTCTTGCAGGCCGGCGACCTCGATCGAGCGCGCGGCATCGATCATCCTGCGCTGCACCGCCTTGCGCTTCACGATGCTGCAGTAGTGCTCGATGTTCGCGACGGTGCCGGCGCGGTCGAGCAGCTCACCGATGGCGCGCGCGCCACCGACCTTGTCGTACTGGCCGCGGTCTTTGAGCTGCTGCTGGAGCGTGACGGGGTCGATGGCCGTGCCGCGTTCGTGCAGCGCGGCCAGCGACTCGAAGAGGATCTGGTGGCGCTCGAGGTAGAAGTCGTCCGCGAGGAGCTGCTCACTCAGCGTGTCCATCGCGTTCGGGTCGACGAGCACGGCGGCGAGCACCTCGCGCTCGGCCTCGATCGAGTGCGGCGGCGTCGGACCCGTGCGCGAACCCTCTCCGAAGCCGGGCATCGGACCTGCCGCGCGCGGGCCTCCCATGCCCATGGGAGGCGGGCCGAAGCCGTCGTCGTAGTCGTCACCGTTCACGGGCGGAACTTGCCCCGGGCGACTGGGGTTGTCTACCATCGGCGGCGCGCCGCACTTCGTCGGCGCGAGCTCGGAGGTCATCTCGATGCAGGCAGTCCTCGGTTTCGCGGTGAGCGACGCCGCGCTGTTGCGCACCTTCAGTGAGTCGCACGGACGCGAGATCGACGTCGTGGCCGCGTCGGGCG